>Ga0194133_10010993_pt1 | contig 10098 bp, 9 predicted proteins | sample TA2KigOf40mmetaG_FD_155448 | JGI IMG/M metagenome (GOLD analysis project Ga0194133, IMG submission 155448) | Freshwater microbial communities from Lake Tanganyika, Tanzania - TA2015055 Kigoma Offshore 40m | ecosystem: Environmental > Aquatic > Freshwater > Lake | place: Tanzania: Lake Tanganyika... | reverse complement strand
CAATCCTCATATTGCTTATGACTTTAATATGCATCCTCGCAGTGTAGATGAATACGCTTCCCTCCTTGAGAATCTTAATTCTATCGATTTTCGCATAGATCGAGCTCAAGTTCTGGAATACTACTTTATGAAATTTATTTTCAATTCGGACAATTTGTTTTTTGGTGACTATCATGCGTTTATTAATTCAGTTGGCGGTTATCATGCGCAATTTACCGTCGCTGCTTATTCCTACTGGCTAAGTGAATGGTCTAATAAAAAGCATAAGAGGATTCTTGATGACATTAGTCGCTTTATCGATTCTGGCGATTTCCGAATGGACTCTCGGCATTCTAGAGGTTGTATTGACTTGAATTGGCTGGGGGTTCCTTCGTGAGCGCAGTAATTATTGACGGATGAGGCCTTGTCGCGCGCTTATTCGAAGAAACGCATCTTAAAGCCAAGCTAAACGCTGATGCGGTTGGCAAGTATATTCTCAAAATCTACGCCAATATCGGGTCAATAAATATGCGATTTTTCGCGGATGCTAAGACTGTCTAATCACAACAAGGCTTCAAAATTTAAATCGATCTTGATTTCGACTGGTATGGCTAATATCAAATAAATCTGATTCGCTCAACCCTTTGGTTAATGGAGCTGCTGAAACGAACAATATAGAGTCGCCTAACTTCAACAGAATAAGTCGGTGCTGATGCAGCTGTTTAAAACGAAACCGATTTACACATATCGCCCATTGCTTGAGATACGTTATATACAAGAGCTTAAGTAGCGCGGTGCTCAAGAGGAATAATTGTGTTTTCTCACCAGTTCAATCAGAGACCCGCAGCCGTTGGAGCTGCTGAAAGTGAGTGCGGCCTGCCAAGGCCATGTGGCATCTGCGGCCGTTATAGATCGAGAGATACCGCGGCAACCACCTCTTGCGCTCCTCTGAGCTGGCGAATGGAACCCGTACGCCCATTCGTATTAGAGCTTTTTGTAGAATCGCTTTGCCTTGCCGTTGGTTTGAGGGCGGTAGGCCCTGGCTCGTTTGGCTTTCAAGCCCATAGCGCTGCAGGCTTTTCGCCACTGCTTGTAGCGGTAGGCACTGCCGTTGTCTGACAGCACCCTGCGGCACGTGATGCCTTGGCTGTTGAACCAGCTCACAGCTCGCACCATGAAGCACACCGTGGTGGCCTGCTGCTCATCGGGCAACACCTCGACGTAGGCCAGCCGTGTGGCGTCATCCACACCACGTGGGCCTTCTCGTAGCCTGCGCCAGGTGAGCAGCCCAACCGTCGAAGGCCGGTGATGCGGTGACCCACCCGCTCAAAGCGGGCCAACTGCTTGGTATGGACGCGGCCTTTTGCCAAGCGCCATCACCAGGCTTTCAGCGCAGCCCTCGATCTGGAGCTGCACAAGGCCCTTTGAGATTCCACCTTCCTCTACCTGTTTAAAAGGGTAGAGGCCGTCCAATCCTCCTGTTCTTTTTTGTATGCCGGCACCGCTTCTTCCTGCAACTGTCTGGCCTCCCTCCATTTGTAGATAGTGATCTCATCGATGCTCAACTGATCTGTGAGCATGGTTATGCTCTGCCTGTTTGGGAGGCAAATCCGCCTCATGGCCTTAGCCTTGTTCGCATCACTAGATCGGCGCAAGATTCTGCTCCACACACCCACATCCCTGGTGTAATGTCGTCCGGCTCGGGACGCGTTCTCTTTGCTGGCTTACGGATTACATGATTCACAATATATAATATGGCTATTTGAACATGATTGCCCTTGCGGATAAACATACGCTTCGCTATATTTATTGAAAATCGAGATTAACCATGCTTGAGAATAAACTGGTGAATAATCACAGGATTCCGCTTGTAAGCATTGGCATGCCAGTTTACAATTGTGAGGATAGTATCCGTCATGTGCTTAAATCCCTTCTAGCACAGACTTTCACAGATTTTGAACTGATTATCTCTGACAACGGCTCTAACGATGGCACCGGTGAGATTTGTCAAGAGTTTGCGGCCAAGGATTCTCGAATTATTTATGTACGACAATCAACCAATAGAGGGGGGCATGCAAATTTCCAGTATGTACTGGATTGTAGCAAAGGTAAATATTTCATGTGGGCTGCGGGAGATGATGTGCGCTCACAAGATTTTCTTGAAGTTAACGTTAATGCCTTGGAGGCAAATCCTACACTTTCTGCTTCGACTACACCAAATTGCTTTGAAGGAGAACAGCATATCAGTGATAATTTCATAAATTTCACCTTACAAGGAAATCGATTTCAGCGATATAGACACTTTTTGAGAAACGCATGGACTTCACATGGGATTTTCTATTCACTAATGAGGTCGGATATCATTAAGTTGTTCATGTTTCCCAACTGCGAGTATTTTGCATTGGATTGGTCGATTGATATGTTTCTATTGAGCAGGGGTGAAATCTTTCGTACTACTCAAGGAGTTACTATCTTTGGCGTGAATGGCAACAGCAGACGCAGAAATCCAAGAGAAGTCATGCAATCTCCTTTGCTCGACCTAGTGCTACCGCTTAATAAATTCACGCTATGCATCCTACCTTTGCTGAAAGAAATTAAGCTAGGCCAGTCAATTATTATACTTTTAGAGATAGCCAAATTGAATGTGTCTGCATCAATGTCAAATCTCAAATTATTAACTATATTTGCCTTGTCCTCACTGCTTAAGAATAGCAAGTTAACTCGCTAACGCAGCTTCATGATTCCTATCTTTAAAAAAGTTTTGAGTATTGCCAGCATGCTCAAGATTGAAACCAATAAGTCATTAATCTTGACTGCACAGAAAATTGCACAAGATAATAGACGCTTGTGTTTAGTTGATGATCTCAGCCAGGTAGAGTTCTCTGTGTTTTCTCAATGGGGTGAAGACGGCATTATTGATTGGTTAGTATCTAAGCTCCCGATGATACCGAGAGTTTTCGTTGAGTTTGGTGTAGAGGATTATCGAGAAGCTAATACGCGCCTGCTATTGCAGATGCGAAATTGGCGCGGTCTGGTCATTGATGGATCAAGGAAAAATATTAAGAATATTCTAAACCAAGCTGTTACATGGCGTTACCAACTAACAGCTCGTAATGAATTTATAACATGCGAAAATATTAATGAAATACTCCATCATGCAGGTGTCTCAGGCCAGATCGGTATTCTTAGCATTGATATTGATGGAAATGACTATTGGGTATGGAAGGCCATTGATACAGTGAGTCCATTCGTTGTTGTGATTGAGTTCAATGCAGTATTCGGTGACATCTTCCCAATCACTGTGCCATATTGTCCGGATTTTAATCGAACAAAAGCTCATTATTCAAACCTTTATTTTGGAGCGTCGTTACCTGCTTTAATTGCGTTAGGAAGCATGAAAGGTTATACTTTTGTTGGCACTACAAGTGCTGGAGTTAATGCATTTTTTGTTCGAGATGACGTTGCATCGTATGTCGTCAATAGCATCCGCGATATATCGGCATACCCTTCTCTTCTACGCGAGGCAAGAAACCCCGCTGGTAATCTACTTTATTTAAATGGAGACGACCGTTTTGCCATGATTGCCGATTGTCATATAGTCAATCTTACAACAGGTCAGCTTTCTTCACTTAGGCAAATGGGCGAAGTTTATAGTAGTCAGTGGAAGATCTCTGAGAGGATTAAATTATGAGGATTGCCTATGACTATCAGATTTTTGGCTCGCAGCGTTATGGTGGAATATCGCGCTATTTTTTCGAGATTGCAAATCATCTGGCAGGTTTCGAATCTAATATGGTCCAATGTCTTATTAACAGTCCTGTATACGTCAATGAATATCTCCGAAATTCGAGTCATGAGCTTCAAATATGTGGAGTATCACTACCGCCTATCCCGCGTGTAGAGGTCATTTACCGCTCGATTAATCGGTTTTTTTCGCCTTTATTTATGAACCTATGGAGTCCAAATATAGTTCATCATACATATTATTCGCAAAGGAGTGTTGTGCCGGCTTCCAGCAAAACCGTTGTCACTGTCTATGACATGATACATGAGCTTTACCCTCAATTCTTTAGCCCCCGTGATCCAACTCGTGCTTATAAAAAAATAGCAGTTGAAGGAGCCGATCACGTCATTTGTATCTCTGAAAATACTCGTCGTGATCTTGTCCAGCTTCTTGGCGTGCCCTCCCACAAAACATCAGTAGTTCATCTCGGTTTTTCATTGTTGCAGGCAGAGGAGCCTAATGCCCTTTCACCAAGACGACCTTTCTTATTGCATGTTGGTGGACGCGCGGGCTACAAGAACTTTGAACGATTACTTATTGCATACGCTTCACGCCGAGCGTTGTTTGATCAATATGATCTTGTCACTTTTGGTCAGGGGAGGCTACAGCCTCGCGAACGAGATCTCATTAAAGATTTAAATATACCTTTGGGTCGTGTCCGCCAATTGAGTGGTGGCGATAGCGTCCTTTCCACTTTATACAAGCAGGCTGCTATGTTCGTATATCCGTCGCTTTATGAAGGGTTTGGCATTCCTCTCCTGGAGGCGATGAGCTTTGGCTGTCCTGTAGCTTGTAGTAATACAAGCTCTATACCAGAGGTAGTTGGTGATGCGGCACTTCAGTTTAATCCGAGCGATACTGATGCAATAGCTGATGCTTTAGTTGCTTTATCTTCCAGCCCAGCATTACGGGCGCAGTTGATTGAGCTAGGGAAGTCTAGGGTTAGGAGCTTTTCTTGGAATAAGTGCGCAATGCAAACTCTGGAAATTTATAAAAAATTGCTGCAATGAGAGCGCTGATTTGTGGTGTAACAGGTCAAGATGGTAGTTATTTGGCTAAACTTCTTATTGATAAAGGATACGATGTTCTTGGATCATCCAGGGATGCGATGGCGGCTTCTTTGTCTAACCTAAGGTCTCTGAATATTCAGGATAATGTAACACTTGTTTCTATGTCGCTTAACGATTTTCGTAGCGTACTTTCGATTGTCGATAAGCATAAGCCATGTGAAATATATAACTTGGCAGGTCAGACATCCGTTGGTCTCTCGTTTGAACAGCCTGTCGAAGCGATGGAGAGCATTGCGCATAGTACGCTAAATATACTTGAGGCTATTCGTTTTGTTGGCCACCCCATTCGCTTCTTTAATGCAGGCTCTAGTGAGTGCTTCGGTGATACTGGCAATGGTGCCGCTGATGAAAACTCGCCGTTCTTTCCACGAAGTCCTTATGCAGTTGCAAAGGCCTCAGCCCATTGGCTTGTTAAAAACTATCGTGATGCTTATGGTATATTCGGATGTACTGGTATATTGTTTAATCATGAATCCCCCCTTAGGCCCCACAGATTTGTGACCCAAAAAATTGTCCGTGCAGCTGCCGTTATTGCAAGTGAAGGCCGAGGTAGTTTGCAGTTAGGAAATATCAATGTTTATCGTGACTGGGGTTGGGCTCCCGAGTATGTCCAAGCTATGTGGCTGATGCTCCAGCAAAATCAGGCAAGCGATTATATAATAGCTACGGGTATAAGTACTTCTCTTGAGTACTTTGTGAAGCGATCTTTTGCCTGGTTTGGGCTCGACTGGACGCAGCATGTGACTTTCCATCGCGAACTTCGTCGACCTTCAGACATTTCAAGGAGTCGTGGAAACCCGGCACTTGCCGAGAGATTGCTTGGCTGGAAATCTTCACATGATGTTGATGCCGTGATAAATGGGATGTGTCTCGCCGCCCAAAAGTCGCTTGATATAGACCTATGTATATAAAGCAATAGCTTAATTGCCCGAAATGTCTATGCTCTGCGGTTTTGGTATTGATCCTCGAGTATCAGCACCTCCTTCGCTGGGGCCAATGATGTGTAGTGACACCACGTTGCTCAGCAGCTGGCAAAAGGGTGTGAGGTCGTCATGGTCCGGGTGTCACCTCCGCTCCACAGAACTCACATACCATGTATACCCACCCAAATGCCCGGTTGATACTCCTGGGCATAAGGCGGCTTTTTCGTTTTCACATTGACGATCAAGCCCCTCTGCCTGTATCCAGCCTTCAGACTCTTCTCGGAAGTTGCCACCATCTTCTCCCCTGCAACCTCAAGGACCTCCTCTGAGGTGGAGTGGTTTTTGTGGCCATGCAGGCCCCATTGCTAACTTCTTAGGCGGCGTATTGCCCCTGAATTGGGCTCACACCCTTGGTGAAGCCTTATCCGAATGATTGGACAAGCGCTGCACCCACAGCCGCGAGTGTAAGGCCAGGGTCGCCATGGAGGCGATCAGTGGCCGCAAGACGATCCAGGTGATGACCGCCGACTACTCCATTCACTCGAACCTAGTGATCCAGTTGAAGTGTCAGCTCCTTGATAACGGCAGTGAACTGTTTACCTGGGGCAAGCAAAACATGGAGAAGGAGGAACGCCAGGCCAATGACGCCGAGCTGCTCCAGCAGATCGCAAGGCTGCAGATGGAGCTTAAGTGGCCCAAAAAAATCTATGTCGCTTTGATACCCGTCAACTGCGCAAGTTTGTCGATCACGGCCACCCTGAGCTCAGCTTCAGCTGCCATCGGCACCCTCCTCCTGTGATCTAGGCCACGCTCTAACGATGCGGCGGACGCATTCGCCTATTCAATTAGCTTCGATGGCCTCGTTGTAGCGATGTATTGGTCATGTACTCAAGCCACCGGACGTTAAGATCAGTGTGTGATATCCTTTCAGATATCTGGAGCCGTAGCAATCATTCGGCTTCAGGTAATTCCATTCTTTTTTTTACAAATCATGCGTAAGTATATTATCGTAAGTTTCCTGAAAGCATAAAACCAATCTTCGTCGAGATAGGATAATTAAAGAAGAAACAATAATTTTTCGATGATACCCTCTTGGGGCCGAGAAATCGCAAGTAATGCCTCTTTATGCGAGAATTGACAAGATCGTATTAAGCATTATATATGAAAAGTAGTTCTTTGGCAGTTATAATTAAAGGCAGCAACTTTTCTGACTGCAATGATGCTTTAAATAATAAAGCAAATTGCTTAGCACTTTTGCTAAGACAGGCAAATTGTAAGGTTGTTCTTACTGGTATTGATACAGCAATTACAACAGAATATGTGCCCCGCCGAGTGCGGCGCTGTATCTACATACCTCTTAAAGCAAAACTATTTAACCTCACCACATTAAAGCCAATTTCAGTGGTCTTTGCAAAAATTTATAACGCTATATGGATTTCACTTTTCCTATACTCATACTGTGCAAAGCATAATGTTTCTAATGTTTTCATTTTATATGATGATTTTCAGATCAGTATTGTTATCTTAAAAATATTAACGCTTCGCGTTCATTGTAAATTCATTTGCTGTCTCGATGAATGGGGGCCAGCTTCCGCAAGCAATAAGTTCTTGTACATGAAGCAAAAGATCATAGTATTCATTTTGTTGAATCTGGCTGATAGCTGCTTTACGATTTCATCTTACATATATAATAAGATTTTAAAAATTAAACCGTCTCTTCCATGTTTACAATTGCCCGCCATATCAAATCTTTCGCGTTGGTTACCCTCTAATACGAAATACAAGAGTAATATCTTTATCGTAGGATATGCAGCAAATATAGCTTACCAAGATCAACTAGATATAGTGCTTCGCGGCTTTCTAGAGTTTAAGAATAACAATTTTTCGCTATCAAGCAATAATTCGTTTAAGCTAAACATTGTATTGTCCGGCAATCAATCCTTGATAAAAGAGTTCAAAAATCTCCTAAGCGCCGCTTACGCATATTCTGACATAAGTATATATAGTAATTTGACCGATCAATGCTTTTCTTCCTTGCTATACAATTCTAGCGTTTTGCTATGTCCCCTTAGCAATGACATAATAAATATTGCTAGATTTCCTCAAAAACTTGCTGACTATGCAGCATTGCATGGCTTAATAGTAGTAAGCCCTGTCGGCGATGTCAAAACTTATTTCCAACACATGAACAATGCAATATATCTTCAGAATTTTGACTTTGCATCTGTAGCCCAAAGTCTACAAAAAGCGTTCTCGATGGATGTCAGTCAACGACTTTTATTAAAGCATAATGCTCGAGTTGTTTATGATAGCTACTTTTCAATTCCGTCCAATGTGCTTAGGCTTAAAAGCTTTTTACATAAAATGATATAAAAGTTATGTGCTTATAATCTTTTTTCGTCAATTCGTCATATAATGTCTAAAGCAATTTATAGCAGCTCTTAACCAGGCTAATTGCATTAACTTTCTAATGCTAAGTATCGCAAGCTATATTTCTTTTTCTTATTTGAGTCATTTCATTACAAGGCCGTTTTGTGCGCTATGTTTGACATAAATAGACTCTCGTTGCATGCAATCATGTTATCTAGTCAATACTTATCGGCGTTGAGGCGCGATTATGTTTTTGCTATGATTGCAAAATTCTTTATGTAACATATATGCAAGTTGCTCTTTTGACTGGCTACCGTCTTCTCCCTTACGATGCGAATACCGCGCGACTAGCTGCATTAGTTGAATCTTTTCTGCTTAGTGATTATACAGTGCATATTTTTCTTGAATCTTCATTTTCTGCAAATGCATTAGGTCGTTTGATTGAATCTGCTGATAGCAAGCGCATTAAATATCATATAATGCGCATTAACATTTTAGACTTTGTCAACGTTGAGTGCATTTCGTTTTTATGGACCAAAATTCTGACTCCCATAAAGCTTTTCGGGCTTTTAATCGCATTTTTCTTGTTGAGAAATGTTGATAACTTAAAATTATTGCTATACTCAAGCCCCTCTTTTTATACTCTCACATCAATATGTATATGTAAGTTTTTTCGTATTCCTATTGTTCTTGAGGTAAACGAGCTTGTTGATAAAGAATCCTTTGTGGAGCGTCATGGCTTTTTGAAATGGATATTCTATCTGCTATTCCATTACTACCCATCGGCACATGCTGATGGCCTTTTTGTTATAAGTACTTATATCCAGCAATGTCTTCCCAGCTGCTCCGTTCCTACGTTGATCATTCCCGCAATATTGGGGAAAAAATATGAGCTTTATTGTTCTAACCCTGAACTCAATATATGTAATACATCCGAGCGCTTGCCCACCTTGGTTTATACCGGTAATGCAAAGCCAGAGGATGGTCTTCACATTCTGCTTGAAGCTTCTAATATTCTTTGGAGCTCTGGTCATGAGCATACGTTGCTTTTGATTGGAAATAAGCTATCTATTTATTCTTGCATAAGCTCTTTGTCGTATAATCACACAACATCTTTTAATGTGATAGGCAATTTATCGCCGGAATCTTATATTTCAATGCTACGACAAGCGGATTTGGCTGTCTTGCCTAGGCCTAGTTGCAGAATAAATAGTGCAAATTTCCCTACACGCATTCCCCAATACTTGGCCGCTGGTGTCCCGACTATAGTTGGTTCATGCGGCGATATAAAAAAGTATTTAAAGCATGGAGAGACTGCTGTATTTTTTGATAATACTTCTCCTGCTCACCTAGCGTCTCTAATTCTAGATATACTCGCTAATCCCAATTTAAGGCGCCAGCTTGCGCGAAATGGATTACTGGAAGTTCAGCGGAGCTTTAGCATTGCCTCCTGTTCAGCCATAATAAAACAATTCTTGCAAAAACTCTGATCTTTTCTCTGTGCTGCGGTATCTGCACCTTTACGGCTATATTTAGCATGAATGCATGTGGCTTAAGTCTTTCAAGCTTGAGTTGTGTTGAAAACTTGCTTATGGTTTTGTGTTGCTTGTGTAAATAAAGTTCTTATCGCCGACTCAAGCGTAAGATCGTGATTTATGCTGTGTTTGTCCATCTGTCTTGTCTGTGAAATCTATCCTGTATCTTACTCGTAATGGTCTTCTAGAGCCTCTTGGCCGCAGCCAGATAGAGCCTTATATGCGAATGCTTGCCTCGCATTATAATATTAAAATAGTCTCTTTTGAAAAGTGTCATGACCTCTGTGATAGGGCTGTTTATCAACATTTTCGAGTCGATCTCCAAAAGTGTGGTGTTTCTTGGATACTACTTCGATTTCATGCTCGGCCTCGTCTTTGGGCCCCTGCATTTGGGTTCTTGCAGTTGTTTATTGTGTCTTTTTGGCATGGTAGTTATT
>Ga0194133_10010989_pt1 | contig 10100 bp, 9 predicted proteins | sample TA2KigOf40mmetaG_FD_155448 | JGI IMG/M metagenome (GOLD analysis project Ga0194133, IMG submission 155448) | Freshwater microbial communities from Lake Tanganyika, Tanzania - TA2015055 Kigoma Offshore 40m | ecosystem: Environmental > Aquatic > Freshwater > Lake | place: Tanzania: Lake Tanganyika... | reverse complement strand
GTTGCCCTGGTTGGTGTGGACATCGATCCTGAGCCAACGTTTTGCTGTCGTGAAGGATCAGGCGCTGGCCCGCTTGCACTTCAGCTGGCCTTTCGCCGGGATCTTGGGCAAAGCCCTGCAACTGGCGTGGCTGGGGGCCTCTGCGGGGGGAGCACCCCAGGGGCTAGAGCGCTGCTTTGATGCCCTGAGCTTCTGCCTTTGGCTTGGGGGGTTGCTGCTGTTGGCGCGCGTGGTTGGGCAGCCGAGTTATGGGCTGTGGCTGCGTCGCACGGCCCTGCTGTATGGACTGGTGGCCCTGTGCACCAGCCTGCAGATTCTCAACCGCTTTTCGGATTACACCCGGGTGTGGATCGATCTGGCCTCCCTGGTGCTGCTGGCCGGGGTGGTGCGCCCCCATCGGGCTGTTCGGCTTTATCTCTGCACGGCGCTGGTCACCAGCCTGGGCTATGGAGCGGGGTATGCCCTGCTGACGCCATGAGTTTTTCGGTGCCGATCTTGGTGATCGCCTTCAATCGGCCTGGGCCGGCGGCGGGCCTGTTGCAGCTCCTGCGGGAGTTGCAGCCCAGTCGCTTGTATCTGGCCTTTGACGGCCCACGCCCCGGCCGTTCCGGGGAGGCACAGTTGTGTCAGGCCGTGCGTGATCTGTATCGCACCGGGATCGATTGGCCCTGTGAGACAGCTTGGTTGGAGCGGGACGGGAATTTGGGCTGCCGGCAGGGGGTGAGCTCTGCGATCGACTGGTTGTTTGAACACGTGGAGGAGGGGATCATCCTGGAGGACGACGTGCATCCGCTTCCGGGGTTTTTCCGCTACTGCGCTGAGCTGTTGGAGTACTACCGCCATGACACACGCATTGGCTCCATCACTGCGAACACCTATTGCCGTGTCCCGCAGATTGATCAAGCCAGTTACTACTTCTCCACTTACACGCGCTGTTGGGGATGGGCCACTTGGAAGCGGGCCTGGGCGGCTTATCACCAGGCGCTCCCACAGTGGCCGGTCTTCCGCCAGGGGGGTTGGCTTGAGCAGTTGGGTGGGGCGGCGTTTGCCCGTCGCTCTCGTTTTCTGATCGATCAGGTGGATCGTGGTGAGGTGGACACCTGGGATTACATCTGGCAGTTGGCTTGCTGGCAACAAGGCTTTTTAACGTGTTCTCCCTGCTTGGAGCAGGCGGTGAATGTCGGCTTTGGAGCCGATGCCACCCACACCCAGCTGGAGGCATCGCCGCTGTTCCCGGCGCAGGAACTCACCTTCCCATTGATCCATCCCACGGTTTTTCTGCCCCATGGCCCCTCGGACAGGGCCTTGTTTGAGCAGTTGATCCGGCCGCGGTGGTCCCGCCAGGTACGGCAAAAGCTGGTCAAGGCCTTGCATCGCCTGAGGGGGCAATGAGCAGCGCCATGGCTCGCCCCAGCTGCTGCCTGCTGGTGCCGCTCTATCGGCCCTCGTTGAGCCGGGCTGAGGCGTTGTCGTTGGTGATCAGCCATGCCCGTGGCGGCTTGGCTGCGGATCTGCATGTGTTGCACCCCCCGGATTTGGGGCCCTTTGTGGCCGATGTGCGGGCCTGGTTTGCCCAGATGGCTCCGCAGGCGCCAGGTTTTCGAAGCTTGGTGAGGCCGGCCAGTGACTTCAGCAGCCTTGAGGCCTACAGCGCCCTGATGCTGACGCCAGAGCTCTACGCGCAGCTGGAGGCCTACACCTGGATGCTGATGGTTCAGCCGGATGCGCTGTTGCTGTCAGACCGCTGGAGTGATTGGTTGGCCTCCCCGTGGTGTTATGTGGGGGCCCCGTTTTTCGAAGGCCTCGAGCGGCCGAGCCACCCCCTGCGCTTGCTGGGGGGTGGCAATGGTGGGGTGTCGTTGCGCCGGATTCAGGCCTGTTTGGCGGTGCTGCGCAGGCGTGGTTGGCTCTACCCGGCCCTGCGCCGCAAGGAGCGGATCTGTTTGCCCCGGGAGCGGCTTCGGGCTGAGCTGCGGGCGTTGCGCTCCTGGGGGCTGCGTTCCGGTCGCCCTGCCGCCATTCCCATCTATGAGGATCTGTTTTGGAGCTTTGTCGCCCCGGCGCTGGATCGCTCGTTCAAGCTGCCTTCCGCATCGGAATCGGCGCGCTTTGCCTTCGAGGCCGAGCCTCGCCATCTGCTCCAGCTCACCGGTGAGCTCCCGGCGGCCTGCCATGCCCACGAGCGCTATGACCCCAGCTTCTGGCGTGCCACGTTTGAGGCCAACCCTGGGTTGATTGCCCCCTATGCCACCCGCGCCGAAGGGTTGTATCGGGCCAGCGCCACGTTTGCGTCTGCTGCTGTGGTGCCCCGCCCATGAGCCGCTGGAGGGAGCCGCTGCGCCAGGCCAAGCGGGTGATGACCCGCATGCAGCAGGGGCTGGAGCGACGGCGCTACGGCTCCGTGTGGGCGCGCCAGATCAGCCCAGCGGAAGCCAATCGCCGCATCGCCGGACTGATTCGTGGGGGTCATCCACTGCTCGTGGGCCGCATCGGCAACACCGAAGGCCGGATTGTGGGGGAGGCGTTGTTTCGCGGCGGCCGCTACGGGCGCATGACCCGCAAGCAAGCCCACACCAATGCCGGCATCTTCCCGGTGATTCCCAGTCTGCTCAACCAGTTCGCCGGGCTCTATGCCGAGGCCATTGGTCAGGCGGACCTGCTGGGGTTTTGGCAAACCAGCCACCAGGCGCGCTTGCTGCACGACCGCTATCCCGGGGTGCCGCTTACGGCCTTGCCTGCCCTGGAGCCCTATCTGCACGATCAGCCCTGGTCGCAGGCGCTGGAGGGCCTGAGGGTGCTGGTGGTGCATCCTTTTGCCGCCACCATCGCCAAGCAGTACCACGGGCAGCGGGAGGCCCTGTTCCGCGATTCCCGGGTGTTGCCCCGGTTTGATCTGCAGGTGCTGGCCCCCCCCCAAACCCTGGCTCCAGCAACGGCCGGCTTTGCTTCCTGGTTAGAGGCCTTTGATGCCCTGGAGACATCGGTTTTATCCCGCGCGTTCGACCTCGCTCTGCTGGGGTGCGGTGCCTACGGCCTTCCCCTGGCGGCGCGTATCAAGGCCCATGGTCGCCAGGCCATTCACCTGGGCGGAGCCCTGCAGGTGCTGTTTGGGATCCGGGGCCGCCGCTGGGATCAGATGCCTGAGTTTCAGGCCCTGATGACAGAGGCCTGGGTGCGGCCTTCCTCCGCTGAAACGCCCGAGTCCGCCGGCCAGGTGGATGGTGGGTGCTACTGGTAGGCCCCGATTACGCTCATCGCAATCTGGCGGCTAGTGCCGGCAATGCTCTGCTCCACATGTGTATGAAAACCGCCCTGATCACCGGCATCACCGGCCAAGACGGCAGCTACTTGGCGGAGCTGCTGCTGGAGAAGGGCTATGTGGTGCATGGCATCAAACGCCGGGCCAGCAGTTTCAACACCAGTCGTATTGATCACCTCTATCAGGATCCCCACGAGGCGGATCCGCGGCTGGTGCTGCACTACGGCGACCTCACCGACAGCACCAACTTGATCCGGATCATCGAGCAGGTGCAGCCCGATGAGATCTACAACCTGGGGGCCCAGAGCCATGTGGCGGTAAGCTTTGAGGCGCCGGAATACACCGCCAACAGCGATGCCTTGGGCACGCTCCGGATTCTGGAGGCGGTGCGGATGCTGGGGCTCACCGCGAAAACACGGATTTATCAGGCCAGCACCAGTGAGCTCTATGGCCTGGTCCAGGAAATCCCGCAAAAGGAAACCACGCCGTTTTATCCCCGCAGCCCCTATGCGGTGGCCAAGCTGTACGGCTACTGGATCACTGTGAACTACCGCGAGGCCTACGGCATGTACGCCTGCAATGGGGTGTTGTTCAACCACGAATCCCCGCGTCGCGGTGAAACATTCGTGACCCGCAAGATCACCCGTGGCTTGGCGCGCATTGATGCGGGTTTGGAGCAGTGCTTGTTTATGGGCAACCTGGATTCGCTGCGGGATTGGGGCCACGCCCGCGACTACGTGGAGATGCAGTGGCGGATGTTGCAGCAGGACCACCCTGAGGACTATGTGATTGCGACGGGCCGCCAGGAGAGCGTGCGGCGCTTCATTGACCTCACCGCCGAGCACCTGGGTTGGGGGCCGATGCAGTGGCAGGGCAGCGGGCTGGAGGAAACGGGGATCCGCAGCGACACCGGTGCCGTGGTGGTGCGGATTGATCCGCGCTACTTCCGCCCGGCGGAGGTGGAAACGCTGCTGGGGAATCCCACCAAGGCGCGCGAGAAACTGGGCTGGACGCCCACCACCACCCTCGAAGAGTTGGTGGCTGAGATGGTGGCGGCCGACAAGGAGGAGGCGGCCAAGGAGGCGCTGCTGCGGCGCAAGGGCTTCGCGGTGGTGGGCTCGATGGAGAATCCGCCCACCAACCCTGAGGCCGTGGCGGCGGCGCGAGCCAATGGCCAGGCCTGAGGGGATGGGCAGCGCGCAACCCCTGATCACCCCGGCGGACCGGATCTTTGTGGCGGGCCACCGCGGCATGGCCGGCGGTGCCATCGGCCGCGTCCTGCTGCGCAGCGGTTACGGGCAGATCCTCACAGCTAGCCGCAGTGAGCTGGATCTGTTGGATGGTGCAGCGGTGGAGCGTTGGTTTGCGGAGTACCAGCCCAGCGTGGTGGTGCTGGCGGCGGCGAAGGTGGGGGGCATCCATGCCAACGCCACCTATCCGGCCGATTTTTTGCTGGAGAACCTCAAGATCCAGACCCATGTGATCGAAACGGCCTGGCGCAGCGGCGTGCGGCGGCTGCTGTTTCTGGGCAGCAGCTGCATCTACCCCAAGTTTGCGGAGCAGCCGATCCGCGAGGAGGCGTTGCTCACCGGTGCGCTGGAGCCCACGAATGCGTGGTATGCGATTGCCAAAATCACCGGCATCAAGCTGTGTGCGGCGCTGCGGCAGCAGCACGGCTTTGATGCCATCAGCCTGATGCCCACCAACCTGTATGGGCCGGGCGACAACTACCACCCCACCAACAGCCATGTGCTGCCGGCGTTGATCCGCCGCTTCCACGAGGCGGCCGAGCGGGGTGATGCCAGCGTCACCTGCTGGGGCACCGGCACCCCACTGCGGGAGTTTTTGCATGTGGACGACCTGGGGGAGGCCTGCGTGTTTGCCCTGGAGCAGTGGCAGCCAACTGCTGATCAGCTGCAGCACCTCAATGTGGGCACGGGCGTGGATCTCACCATCCGGGAGCTGGCGGAGGCGGTGGCGGAGGCCACGGGCTTCCGTGGCTCGATTGCGTGGGATGCCTCTAAGCCGGATGGCACGCCGAAAAAACAGCTGGACGTGAGCCGCCTGGCGGCCCTGGGTTGGCGGGCACGAATTCCCTTGCGGGAGGGGCTGCGCGACACGGTGCGCCTGTTCCGCGAGCAACTCGATCAGCAGTTGGTGCGCCTCTGATGCCCGCTTCCGTCACCCGCAATTTGATCACCGGCGGCGCCGGCTTTGTGGGCTCCCACCTGATCGACCGCCTGATGCAGGCCGGCGAAGAGGTGATCTGCCTCGACAACTACTTCACGGGGCGCAAGAGCAATATCGCCCCCTGGCTGGGCCACCCGCGCTTTGAGCTGATCCGCCACGACGTGACCGATCCGATCCGCCTGGAGGTGGATCGGATCTGGCACCTGGCCTGCCCCGCATCGCCGGTGCATTACCAGCACAACCCGATCAAAACGGCCAAAACCAGCTTCCTGGGCACGTACAACATGCTGGGCCTGGCGCGGCGTGTGGGCGCCCGGCTCCTGCTGGCCAGCACCAGTGAGGTGTACGGCGACCCGGAGGTGCACCCCCAGCCAGAAAGCTACCGCGGTTGTGTGAACACGATCGGCATCCGCAGCTGCTACGACGAGGGCAAGCGGATCGCCGAAACCCTCTGTTTCGACTACCAGCGCATGCATGGGGTGGAGATCCGGGTGGTGCGGATCTTCAACACCTACGGGCCGCGCATGCTGCCCGATGACGGCCGGGTGGTGAGCAACTTCATCGTTCAGGCCCTTTGCGGTGAGCCCTTGACCCTCTATGGCGACGGCAGCCAAACCCGCAGCTTTTGCTATGTGGATGATCTGGTGGAGGGGTTGATCCGCTTGATGAATGGCGGCCACAGCGGGCCAATCAACATCGGCAACCCCGGTGAATTCACGATCCGCCAGCTGGCGGAGCTGGTGCGCGCCAAGATCAATCCCCAGCTGGAGTTGGTGTTCCAGCCCCTGCCGCAGGACGACCCCCTGCAACGGCAGCCGGTGATCGAGCTGGCGCAGCGGGAGCTGGGCTGGCAGCCCACCGTGGCGCTGGATCAGGGCCTCGATGCCACGATCACCTACTTCCGGGGGTTGATCGCATGAGCATCCGCACGATCTGCTGCATCGGTGCCGGTTATGTGGGGGGGCCCACCATGGCGGTGATCGCCGATCGCTGCCCGGGGATCCAGGTGACGGTGGTGGATCTCAACCAGGCCCGCATCGATGCCTGGAATGATTCGGATCTGTCCAAGTTGCCGGTGTATGAGCCGGGGCTGGATGCGGTGGTGGGTCGCTGCCGGGGCCGCAACCTGCACTTCTCCTCGGCGGTGGAGCCGGCGATCGCGGCGGCCGACATGGTGTTTCTGTCGGTGAACACCCCCACCAAAACCAAAGGCGTGGGGGCCGGCCAGGCCAGTGATCTGCGCTGGATTGAGGCCTCAGCCCGTCAGGTGGCGGCGTGCGCCCAGGGCCACACGATCGTGGTGGAGAAGAGCACCCTGCCGGTGCGCACCGCTGAAACGGTGCAGGCCATCCTGTCGGCGGCCCAGGGGGATGGGGCCAGCGGCGCCAGCCCCAAAACCTTTGCGGTGCTCTCCAACCCGGAATTTCTGGCGGAGGGCACGGCGATTCCCGATCTGGAGCAGCCGGATCGGGTGTTGATCGGTGGCGATGATCCGGCGGCGATCGAAGCGCTGGCGGGGGTGTATGGCCAGTGGGTGCCGGATCAGCGGATCCTGCGCACCAATCTGTGGAGCTCGGAGCTCTCCAAGCTCACCGCCAATGCCTTTTTGGCGCAGCGGATCAGCTCGATCAATGCGATTGCGGCCCTGTGTGAGGCCACCGGAGCCGAAGTGCAGGAGGTGGCCCATGCCATCGGTGCCGATAGCCGCATCGGGGGCAAGTTTCTGAAGGCTGGCCCCGGCTTTGGCGGCAGCTGCTTCCAGAAAGACATCCTCAATCTGGTGTATCTCTGCGGCCACTACGGCCTGCATGAGGTGGCGGCCTACTGGCAGAGCGTGGTGGAGCTCAACGGCTGGCAGCAGCACCGCATCGCCCGGTTGGTGGTGCAGCGGTTGTTTGGCACCGTCACCGGCAAGCGCCTTGCGGTGTTGGGGTTTGCGTTTAAGGCCGACACCAACGACACCCGCGAGGCCCCGGCGATTCGCATCTGCCAAGACCTGCTCGAGGAAGGTGCCCAGCTGGCGATTTACGACCCCAAGGTGCCGGCGGTGCAGATGGCCGAGGATCTGGGCCCGGCGGGGCAGGAGGGTGTGTGGGAAGCGGTGGGCTCGCCTTTGGAGGCGGTGGCCGGCGCCGATGCAGTGTTGATCCTCACGGAATGGGCCAGCTTTGCGTCGCTGGACTGGCCGCAGTTGGTGGCACTGATGCGCAAACCGGCCTGGTTGTTTGATGCCCGCTCGATTGCAGATCTGGCCGCGGCGCGGGCGGCGGGCCTCCACGTGTGGCGCGTGGGGATGGGGTGAGCCCTGCCGATCGCCCGATCCTGATCACCGGCGCCGCCGGCTTCATCGGCGCAGCGGTGGCCGAGCGGCTGCTACAGCGGGGCGAGCGTGTGGTGGGGCTCGACAACCTCAATCCCTACTACGCGCCAGCCCTGAAGCGGGCGCGGCTGGAGCGTCTTCAGGGGATGCCGGGCGCTGATGCTCGCTTCGCCTTTGCGGCGTTGGATCTGGAGGATGGCACCGCCCTGGCGCAGCTGTTTGCCCGGGAGCGGCCGCGGGCGGTGGTGCATTTGGCGGCCCAGGCGGGGGTGCGCTATTCGATCGAGAACCCCGCCGCCTACATCCAGAGCAATCTGGTGGGATTCGGCCATGTGCTCGAGGGCTGCCGCCACCAGGGGGTGGAGCACCTGGTGTATGCCTCCAGCAGTTCGGTGTATGGCGGCAACCGCCACCTGCCGTTCAGCGAGCAGCAGCCGGTGAACCATCCGGTGAGCCTGTATGCGGCCACTAAGAAGGCCAATGAGCTGATGGCCCACACCTACAGCCACCTCTATGGGCTGCCGGCCACGGGCCTGCGCTTTTTCACCGTGTACGGCCCCTGGGGCCGGCCCGACATGGCGCCGATGCTGTTCGCGCGGGCGATCCTGGCGGGGGAGCCGATCCTGGTGTTCAACGGCGGCCAGATGCGCCGGGATTTCACCTACATCGACGACATCGTGGAGGGGGTGGTGCGTTGCCTCGACAAACCGGCCACGGCGGATGCGGCCTTCGACCCGCTGGCCCCCAACCCCGCCACGGCGGCGGTGGCGCACCGGCTGTTCAACATCGGCAATGCCCAGCCCGTGGAGTTGCTGCGCTTTATCGAGGTGTTGGAGAACGCCTTGGGACGGGAGGCGATCAAGCAGTTCGAACCGATGCAGCCCGGGGATGTGGTGGCCACCGCCGCCGACGCCGCGGCGCTGGAGGCCTGGGTGGGCTTTCGCCCCAGCACTCCCCTGGAGCTGGGGTTGGAGCGCTTTGCCGCCTGGGTGCAGACCTACCCCTTCCCGTAGCCCTCGGGGTTGGCCTGCTGCCAGGCCCAGCCGTCGCGGCAGATCTCCGCCAGGGTGCGGCGGGTGCGCCAGCCCAGGCGCTGGTGCGCCAGCTGCGGATCGGCCACGGTGCAGGCGGCATCGCCGGGGCGGCGGGCCACCACCCGGTAGGGCACCGGCCGGCCACTGGCGGCCTCAAAGGCCTGCACTAGCTCCAGCACCGAATGGCCTTCGCCGCTGCCCAGGTTGAGGGTGAGCAGTTGCGGCGGCTCCGCCAGCAGGGTGTCGAGGGCGGCGCGGTGGCCTTCGGCGAGGTCCATCACGTGGATGTAATCGCGCACGCCGCTGCCGTCGGTGGTGGGCCAGTCGTTGCCGAACACCTGCAGTTCGGGGCGCCGGCCCACGGCCACCTGGCTGATGAAGGGGAACAGGTTGTTGGGCGGCCCCAGCGGGTCTTCACCGATGCGGCCGCTGGGGTGGGCCCCCACGGGGTTGAAGTAACGCAGGCGGGCGATGCGCCAGCCCGGCTCGCTGGCGGCGAGATCAGCGAGGAGCTGCTCCACCGCCGCCTTGGTGTGGCCGTAGGGGTTGATCGGCTGCACCGGCGCCGTTTCGGCGATCGGCACCTGGTCGGGCAGGCCGTAGAGGGTGGCGCTGCTGCTGAACACCAGCGCGCGGCAACCGTGGCGTTGCAGGGCGGCCAGCAGGCAGCGGCTGCCCGCCAGGTTCACATCCCAGTAGCGCAGGGGATCCTGCACGGATTCACCCACTGCCTTGAGGCCGGCGAAGTGCACCACCGCATCCATGGGCTGAGCGGCGGCCTGGAAGGCGCGCTCCAGGTCGTCGCTGGAGCGGATGTCGCCGGTGATGGTGTGGAGCCGCGGGTCGCCGGGGGGGAGCCCTGCCAGCTCCAGCACACGCTGCAGCGCTTCGGGGCTGCTGTTGCTGAAGTCGTCGAGCACCACCAGCCGGTGGCCCGCCTCCAGCAGCACCAGGCACGTGTGGCTGCCGATGAACCCCGCTCCACCGGTGATCAGCAGCTGGGCCATGGGGGCGAGGGCACTGGGGTGACCTTACGTGGCTTGCTCTGCAGGGGTGGTACCACTTGGTGTGGATGGTGGTACCACCCCTGTAGGGCGGTTGTGGCAGGGTTGGGCAGCTTTCGGCCCCAGCCTTTGAACCGAGCCTTTCGCTGGCTGTGGCTGGGGCAGCTGATCTCCAACCTGGGCACCCAGTGCAGCCTCTATGGCCTGGGGTTGTGGTCGTTTGCGCGGCAGGGGCAGCTGATCGACTTTGCAGCGGTGGCCTTTGTGGTGCAGCTGTCCAAGGTGGTGGTGTT
>Ga0194133_10010986_pt1 | contig 10102 bp, 8 predicted proteins | sample TA2KigOf40mmetaG_FD_155448 | JGI IMG/M metagenome (GOLD analysis project Ga0194133, IMG submission 155448) | Freshwater microbial communities from Lake Tanganyika, Tanzania - TA2015055 Kigoma Offshore 40m | ecosystem: Environmental > Aquatic > Freshwater > Lake | place: Tanzania: Lake Tanganyika... | reverse complement strand
AGGCCGAATTCGGGATCCCGCTGCTCACGACGACCGGTCGATTGGAGATCGCCCCCGACTGGACGCCCGCCCTCCGCGCGACGCAGGCGATGCTCACCCGCTTCGGCGTGCCGACCGAGGCGTTCACCGCGGACGAGCTCCGCCGCCGCTACCCGCAGATGGGGTTCGACGGCATCGGCGTCGGGCTGCTCGAGCCGGGCGCCGGGGTCGTGCGCGCCAAGCAGGCGATCCTCGCCACGGCCGATGCGTTCCGCAGAAAGGGCGGCACCCTCACCATCCAGCACGCCGCACCCGGGCGCGCCGAGGGTGGGCGGCTCGTCGACTGCACGCTCGCCGACGGGAGCCGCGTCGCGGCGCAGCAGTTCGTCTTCGCCTGCGGGCCCTGGCTCCCGAAGGTCTTCCCCGAGCTGCTGGGGCGCCGCATCAAGGTGCCGAAGCGCGACGTGCTCTACTTCGGCGTCCCGGCGGGCGACACCCGGTTCGCGCCGCCAGCGCTCCCGAACTTCTCCGAGAGCGCGTACTACGGCTTCCCCAGCATCGACGGACGCGGGGTGAAAGTCTGCCCCACCAACGGGCCTGACCACTGGGACCCCGACACCGACGAACGGATCGTGGACCCGATGCAGGTGCGGCGCGCCCGTGCTTATCTGGCACGCCGCTTCCCCGCTCTAGCGGCGCAGCCGATCACCGAGACGCGCGTCTGCCAGCTCGAGAACACCGACGACGAGCATTTCATCGTCGATCGACACCCGAACTACGCCAACGTGCTCATCGCGGGTGGCGGCTCGGGCCACGCCTTCAAGCACGGTCCCATGCTCGGGGAATACGTCGCCCGTCGGGCCGTGGGTGACACGACGGACCCCGCCTTCGACGCGATGGTGCGGCTCGCGCGCTGAAAGAGGCGCCACGTCGCGCGTGAACACGCGCGCGATGTGGCGTCCCACATCAGAACCCGTCCGCAGTCCCTCCTTCGGATCAGCGCCGGTCGGTCTCGCCCGCGCCGAGCTGCCGCGTCGCCTCCGCCAGCACCGCACGCTGCGCCGGTGTCGGCCCGTGGAAGGTCGCCTGCCGCACGCCGCTCCCGGTGAACGCCCCGAGAACGCGGACCAGCGGCGCCGCCTCCCGACGCATCCCCTTCGCGATGAGCGCCGTCTGCACACGCACCACCTCACGCAGGAACGTCTCCCGCGCCCGGTGCTCGGCGAGCGTCACATCGCTCGCGGGATCCGCACGCACCTCGAACCGCTGCGACACCTTCACCGATCTCGCGTCCATCGTCACGGTGTAGGTGCCAGGCGCGGCGTGGAAGCCGCGCGCCCCGATGTCGTGCGCCGGGATCGGGAGCGCCGGCCGACGCGACGCACCCCCGCGCCCCATCCCACCGGCCCCCGCCGGCGGACCGCCCTCCTCCCCGCCGCCGAACCCGAAGCCCATCCCACCCGCCGGGGCGGGCCAGCGCAGGTCCCACTGCACGCGCTGCATCACGCCGGCCACCCCCGATGCCGTGAACCGCCGCACCACGTCGCCCGCCGCGTTCGTCACAGTGAATCGCACCGTGTCCACCGGCTGTGCGAGGTGATACGTGAACGTCGCCCCCTCGGCGGGGTTCTCCGCCGCGTACAGCGCGTGCGCCGCCGTCGAGACGTCAGCGCGGTAGAGCGTGAGCGTCGCGCGCCGCACCGGGAAGAGCGTCGCCGTCGTGCTCGCCACGGTCGGCGTCCACGCCGCGAGCGGAGAGGCGTCATCGAGCACCCAGATGGAACGCCCGTGCGTCGCCAACACGATGTCCTTCGTGCGCGGATGGATGACGATGTCGTCGTAGCGCGTCGGCGGGAGGTTCGCGGCAAGTCGCGTCCAGGTGGCCCCGGTATCGACGCTCACGTGCAGGAAGCGCTCCGTTCCGGCGACGAGCACGTTCGGCTTCCCGGGGTACTCAGCGATCGACCGCACCGGGTTCCCGTCGGGGAGCCCCGCCGCGATTGACGTCCAACTGCGCCCGAAGTCCGTGGTGCGAAAGAGATACGGCCGGAAGTCCCCGCTCCGGTGGTTCTCGAACGCGACGATCGCGGCCCCCTTTCCCGACGCGGACGCGACGATGCGATCCACGAAGGAGCCATCCGCCACGCCGCGCAGGTTGCGGCCGACCTCGGTCCACGTCCGGCCGCCGTCGCGCGACACCTGGATGTTCCCGTCATCGGTCCCCGCCCAGAGGACGAGCGAATCGACCGGCGACTCAGCGACGGTGGTGATCTCACTGAAGCTCGACTCGCCGTCATTACGCGAGAGCCGGATCTCGGTGTTCGGCACCCCACCGATCCGCAGCGTGTCGCGGTTCACCTGCCGCGTCAGGTCCGCCGTCGCCGTCCAGGTGGCACCGAAGTCGCGCGAGATGAGGAGCTTGTTCGCGCCGAGGTACACTGTCCCTGCGCGATATCGCGACGCGAGCACCGGGGCGGTCCAGTCGAAGCGATACCGCTCCCCGGACGGCGCCTGCGGCTGGATGTCCCACCGATCGCCCGTGACGACGTCGACGCGCGTGAGGCTCCCACCGCTCGACGTCGAGTACACGAACCGCGGCCCCTTCAGATCCACGGCCTGTCCCGTCCCGTCACTGAAGCCGATCTGCACCCAATCCTGGTTCAGGATACCGAGCCAGTGCGTCGTCGCGCTCGGGCCCATCCACGAATGCGCGTCCTGCATCCCGCCGTAGATCCAGTACGGATCGCGATCGTCGACCCCGATACGGTAGAACTGCCCGATGGCGAAGTTGTTGATTCGCGCGTAGGTGTAGCCGAGGTCGTAGCTCTCGTGGAGCCCGCCGTCGCCGCCGAGGAGGAGATGGCGCGGATCACGCGGGTCGATCCAGAGCGCGTGGTGGTCGTCCTTCAGGCCAAGGTCGTAGGTCGGCGAGTTCGGCATCGCTTCAAAGGTGGCCCCACCGTCTTCGCTCTTCGCCGGCTGCACCCCCATCATCCAAACCCGCTGATCGTTCGTCGGGTCGATCGTCGGATGCGAGTAGTACATCGGACGCGGGTTCATCGGGCTCTTCCGCGCCCACGTCGCACCGGCGTCCTCGGAGCGGTACGTCCCGCCCGCGGTCGGATGCTCGATCGTCGCGACGAGCACGTCCGGCTTCGACCGGGCGATCGCGAGCCCGATGCGTCCCTTGTCCCCCGTCGGGATCCCGGACTCGAGACGGCGCCACGTGGTGCCGCCATCGGTCGTCTTGTAGATGGCGCTCCCGGCGCCGCCCCCGTTGAAGCCGAACACCGTGCGGAGCCGCTGATAGGTGGCGGCGTAGAGCACATTCGGGTCGCGCGGATCCATCACCAGCTCCGTCGCGCCCGTGAGCGTATCGACGAAGAGCACGCGCTCCCAGCTGCGCCCCGCATCACGCGTGCGGTAGACACCGCGCTCCGCGGTGGGGCGCCAGAGGTTCCCCACCGCCGCGACATACGCGACGTTTGCGTCGGTCGGATGCGCCACCACCCGCGCGATGCTCGCCGTCTCCCGGAGCCCGAGGAATGTCCACGTCGCACCGGCATCGGTCGACCGATAGATGCCCCCGCCCCACGTGGAGGACTGCCGGTTGTTCTGCTCGCCCGTCCCCGCCCAGATGATGCGCGAGTCGACCGGCGAGATCGCGAGGTCGCCGAAGGAGCTCTCCCCCGTCGCATCGAAGATCGGCGCCCAGAGCGTCCCCTTGTTCGTCGTCTTCCAGACCCCGCCTCCCGCGGCGGCGAGGTAGATTGTCGAGGGATCCTTCGGATCCACCTCCACATCGTGGATCCGCCCCCCCATCACCGCTGGGCCGATCTCGCGGAACCGCAGTCCATCGAACGGGCTCTGGGCCTGCACGATGGTCGCCGCCAGCATCGCGGCGAGGAGCGGCGCGCGGCGAACCGACGGGAGGGCGCACGCGAGGGGCCGAGCGCCGTGCGGGAGTGATGGGATGCAGGGGGTCACGAGCGATTCCGGAAGATGGTGACGTGCACGCTGACGCTGGGGACGGAGAGGCCGGGGGCGGCGCGTACGGCCCGGTCGGCATCACCGCGGGGGCGATTCCTGGCATCGTCCGGCTAGCCGGGAACCATCTCCCCCCTCATCTTCGGATATCCGGGTGGCGTCGGCAATGGTCCGCCGCCCACACACGGCTCTCCCGCCACACGCCCTCCCGCCGATGCCGCCGATTCACCGACGCCCGCTGGGCCTTCACACCGTACTGGGGCTCCTCGCGTGTGCGTCGCTGTTCCTCACGGCCTGCGCTTCCGGCGACTCCCCCGCCGGCACCATCGCGGTCGATGGGAGCTTCGCCCGCCTCCAGAACGAGGTGCTCGTCCCCTCCTGCGCCACCGGCGGCTGTCACGTGAGCGGATCCGGGCAGGTCGTGCTCACCGGCCCGTCCGCCTATGACGGCCTCATCAACGCCCTGCCGACGCACACGGGAGCGCGACTCGCCGGCCTCAAACGCGTCGTGCCGGGCCGACCGGACAGCTCCCTGCTCTACCACCGCGTCCTCGCCCCCACGCACCGCCTGCCGGTCGACCTTGGCCCGGTGATGCCGGTCGGGCGTGCGTCGCTCAGCGCCGGCCAGGTCGAATACCTCGTGCAATGGATCGCCGCCGGTGCCCCGCGGCGCGGCGAAGTCGCCGATGCATCGCTCCTGGCCGACCGCACCGCGCAATCTTCCGCCGCCTTTCAGCCGCTCGAAGCGCCCGCCGTCGGCAGTGGGATCCAGCTGCGCGTCGAGCCCTTCACCGTCGCCCCGACGTTCGAACGCGAGCTCTTCGTCTACCGCCGCACCACCGCCACCGATCTCTACGTCCGCCGCATCCATTTCCGGATGCGCCCGAACAGCCACCACTTCGTCATCTACGGCCTCGACCCCACCATCCCGAGCTTCGCGGTCCCGAGCTGGGATGCGATCCGCGACATCCGGAACGCGGACGGGACGATGAACGTGACGAACATGCTGACGATGGGGTACCACGTCTTTTTCGGCGGCTCGATGCAGCCGGAGTTCTCGTATGAGTTCCCGGCCGGTGTCGCGCTGCGGATCCCCGCCAGGACCGGCCTCGACCTCAACGTCCACTACGCGAACTACGGGACCGCCCCGATCACCGGGGAGGCGGCCGTCAATCTCCACACGATCCCCGTCGGTCAGGTCACCAAGGTCGCGCGGACGATCAACTGGGGGAACCAGTCGATCTCCCTCCCCGCCGGGCAGCGCACCACGCTCGAGCGGGTCTTCACGGTGACGGACTCGACCACGATCTTCGCGCTCACCTCGCACACGCACCGCCTCGGGGAGCGCTTCCTGATCCGCATCGCCGGCGGACCGCGCAACGGCGAGACGATCTACGAGAGCACCGACTGGGAACACCCGGCGTTCCTGATCCTGCCACAACCGGTGCGGCTCGGCCCGGGCGAAGGGCTCCGTTCGGTCGTGACCTACAACAACACGACCGGCAACCTCGTCCGCTTCGGGCTCCAGAGCACCGACGAGATGGGGATCATCTTCGGCTACGCCTACTGAAGCGAGAACGCGTCCGCGTCCCGATGCGCCGGGAATCGGTCGCGGTGCGCCTCGAGTGCGCCGCGGTCGAGCGTCACCGACGCCACGCCGATTCCTTCGGGGAGCTCCACCAGCGTCTCGCCGAGGAAGTCGCAGGCGGCGCTCCCGCCCGCGAAGGTGAGGCCGTTCCCGTCGACCCCGGTGCGGTTCACGCCGACCGCGTAGGCGAGGTTCTCGATCGCCCGCGCGCGTAACAGCGTGCGCCACGCGGTCTGCCGCGCCGAGGGCCAGTTCGCGACATACAGCACCACATCGTACTCGAGCGCTGACTTCGTCGCGTCCGCGCGTGGCCCGGCGACGACCCGATTCCGCGAGAAGACGGGGAACCGAAGGTCATAGCAGACGAGCGGGAGCAGCCGCCACCCGCGCCACGTCACCACGAGCCGGTCCTGCCCTGCGGCATAGCGCTCGTGCTCCCCCGACATCCGGAAGAGATGCCGCTTGTCATAGTGTCGCACCGCGCCGTCGGGCGTCACCCAGAGGAGCCGGTTGTACACGGCCGCCCCATCGCGGATCTGCACGCTCCCCGTGAGGGCCGCATCGCGGGCGGCGGCCTACGCGCGCATCCACGCGACGGTGGGGCCATCCATTTCCTCCGCGCGCGTGAGCGCGTCGTTCGAGAAGCCACTCGTGAAGGTCTCGGGGAGCACGATCACATCGGACGGGGCCGTCGCCGCGATCGCCGCAGCCAGTCGGTCCCGATTCGCCTCGGGGGCGTGCCAGACCGTATCGGCCTGCACGAGCGTCACCCGGAGATCGGTGGTCACGCCCCGCCCCCGCTCAACGGCGACGCGCCGGTCATACCCCCTCCAGCCGCGCGAGCGCGGCATCCAACGTGGCGTCGGTCTTCGCGAAGCAGAGACGCAGCAGCCGCTGACCGGCCGGCGGCACGTCGTAGAACGGGGAGAGCGGGATCGCCGCCACCCCGTGCTCTAGGCAGAGCTGGCGCGCGAACTCGTCATCCGGCGCATCGGAGATCGCCCCGTAGTCCACGAGCTGGAAGTACGCCCCGGACACCGGCAGGGGCCGGAATCGGGTGCGCGCGAGCCCGTCGACGAATCGGTCGCGCTTCGCCTGATAGAACGCGCCGAGTGCCACGAGGTGGTCCGTGTGCTCGCGCAGCATCGTCGCCGCGGCCCAATGCGCCGGCGCGAAGGCGCCGAAGGTGTTGTACTGATGGACCTTGCGGAGCTCCCGCGTGAGCGCGGGCGGCGCGACGACGGCGCCGAGTCGCCAGCCGGTGCAGTGAAAGCTCTTCCCGAAGCTGGAGATGACGAAGCTCCGCGCCGCGAGCCCGGGGTGCGAGAGCGCGCTCACGTGGGACCGGCCGTCGAAGACGATGTGCTCGTACACCTCATCCGAGATCACGAGGAGATCGTGTGCCTCCGCGAGCGACGCGAGCCGTGCGACATCTGCCGGCGACCACATCGCCCCGGTCGGGTTGTGCGGCGAATTCACGATCACCAGCCGCGTGCGCGGGGTGATCGCCGCGGCGACCCGGTCCCAATCGATGCCGAACGAGGTCGGGTCGAGCGGCACGCGGATGGTCCACCCCCCCGCGAGCGCCACGACCGGCGCGTAGAGATCGTAGCTCGGGTCGAGCACGATCACCTCGTCGCCGGCGGTGATGGTGGCGGTGATGGCATCGAAGATCCCCTCCGACCCGCCCGCGGTGATGGTGATCTCGGTCGCCGCGTCGCGCCCCACGCCGAACCGGTCCGCGATCCCCGCAGAGATCTCCTCCCGCAGCGGGGCGATCCCCCCGACCGGGACGTACTGGTTCCGGCCCTCCTGGACCGCCCGTGCGAGTGCCGCCGCCAGCGCCGGGGGGGGGCGCGAAGTCCGGGAACCCCTGCCCGAGGTTCACCGCCCCCACCTCGGCGGCCAGCTGGGACACGACCGAGAAGATGGTGGTCCCGACCTGCGGGAGCTTCGAGGGGTGCGGGCGCATAGCTGGCGGGACGATGCAGCCCGGGTGCCCCCCCCGCAACGGGAGGCGACTAGGTTTCCCGGTGGCAGGTGTCAGGGGTGAGGGCCCAGGTGTGAGGGGCACTCGCCTACCGCTGACCCCTGCCCCCTGACCCCTGATCCCTGCAGGCCGATGACCCAGATCTTCCAACTCTACGTCTTCCTCCTCGCCGGCTTCGTCGGCTTCATCATCATCCAGCGCGTGCCGCCCCTCCTGCACACGCCGCTGATGTCGGCCACGAACGCCATCTCGGGGATCTCCCTCGTCGGCGCCCTCGTCGCCGCGGGTGGGAAGTACGGGACCCTCTCGACCATCCTCGGCGTGATCGCCGTCGTCTGCGCCACCACCAACGTGGTCGCCGGCTTCCTGATCACTGACCGGATGCTCGCGATGTTCAAGAAGCCCGACGGCAAGTCGGAGAGCGGCAAGTGATCGCGCTCCCCCTCTCCGTCGAGGCCGCCGCCGCGGCCGCCGCCCTCGGGGTGCGCGACTGGGTGATCCAGCTCGCCTACCTCGCCGCCTCAGCGCTCTTCATCCTCGGGCTCCGCTCCCTCACCAAGCCCGCCGACGCCCGCCTCGGGATGCAGCAGGCCGCGGCCGGGATGCTCTTCGCCGTCATCGGCACCCTGCTCGACGCCAACATCGTCACCTATCAGTGGATCCTCGTCGGCCTCGTGCTCGGCACCGCCCTCGGCTACCCGATGGCGATGAAGATCGAGATGACGTCGATGCCGCAGTTCATCGCCTTCTCGCACGCCTTCGGCGCCCTCGCCGCGACGCTCGTGGGGATCGTCGAGTACCGGCACCTCGGTGGCGCGATGCCGACCGGCGTCGCCGCCGCGCTCAGCTTCGAAGTGCTCTTCGGCGCGCTCACGGTCACGGGCTCGCTGATGGCGTTCGGCAAGCTGCAGGAGCTCATCACCGGCCGGCCCATCACCTTCCAAGGCCAGAACGCCGTCAACTTCCTGATGATGGCGGTCGCCGTCGTCTGCTTCGTGATGGTCGTCGTGAACCCGGCGAACACCGCCGCCTTCTACACGATGGTGGCGCTCGCCTTCCTCCTCGGCGTCACGATGGTGCTCCCGATCGGCGGCGGTGATATGCCGGTCGTCGTCTCGCTCCTCAACTCGTACGCCGGCCTCGCCGCCAGCGCGACGGGCTTCGCGATCGGCAACAACGTCCTCATCATCGCCGGCGCGCTCGAGGGCGCGGGCGGGTTCATCCTCTCGATCCTGATGTCGAAGGCGATGAACCGCTCCTTCGCTAACGTCCTCTTCGGCGCCTTCGGCTCGGCGCCGACCGCCTCCAGCGGCGCGAAGGGTCCGGCGAAGGAATCGAAGACCATCTCCACCGAAGATGCCGCGATGCAGGTCGCCTACGCCGGCTCGGTGGTCATCGTCCCGGGGTACGGGATGGCCGTCGCGCAGGCGCAGCACACCTGCCGCGAGTTGCACGAGCTCATCCAGAAGAAGGGCGGCGACGTGAAGTACGCCATCCACCCCGTCGCGGGCCGGATGCCGGGCCACCTCAACGTCATCCTCTCCGAGGCGGGCATCGACTACGGCGCGCTCCTCACGGACGTGGACGATGCGAACCGGGTGCTCCAGACCGCGGACGTCGCGATCATCATCGGAGCGAACGACATCGTGAACCCGGACGCGGAGGAGGACAAGGCGAGCCCGCTCTACGGGATGCCGATCTTCCGCCCGTGGACGGCCAAGACGGTCTTCGTCATCAAGCGCGGCAAGGGCACGGGGTTCAGCGGCGTCGAGAACCCGCTCTTCTTCCGCGACAACACGCTGATGCTCTACGGCGACGCGAAGGGCGTGCTCGGCAACCTGATCAAGGAGATCAAGGCGCTCGACGAGGGGCACTAGCCCCCCCTTGCGCACGTCCCGCCCCGATTAAAAATTCGGCGCCCGGGTTTTCCCCACACGGCGTCAGGGCGAGGGTTTTGTGATGGGTCGTCCCATCAAGGATTTGACGGGCCGCATCGTCGGTTCGATTGAGCACACCGGTCGGCTCTGCTACCTGTATGACCTACAGGGGCGGTGCCTCGGATTCCATTCGGCCGCCTCGGACACGACCTACCGCCCGGGCGGGGTGGTCGTCGGCAAGGGGAACCGCCTCCCCGACCTGATGCCGACAGCGCAGGTGCCGACGACCCGCTACGCCTGAACGGACCTAACACACGAGGGGGCGCCCACCATCGGTGGACGCCCCCTCGCTTCGTCACGGGCCGTGGTCAGACGATCGACCTCAGGGGCGGCCATCCTACCGGTCGCCGCCCGCCACGAGGCGCTGGCGAGGTCAGCGATCCCGCCGTATGATCCACGGATCGACGGCCCACCCCGATTGAAATTCCTATACCGGCGACGACAAGGTGCCCGACTTCCGGCGCCCTGACCCGCTACGGGAGGTGCGCATCGGATCTCCGGTCGTAGAGAATCATCCGTCGCCCAGCGCGTAGAAGAACCCATCACGGGCCCCGACGTACAGACGGCCGCGCCAGAGGGCCGGCGTGCTCTCGATGCAGGCGCGCGAGGGGATGGTCACCG
>Ga0194133_10010985_pt1 | contig 10102 bp, 10 predicted proteins | sample TA2KigOf40mmetaG_FD_155448 | JGI IMG/M metagenome (GOLD analysis project Ga0194133, IMG submission 155448) | Freshwater microbial communities from Lake Tanganyika, Tanzania - TA2015055 Kigoma Offshore 40m | ecosystem: Environmental > Aquatic > Freshwater > Lake | place: Tanzania: Lake... | reverse complement strand
TTAAAGCATTAATACATGTAAAACACTATATTGAACTTGTAGGCTATACAAGTTTTATGTTTATACGTTTAGACCCACCATTAGGAACAGCACCACAGTTAGCACCAGAGCTAGCACAAACATTAGGACCAACGGTAGGAGGAGGTTATTCACGTCGTTCCCGAAAGAAATCTGCTAGACGTAAATACAAACACCAGTATAATATAAATGAAATGACTAGAAAGTTAGCAAGTAAAATGTTAAAATTTAAAAAGACGGCAATTGAAAAGGCGGCATTTAACAAGTTTGTTAATGAAAATGAGAAAATACAAGAACATATGTATAATGTTGATATGTTAAAAGTTGCGGTACAAGATTTACGAGCATATGATGTTGGTTATGCTTTTATTAGAAAAACTAGTCGTATTACTAGTAGCAGCAAAAATCCGATTGAAATAGGTATATGTGCTAAGTTAAATAGCGATATATCTAAAATTAAACAACTCATAAATAGTTATATGATACAACGGGCTGCAAAAGCTTTAAAGAAGTTGGATATATGTGATAGTATAGTTGATGCTACAAGGTATGCTAATGCTATTGCGCGTGGCTCAACTACCGCTATAAATGAAATAGTACAACTTATGGGGGTTAAACTAGATAAAACTATGATGGAACCAAAACCAGCTGAAACGAAACCAACATTTACATTTACGTTAAACTTAACGTTGAGAGAACCTACGCGTACATCAAACTTAACGTTGAGAGAACCTACGCGTACATCAAAGTCACGAGCCGCAAGGTTGGTGGTAGCGGCAGCGCGGGCTGCGGCGAGGATGAAGCAGCGCACACGGAAGCAGTCGCGTATTGTGCAAATAAAAGCAAGAACGAATACCGAGCTTCCTCCTATTACTTCTTCTCCTAGAACTCCTACATCTCCAACAACTCCTCTTAAAACTCCTTCTTCTACATCTCAAAGAACTCCCTCTCCCAAAAAGACAGTGTTCGGGTTTGAATATATTATAAAATCTTTTAAAAGTAAAAGAAGCAAGGTAAATGTAGATACAAGAAGAAGTAAGCGAGGATTGCGTTATACACCTAAATCAAGCACTCGTAAATCACAAAAACGTGTGTCACCAAAATCTGTGTCACCACAATCTGTGCCTTAATAGTAATTCATTTTTAAATAATATTTTATTATATAAATATTATTTAAAAGTTGTTTGTTATGTAATTAGTATATAACATATGTCTAATTTAAATAATTTAACACAAGCGTTAAATATTCTTAATGTCAATGCGCCAAATGCTTTAAATATTCTTAATATAGCTGCTCCTGTAGTTGAAGAATGTATGATATGTAGAGAAGAGTTGGAATGTATACAATGTTATACTTTACCAGAATGTAATCATAGATACCATACTAATTGTTTAGTTAGTTGGTTTAGAAACGGCGACCCGCGTTGTCCTTATTGTGGAAATAAAGGTATTAATAATAAAAGCATTGATGTTACAGACCGATTTACTAACAGATATTATAGTTTAAAGTATAAAACACAAACACTAATCGATATAAAAAAATTCGTATTTTCAAAAAAATATGATACTAATAAACGGTGCCTTGAGTTACGTAAACAGTTTGAAAAAATTAAAGTATTGGAAGAAAATTATAAAAATGAAAATTTAAAATTGAGAGAATTGAAACAATCAATCAAAGATACTCCTGCCTTATATAATGAAGTAAAAAAAAATATAATGTCTTACAGAAGTAAGCGATGGAAAATAACTAAACAAATAAGAGATGAAAAATTTAAAATAGTAAATAATAGCTATATTATTCCATTAATAATACCGATGTATGTTGAATTATAGTTAGACCTTTGTTTATAACTTTAATTTTAAGCTTTTAACCTTAAAGTTTTTAACCTTAAAGCTTTTAACCTTTAATAGTATGTATTCTCTCATTTTTGTTAGCGCTTACATTATTTTTATAATGTAAATGCTTACAATTTGTATATAATATATATTCTTGAATGAGAGAATTTTTGACTACTTTAATTTTTTCTTTAAGTTCTTTTATTTTATCTTTTTCTGCGCGTTGGTCTGATTGTGTTGTATGTAACTCTTCTTCTAAGTCATTAATATTTTTTAATAGACTATTTAATGCGTCATTAAATGCTGACGCTTCTTCTTTGGATAAAGTGGCTTTTGTATCTTTATATTGTTGTTTTTGTTGTTTATAGTCGGCTTTCATTGTTTTAATTCTAGTTTTGAGTGATTCTATAAGTGCTACTGCGTCTTTAGACAAGCTACCAAATTTGGTTTCTAAATAGACAGCATCTCTCAAATCTTCATTTTCAACACTTCTCATTAATATTGGAACATGAATCATAATAGGCTGAGCAAATTGTGTTGGGTCTTTTTCCCTATTTAAATAACTAATATAACCTGATAGTTTATTGGCAATGTGCTTTACGCCTTTTTCACTTAATACATTATGTGAATCCATAAATTGTTTTTTAAATTCTTCTTTGTCCGTAGTGATTTTATCCGAATCATGTGTCATAAATAAGTTTGTTAATGAAAATAGTTCTAATGGGCTATTTGTAAAAGGAGTTGCGGTCATTAACAATAGCTTACAAGAGTCATGCTTTGATACATTATAACTGTTTCTTATTAAGTGTTCCATAATTGTTGTATTTGGTCGTTCACTAGCTTTTAAATCGCCACCATATAATTTATGCGCTTCATCAATAATAATAAGTGTTTTTTTTAATATGTCCTCTTTACCATTTCGTTGAAGTAATATATCATAATTTTTGTTTTTCTTAGCTAACAAATTACTAAATTGTTTATACGACATAGGTTCAAGCCAATTTTTTGATAATAATTGTTTGCGCTTGGCAATATCTGTCGGCATAATTAGGCCTTTCTTAATTTTATCTAATATTACTAAATGACATACTTGATCGAACATATTTTTCCATACATCACTTTTGAGTGTTGTTCTTGTAACCCATAATATGCTATAATCATCATTGTCAAAACTGCTTGTGGCAGTTGCTATACCAGTACACGTTTTACCTGTTCCTACTGAATGCCATAATAATAACCCTTTAAATGGTGAAGAAGGAGTAAAATAGTGCGTTATAAATTTTTGTGTAGGATTAAGAGAAATAACATTTGCTTGAGCATTAGGATTAGCTACACAATTGTTTTTAATTTCCATTTTTTCCCATTTAAAATCTTTATGCGCATACGCATTTTTGATATAATCTCTCATATTAATAAAATCAAACTTTTTTAATGGATTAGTGGGTTGTGTTGCGTTATAACTTGAAGATGTGCTTAGTTTAGGACTAATGCTTGGACTAATACTTAAATTAGGGCTTAAATTAGGGCTTACGCTAACAATAGCATTGTTTTTCTCTCCACTATATAAAAGAATTGGATAATTATTTTTACTAACTTCCTCTGACTTAGCATAAAGGTCTTCGTCAAATGTGAGCTCTAAACTATCTAAGTCTGATTTTACATCTTTTTTATTTTTAGCGCGTTCTATAATTGATGGAATTTTTGTATAGCGCAGACTCCATTCATTATTTAATTGACTACAAAACTTGTTTGTATTATCTTTAAGATAATTACAGAAAAAGGTGCGCTTATTTAATGTATTTGATTTTAAAAACTTTTCAGGATGTTTATATTTAGTATATACATATTTCATAAAACTAACACTTACAGGTATATCATATGTTGGTTTTTTTCCGCATTTTCCTAAACATTTTATATTGTCTATTTTGAAAAACTTGGATTCCATATTTTGATTTCTTGATTTTGTTCCACCCATTAAAAATAATTTGTCTTCCATAAATTCACTATTTAAATCAGGAAAATTATGTAAATTTTTTGTTAATTCATAATCAACAGCAAATACTGGTGCCAAATTATATAATTGTTCTGATAATTTATTCATAGCCTTATCAAATTCGCTATAATTCATTGTTGCGTCATTATATTTTTCTATATCTTTAAATAATAAAACATCCTCATCTTTTTCATTTGCGCTTTTACTATAGTTTTCCATCATAAATTTGCTAGTATATAGTGTATTACTCATTAGTTCAGGAACTGTTAAATAATAATTATATACATATAGCGGCCAACCAATATTGTCTTGAAACTCTAAACCTTTTTGACCGCATGTTCTTGTTGCGCGTCCAATTGTTTGCTTTAAATCGGCAATTGTTAATGATGGTTCAAAAATATGGACGTATTTTACATCAAATAAATCTATGCCTTCTTTAAATCCACTATCTAATATTATTAACCTTATATTTTTTCCATGTATATTATTTGGACGCTCATTATACGTTTTTAACAACTCTTTTTTTATTTTTTCGTTAAACGTTGTTCCATAAATTGTATTAGACGATAATAAGGCAAAATTGTTATAATTCGAATTTGCTATATTTAAATAGAGTTTAGGAGCTAATTGTGATGGAATTTTCTTAGCACTAATTACATTAGTATAGCCATTTGCTGCTAGTGCCGAGGCAATTATTTTTGCGCCAGCACCCCCATCTTTAACATCGGAAAATATAAAATGCTTAAACTTTTGGCCGTGATTTTTCTGGTCTTGACTATCTAGCGCCAATAATGTGTTTAATAATTGAAGCATTTTTGGTGAAGCATCGTTAATGTCTTTATTATATTGTCGCGGGTCAAAAACCGATTTATCAAATTTATGATGATTTGCTATTTTGCTAAAATTGGCTACTTTACGCATACATCTAAATATTTTTGCTCGATTTTTTTTGGTTACTTTTGATGGATGAGTGTTATTATTATTTGCTTGATTTGTTTTATGTGTTTTATTGTTGCTTTCACAAAAACTATTAGCTTTATAACACTCTAAAATTGTGTTAAAGTCGTCTTTTGGTAACGTGCCACCTTTATCGGGGTGGTTTTTCTTCAACCATTTCATAGTTATTGATTTATCATTTAATTTGTGCTTACACATTAATTTTTTACATGACATACTTATTATAATTAGTTAATATAATAAGTATTGCAAAAACATAAATACATATTTGTTAAAATCTAAACTCCAAAATCCAAAATCCAAAATCCAAAATATAAAATAGTTTTATTTTTATATTTTTATTAATTTTTTATTAATGTTATAAAATTTCTAAATATAAAATCATATTCATCTTCTATTTTAGTGTGATGGTCCAAGTTGTCAATAATAGTCCACTTAATAACATAATAATGTTCTAATAATTTAGCACATTTTTGTTGAAATTCTAAATTATAAATTTCATCTTTATTGCCGCTATAAAAAAAAAGCGGAACAGCACTATGCGTATTTAAATTTATATATTTATACATATACAGTGATTTAATACAAAATAAGCCTCCTAATGTATGTGGTAAAAACTTTAATATATTAAATAATAATGTTCCTCCTTGTGAAACTCCTATTATAAACAACTTTTTATAACTTTTTAAAATAGCAGCTTCTTCGTTTATAATAGTTATTATTTTTTTTGTTTGTTCATTGAAGTCTTGTGTGTTTATTTTATCTAATTTATTTACGTTGTTGTAACAAGTATAATAATTATACCATGACTTAACATTATATTGCTTATTGTTTGGATAGTCTATATCCATTGTTAAAGACTCTGGTAAAACAAATTTAATTGAGTTAGTTAAAGTTCTATTACATTTTTTAAAATAGTCTATATAGTCATCAAAATATGAACTATTATTACCCATAGGATGTAACATAATAAACGTATATTTGTGTTTGCTATTGCTAGAAATAGCAATAACCATAATAATAGTTAATAATAGTTAATAATAGTTAATATAATATTTATAATGCAAAAAGAGAAAAAAAAGTATAACATAGAATTAACAAAATTATGTGTATTAGACACGTGTGCATGGTCGCTGCTTTTTAATAGCACATAGACCTCTAGGCATCTTGTTAAGAATAACAGGCTTAGTCTTTTCTGCCTTACGCCACCACGACATAACTCGCCAAACTTCGCCTTCACATGCTAGCAGTTGTGCTTCCGCATTATTCTTGGACTTACGCGGTAACACATACAAAGGAATAGGAGCACCATTAATCATAGCATCTTTAATAACTGCCGCCTTAGTATTCCACATTTCCCGTTCTGAAACGTCTATTGCTCTCCACCTCTTTTGACAAATGCCCTGTTCGCGCGTATGAGCGCAAAACAATTTATAGCCAGTTGGATAGCGGAGTGGCTTAACTACTTTTGCCTCTGTAAAAGTAGAATCAACAATATTAACAGACATCATAATCGCCTTTGCCTTTGCCTTTGCCTTTGCCTTTGCCTTTGCCTTTGCCTTTTTTCTAGGCTATTAGCTTTAGCTAATTAAAATTATTTCAATTTTTTAAAACTATAACAAATTAATAGCATTAGCATAAACGTGTAGAAAAAATTGAATAATATTAAATATTTTATATTAAAGTTAGTATAATATAAAATATACTATAAAATAGTTAATTATGACTATAGTATATATTACATCTAAAATGCACAATACTAACTCTAGTATTCCAACTATTTCTGAAGCTAATCACGAAGAACATGACGCTTATGTTAAATTTATGATTAGTGGCGAAGAAAGAAAAACATTTGTATGTAAAGATTACAATTTTACATTAGAGCGTATTTGGTGTAATTCTAAATATAGAAATATTAGACTAATTACAAAGTCTAATGAATTTTTAATATCAGATAATAAGCAAGAATTACTTAGTACGCTAAGTTATATGACAAAAATGAGAAATAAAAAACTTAATGTTAATAATAATTAGTATTTACGATTGCTACGTAGTGTGCGACCACTAGATGATAATAGTCTTCCAAGGTCTAACATGGGGGCACCTAGTTTTGATAATTCTCGTCGAATGCGGGACTGTTTTTTTTTCTTTGAGGCTTTGACTTTCCGTCTTGTATTGTGTCCTCTAAATAATGCTTGTATTTTAGTGGCAACTCTATTTTTTTTATTTTTGTTATTTAGTGATAGTGGTGACGCATTAAATGAATCCATTAGTGTTCTTGAGGCATTAAATGTGGATAGTCTAGATAAAGATGGCGGTGATGGCATTTATAATATAGCATAATATTATAAAATTACAAAATTATGCTAAATAACATTTTATAATTTTTTAAATTATAAATAGTATTTACTTTGACAACTTTTTTTTAGCTTTTTCTATCCACCATGCGTATTTCTTGGGGTCTTCTCTTTTTAAATCAATAAACAATTCACCAATCATATATTCAATACGTTCTTGATCCACATCGCGCCCCATGTCTATAATAGCTTGTTTTGCTTTTGATTTATTAGCTTTGCCAAAGAGACGCTCTGCTTCGTCTTGTATTTGTTTGTTAATTAGTGCTTGTTGTTTTTGTTGTTGTTGTTTTTGCTGTTGTTGTTTTTTGGCTGTAAATTGTCGTCGCGTTCTACGTCCTCTAAAAGCTGATTGAATTTTGGTAGCAACCCTATTTTTTTTACTTTTAGTAAATAATGATAACGGTGACGCATTAAATGAATCCATTAGTGTTTTTGATGCATTAAATGTAGATAGTCTACCAGAAGAATTTGGGGGTGATGGCATTTATAATATAGCATAATATTTTATTCTTTATTTATTTTATGCTAAATAATAACCCATTAACTATTCAGATACAGGATTAATTGTTGCGTTTTTGTTTTGTTGTGTCAACTTTTTTTTTGCCTTGGCAATCCACCTTGCATGTTCCTTGTTGCTTAGGTCGCGCCATAAATGATAGACCATAGTATTAATATTATCTTCATCAACATCGCGAGCCATGTCGTCGAGTCTTTTTGTGGCCTGTGCTCTAGCAGCTCTACTTTTACAAAAAAGATGCTCGGCTTGTGTTTCGAGTTTTTTTTCTTCTAATTTTCGCCGCGTAGCATGTGCTCTATAAGTTCTCTGAATCTTAGTAGCTTTTCTATTTTTTAGACTTTTATTACTTGTAGTGCGTCGCGGTAAAATTTGTAATGCAGATAAACTTCTAGATAATCTGCTAGTCAAATTTGATAAACTTAATGGTGATGGCAATATTATACTATAGTATAATATTAAAAATTATTTACTAAACTTGTAAATAAAGAGAAAAAAATATTGAATATAACAGTTTATATTAATTTATAGTATAATAAAATCATAAATTTTTCTTGTTACTTCATCGTAAAAATTATTGTCTATAAATTGGCTTGTATTTGTTTCTTCGTTTCCGTTAATGACTAATACTAACCCTTGTTCAATTGCTTCTTGATTATTTAACCATATATCATGATAATGATGACAATCTTTTAAATATTCAAGCGGTATAGTTTCCCCCAGACGACCCCGCTGTTGCACACGCAAATCGCAAATCTCAGGACACGTTCTAATATAAACTATTTTTAAATCTTGAAAAATTGTTTGAAACTCTTTAAACAAATTTAAATAAATTATATATTCAATAAGACTCATTTTTTTAGCCTCATATAGACTTTTTGCAAATACAAATTTGTCTGTATAAACGGATCGCTCACTAATAATAATGTCATAATCTCCTTTTAATGCTTCCTTTAGCACAGACAAACGACTAGTATATGCCATTACTTGAAACGCAAAACTGTAGCGCTCATTATTTTCATAAAAGTGCGTAATAATACTTTTTCCGTTAGCATCTCCAATTGATTCCCAAATTGAAACTGGTTCTTGTAAAAAGCAGATTTTACAAGTATTGCCTTTTGAAGCGCAATAATTAGCAAGATTTTTTTCCAAATAACGCATAATGCTTGATTTTCCAGAACCAATATTTCCATCAATAGAGACTATAAGGGGTGCCATTGCAACGTATATAGTTTTTGAATATTTGTTTAATAATATTTTTCAATAGTTTTCAATTTTTTTTATATAAAAACCAGAAAATTAAACTTATTTGCGTAACCAATCTTCTGCTAACAGTTTTGCGTTGTTGCTATAATAAAATTTAATTAAGTTTCGTAATTGGTGAGTTGGTTCATCATTTAAACGTTCATCTGATAAATCTGTATCTCGTCTAGTAATTTTTTCCCAACTAGTTCTAAATTTCTGTAAATTCTTTATTAACTCTGTGCGCGTCATTGAACTTATTGGTTTAGTTAGTGGTTCATACATCCCCTTATAATTAGTGATTGGTTTGCTAATTCTATGTTCTATGAGTCTTGTTGCTTTTTTTTGTTGAGCTTTATCTAATAAATTATGAATTAATTGTAAATCATTACTTTCGATTGTTGAACTGCTCAATCTAAATAAACCTCGAGCCATTGCTTCTTTTGAACCTCTTGTTGTTACATTATATTTTTTTAGTAGTTGTCTTAATTTATCTACTGAAATGGTGTTTTTTTTTGCTTTTTTTGTCTGATTGTTTGTCTTAATAATTATATTTTTTTTTGTTTTCTGTAATTTATTTTCATTTACTTTAGACCACCGCTTACTATTTTTTGTTTGTATTATTATCCATATATTGCCATCATTGCCTCGTTTCTTTGTTCCTATTGTAAAGTTGTTAGCACTTTCTGATGGTGCTTGTCTTGTTATCATTATATATCAAAAATAATATATATTATATAACAATAAATTTAAAGAAAACATATTAGCAAATAATTATGAAACATTAGCATTTAAATATTTATTACTCTTACTTAGAAAATAATTAATAATTACTTTAAAAATGGAGTTTATTATTAGAGAGAAAATTATTCCTTTTACAAATATTAACTTAGCCTTATTTATTTTATGTTATTTTAAACCATATAACAATTATATAAATTATAATTATTTATATAGTATAAGTTATTGTTGGAATTATTTGATTTTTTTTACATTTAATGGAGCTTATTTAGTAGATAATACAACTTTTAAGAGAATGGCTATTAGAAAAAGACTTTCGCTACCTATTTTTCATATTGGAAATATGATTGTACATAATTTACCATTTTTATATGTAAACATTTATATACCTGTTAGCGTTACATTATATCATTCATGTATGGCATGTTTAACTAATTTAGTATG
>Ga0194133_10010980_pt1 | contig 10105 bp, 8 predicted proteins | sample TA2KigOf40mmetaG_FD_155448 | JGI IMG/M metagenome (GOLD analysis project Ga0194133, IMG submission 155448) | Freshwater microbial communities from Lake Tanganyika, Tanzania - TA2015055 Kigoma Offshore 40m | ecosystem: Environmental > Aquatic > Freshwater > Lake | place: Tanzania: Lake Tanganyika... | reverse complement strand
AGATTTATATGAAACCAAGTGGAACTATTCATAGATTTACATTAATTTCACTGGACCAGGTGAGAAAAATTCTGTTTGAAAACCAGGTCATCTGCTTTTATACTGTGGGTTAGAGGTTCAGGTGCAAGGTCAACATACTTACTATTTTGCATTTCACAATTTTTTATGTATTAAAGTCAACAACATCTAAAATCACCAACTCAGTTTTACTTTTAATTGAATAAGATATCTGATTCCAAGGGAATCTAGTTCAAGTTAGCAAGCCACAAGAGGTGCCTTCTGGGCCATATTTTCCCTACCAACTTAACTTGGTGGTTTATGGCTGTATGGTTACATGCATAGAAGAAGTTGCAAATCACTTCATTTTGTATACTCAGATTCATCCATTCCAATATGAAAAATTAGGATCAAAACTAAAAAAAAACAGAATGAGAAACACTCTTTTATGGTAATATCAGAGAGAGGATAATATGTGGCAAGAATCTTTGGGTAACTGAAGTTGCACTGATTCATCTGCAGACTTAAGCATCAGCGAGCACCGGCTTTACCCCTTTCGTAACTAACCAAATAATTACAGATAAACAAATACAAGTAATCCAAATCAAATAATATTGTCCCAAAAAATTTTTGTTTAGGATTGATTAATACTCGTGTTCGGATTTGTTTAAGAATATCAAAAACAAGTCTAACGAGTATTTGACCAGTTGCTATAATGACAGTACTTCATTAACAAAAATTCCACCTGGGCACCCGAAAGTTCTTGGCACTTATGACCAAAAATGATAAAATTGACACTTTAACCCTAACTTAATTTTCTTGTTTTTTTATAACTGACTGTAAAATGTAAATTGAAAAGTAAAAAAACATTTTCAAAAGCATGATAATAATTGGAATAGAACTAGACAACTTATACTTCAAAAGCAGGAAAAGTTCAAAGTTTTTGTGTGTTAAAATAATATAAACCCCTGAAAATGACAATCTGCCATCTGTTGTCATTACTAGCAACTAACAATTGTTATTTGAAATATTTGCGTAAGGTATTTGCTTATCACAGTCGATTTCAATAACCCGATTACAAGTATCAATACTCAATTTGTTTAAGAAACAAATCCAACTCAAACTATAAATACTCGTTTAACTTTTACTCAAATCCAAATCAGGGTACTCGCTGATGATCTGCTGAGAGTTTTTGCCATGAGCTGAAAAAGTCAATATGAATCCTTGCCAATACAGCAACCCTGATATGTTTTAGCTTAGCCTACTGGACCATGCCTATAAAACAACATTTATCATCCCTCTGGGCTAGCTATAACTAGATCACTGCATCTAAAATCGAAAAATTATGGGTTAAAAGTTAAAGGATGTTTCTTTGTCAATAATTAAGCTTGACAAATCTAAGACGGACAAAATGACATTCACACTGATGAAACGTACTAAAAAATTGATTGAATTCATGACAAAAGACGATTTGTCGATTTCTATTTATATATAATATATGAAATGAAACACAAATCGAGGTACTAGATTTAATTTATGGAATAATGAGATAGTTCAACGTGTCCCATAATTTCATCTAAAATCCACAATCTAAATTGCTATAAATTGCACAGAAGAAAAATTATTTTCTTTAGATGGCTTTTTTAAATAATTGCAAGGTGTGGATTTTGTTTTAGATTTAGATTTGCATAAGCCTTTGCTGATGTATTTTTTTTTTCGTCATTTTAGAAATCAATGATTTTGTCAACCACTTACTTGGTCTCTGCCTCATTGTCTGTTGTTGTCCTTTCATAATTGATTTCACTGGCCCATTCATTTCGTGTTCGGGGGCAGGACTTGGAGCTACAGATGACGAGGCTGTTGAGGCTGAGGGTGGCCGCGAGATACGCTTGATTGGAGATCGAGCCCTGCCAGGAACAGGTCCTGGCAGAAAAAAAAACTTAAAAAGTTGTAATGAAGAAGAGGTGTTATGAAAATCCGTCGAATCATGATTCGTTGAATTCACGATCCGTCGAATTCACGATCCATCAAATCTCTGTTTTTACCAAATTCACGATAGGTCGAATCTCAATTTTTACCAAAAATTAGGTTAGGTTAGGTTAAGTTAGGTTTCGTCGAATCGTGAATTTGACAGATCATAAATTTGACAGAATGAATTTATGGTAAAACAGCGTTTCGACAAATTGTGAATTCAACGTAACGAATTTTTGGTAAAATGGCAATTCGACAAATTGTGATTTGACAAATTTTCCAAGCACCAAAGAAGACACTGGTCAATAATGGATATGAACTTGCTTGAGCGACGATTTGCATCAACCCCATCCTTTGACCCTCTACCCCCTGCTTCGCTGACCGGACGTGCTGATTCGGAACGGCTGGACTTGTTCGAGGAACCTCGGGGTGGTGGGGCAGTCAGGGGACGAGGTAGACGTTGACTTTTGGTGGGGGATACACGTTCGACAAGCCTCTCATCACGGAACACAGACCTTTTATTTATATATTTTTATATAGTTTTCTAGCTGGGCCCAAAAAAGGGTCGTTTTCACTTTACCTTGGCGTTGTAATGGCTAATGCCAAAGCTGACAATGATTCTCGTCGAGTTGCTTGCTCATAAAGCTCAATTTGCCTTTGGTAATTGGATGGACCGTTTTGAACTGATACCGTATCTGTGCCCCAACCTCGACACTAAAACAAAAAAAAATATTTACTAAAAAGATTAATGTAGATGCAAGTGATGAATTATGTTTTAAAAGTCATTTCTGGTTATTTCAACCTTGATTTTTTTTCAATTTAGGATGTAAAATTGATTTCATGGCTAAGGACTGAATCCATATAAACAAAGATTAAGTCTAAGTCAAGCACCTTTAATAATTTAAGCAAGGAGATCCTTTTGAAATATACTTAAAGCTACACCTTTATCAAAAAGTTAGCAACTAATTTGAAAGGGAACTTTTTTATTGTAGATGCTAATAAGGGGGTCGTCGCAGCTGAATGGTCATGGCATCAGGCTGGGAATCTGAGGGTCCAGGGATCAAACCCCGGCAGCTCCAGGCAACCTTTGACCAAGGGTTGCCAAAAAATAACAAGCAATTCCCAGCAAAAAACAGTGTGCCTTTCATGAATAAAAAATTTGCAATGCGCGCTTTAAAATATTTTTTAAAAAGTTCAAAAAAAATTAATTTAATGTTTCAGTGATTGGCAATAAGACACCTTTTTGGGTGCATTAAAGACCAATCCCTTTTTTGCTGAGATATGTGGCTAGTTTTTTACCAAATCAGGGTCAAGGGTCGTTAACCCTAGGCTCAAGTTTAATCCCTTAGATCTAATTTGCCACCCTAGCACCGTGCCTTTAGGCTATATCAAAACCAATTGAAGCGGGGTTGGTGGGGCTTATCGGGCTCGAGATTGAAGGGTTGTAGGCTCGAGCCCCAGCGGCTCCTGGACCCCTTTGACCCTGATTGAACAATTTGCCCTTGGAAAATTGAGTCAGGGTGGTGGTAAGAAGCTGGAATTCTATCCCAGCAACCCGGGTTCGACTCCTGCCTGGGTAAAAAACCACAAAAATATAAAAAACCACCTAATGTGCCTTTAATGACCGCCGCGTAGCAAGGTGTATTAAAAAAAATCTTACCTTGTAGTCTTGAGCTTGCCTCCTCAGCTCGACAACTTCCTGGTACCAGGGCTCTCCATGTAAGCTGGCAGCTTTAGCATTATTGACTACGGCAATGGCAGCAGATTTGAAGCCTTGCGATGGAATGAAACGCCCATCAACATATTCATACTTGAAATACAAAGTATCAATTGGTGTTTTATAAATACAAAATGTATATTGCTCCTATTTACACATGGCACATCAAAATACACGGTTTAATCTTGCAAATTTCATCGTAAACTGCCATAAAACACGTGTATACACCTTAAAATCATAGTACTCCATTCAAACGTGCTTACACACGGGCAGGTTATCTACACTATAATTAAGTAGACATTTATTTCTTTTCGGGGGAAAATACCAAACTTTTGCAAGCATTCAAGCAAATACGCCTTAGTCCACCACCGCACTAAGCAATGTGGCACAGCACACTCAGGCCTGCCTGTGTTGGCTGGTTAAGTGCCACATTGCTTAGCACGGTGGTGCACCAAGATGTTATGGATTTCACCATTTCATCACATCACGTGACGTCATCTAACTTTTAAACTTTGAAATGGTTTTTCTGTTTGACATTTTGTTTTTGAGCACCCAGAGAAACTTCAACTTTGAGATTTTTTGGGTTGAAGAGGCTCTGCAAATAGCTATTGTCTTGTACTTGTTAGACTTGTTTTTGATATTCTTATTCAAATCCAAATATGAGTCTTACACGAGTTTATACAAATAATTTTTTGACAAAAACTATTTGATTTAGATTTCTTGGATTTGTTTATCGGCTGAAGCTATTTGATTTGGATAACTCTTATTTTGTTTACAAATTCAGAGATTGAATTACCTGTGAGAATGGTCTGAAACTTTTTCTATACTCTGAGCTGTACTCACGCCTATCCAATTGAAAATTAATATTGCTAAAATATTGAGAAAAACTTCTATTCATTACCTTCTAGGTATTGCAGCTTGTTCACTTGTTGCCATAGACATGGAGATTGACATAACTATAAGTTACATATAATGAGAAAGTTAAAGTTCTTCATCATTTTTTAACTACTTAAATAGAGTTTTACATTTTGGACCATCATCAGATCCATTTTTTTCTGACATCTTATTCGGCTGTGTTAAAATCTGACCCATGGACATAGACTCTTTCATTTGAGCTTGCCTTGAATTCAAAATGATGATTATTTAAAATGATTTAATAATTTTGAGAAAACGTAGTTTCGCCTACTGCCGTTTCGACTGCTGTTGTTTCACCTATGACGGTTCGCCTACTATGATGTTTCGCCTACGACGGTTTACCTACTATGACGTTTTGCCTATGACGACGATAACGATGAGGATGACGACAATGACAGCGACGATGATGACCGTTTAGGTAGCCCTGCAAGGTTAGGTAGCCCTGCAGGGTTAGGTTAGGGGGTTGGTTAGGTTAGGTTAGGTAAGCAATAAAGTTGTTGTCGTTGTTGTTGTTGTCTTCATCATCATCATCGTCGTCCTCATGGTAGGCAAAACATCATAGTAGGCGAACTGTCATAGGCAAAACTTCATTGTAGGCGAACCGTCGTAGGCAAAATGACTGTAGCCGAAACGTCCTGTAGGCGAAACGACATGGTATCAATTATTTTGCCACTAAAGTTATTGAAAATGTTTCTCTTTTAGCTGTTGTCAGCAAAACATAAATCTTTGATAAAAAGTCTTTTTTTTACAACAAAGCCATGACAATGCAAGAATAAAATGGTTTTTTTCTGTTTCATTTAGCATGATTTCCGCAAAGACATAAATCACCAACAACTTTAACAGCAAACTTTTTCTGGACGTCTTAAATGTTTCCCCAAAGACGCTTTCATCCATTACAAAAAAAGTTGTGGTTCATTCCATGTTACTATTTTTGAGTGTCAGAAATGAGACTATTAATTTCCAATTTTCTCTTTTTTTACCTTGATTTGGTGGATATTTTAGATTCTTCTTTGGATGTGGGAGAAGCTCCATTGTTCTAAATACAAATTTGAACTAATAAATTAATGAAAAAAAAGTTCAAAGAATTAAAAAAAAAGTTTATTAAGAAGCTTTTTAGATTTGTTGGATTGTCCCACTCTTTTACTTTAGAGGTGAAAACTGACTTGATTGATCTAATTTGTACTTAGATTCTAATCAAAAATTTGATTTTCCCTTTTCTCAAAAAATGACCATCACTTTTGCTTTCTTTTTGAGCCATTTTAGTTTTGACCCTGGTGGGTTGGGTTGGGTACAACTCAGTGGTGGCTCATTCTCTGTAAAAGTGCTTAATTTTCCCAGAAAATAAATAAATACTACTAAAAATTAAGTAGACAGGTATTTTTTGTGTGGAGAAAAACACTTAACCCTCCCGAGCAACCTGCCTACTTAAAAAATTCATGGCACCGTCAATTTTTAAGCTAGAGAAAAGTTTATGGACAACATTTTTAGCTAAATGTTTGTCTAAAAAATGTAATTTTATAAACTTTTCTCTAGCATGAAAATTATGGGAGCTATTGAAGGCGTGAATATAAAACTTTGAACTTAAATATCTCGGATTCTAGGAAAAATTTTAAAAATCTTCTTGGGAACTTTTGGGCCATCAGTTTAAGGATTATGCATTCCAATTTTCTAGCTTCACTGGTGTGTTAGGAGAATGAGGTGACATACAGACAAGGGACGTCACTCCCCATCTCTATGCAAATTTCTAAACTCCCCTCAGGAGGGATAAAAATATCAAAGATTACTAAAACTATGTAAAAAAATTAGAATAAAATAAAAAAAGTATTTACTATCCTCATGCTGATTGGAGCTGGGGTCAGGCTCTAAAACCACTTTTTTACTTTTTTCAAGTAAGTGTTACCCAAATTGGGATTGGAGTCAGAGTCACCCCTGCAGGAGGGTAAGGCCTACAGGGTTAAGTTATTTTAGTACAGCAAATAATTTTGAAAAAATGGAATATAAAACTTGTAACACCCCTCACTTCAACCCCAATTTAATCCCATAAGTGTTATCTACAATAATCAATACCTTTTCATTTTTTATTGGAGCACTTCTCTCACGTTTTCCACGAACTGTGAGACCATCTCCACGACTCTGAACAATTTCATAGAAGTATTTTTTTATTGTAAAACCTATTATTTCTATTGAATGTTCGTTTTTACCTGACTTGAGATGACTCTCCCAAGGGAAGGCCCAATATCATTTCCATCATCTCGAAAGAGGGGATTACGAATCCCTAAGTGAATAAAGAATAAAACATTATTGATATTGAAAGAGTTCCTATGAATTATGAATAAGCAAAAGTTTTAATTTACCTGGTCCTTCTGATTGAGCTCTTCTTTGGGCTTGTCTTCGACGTTCATCCATCTATTAGAAAAAAATAAGCAAAATAAAGATATTTTTATGAGGCAATGAATAAAAAAACATGGATAAAGAAGAGAATCAAAAAGATAAAAATAGCTTAAACACATCAGACAAAAGGAATCATAAAATCAAAAAGGCCCATTAAGGAATAGTCTTGGACTGTAGCTTTTTATTTCTGAGCAAACATTGGAGATACCAGAACATCTTGTTTTGTAGAAGGAGCAAGGGGTCGCAGTGACCTTATGGTTATAGCATCTGACTGAGAACTGGGAGACTGGGGTTCAATCCCCGGTCTAGGCAAAAATCTTTGATCCCTGGATTTGCCTTTATTAATCATTTCTATGAGATGATTATCTCGGTCAGGCTTGATTGTTGTGCAGAAACTTAATTTAAATGATCTCTTATAAGCATTTATTCACATTTTTCAACTGAAAATCAAGTGACTTTGAGACACAACTTTCTGTCAAAAATGAACTGTTGTAAAGTCAACACTACTCTCATTGGCATGATTTAATGTTAGAATAATTAGTTCTTAACACAAGCTCTCTTCTTCTTCTTCACATCTTGAGGAGCTATTTGTGCTGGGCTCAAACCCTAAGCCCTCTAGTCTTAGAACCTTAGCCAAGTGCCACTCACCATTAGGCTTTGATTACCCTTTTTGTCTTCTAAAAGTCTCTGTCAATAAGTTAATGTCAGACCTTGGCCATTAAGACTAACAATGTTGTTCGTTTTGAATCTTTATTTGACTTATATTATAAGTTCTCAACATAAGCTCTTAAATATCCTACAAATATCAGGATCCTATAATCAAGATCAAGGTAGCAATATATATCCACCAAAAATAAGATACTCTGTGTGTATCCACCCGAGTTTTATCTTTCTCGCCCCTGTTTACACGTAGCACACTGGAACACACTTGTTAATGGTGCAAATTTTGTCGTAAACCGCCATAAAACACATGTAAGCACTTTAAAATCATAGTACTCCATTCAAACATGCTTACGCAGCCTTATTTTCAGTTGGGATATAGTAAACATAAGTGATGATAGACTCAGAGGTGTAACAAACATATTTAAAATTAATATTACAACTTTGAGAAAGAAAATTTTTCATAAAACTATTTCAACTTTTAGTCTTAGCATAAATTTTTTCTTATTCGAGATGAAAGTAGATTTAAATGAAGTGATACAATTTCAAAACTAAAGATGGTCATCAATAACAGAAAGGAAAAAATAGTCTGACTTTTCTTTCTTCAAGCCTTTTCTCTACTTTGATTTTTTTTGTAATCAAGGTATTGGAACGTGGGTCTTAGGTGAAAATTACAAAGGATGAAATTTTCTCACAATGTTTTGCCCATTTATAGAGAGAGCAAAAAAACCTCTTTTCGACTTAATCAACTCACTTAAAGTAAAATTATAAAAAAAAGATAATCGACTTTTTTGCTTTCTAAAACTCACAGATTATTTTTATAGTCATCAAAATAGTAAAAGAAAATATGCATTATTGCAATGTAATCATCAACTGGAAAACGAATATTCTTTTTTCTACAACAGCAATCTAGTCATTCTAGCGTGAATCATTTAAACTAATAAAAAACAACTTTATCTTCATTCGCTTGATGAAGTCTCAAGAGAAAGATAAATTCTTTGGGATATTTTTAGGCTATAACATCATTATAAAGAAAAAGGTTTTACAAATGGTAAAGGCTTGGATTGAAATTTATTACATAGATTAGTCCCTTACCTCTTGTTTTCCAAAATCAACATGGTCTGAGGATCTCATGGGGAATCCTAGATTATTAAAAAAATGTTTGATTATTTTTAATCTTAATAGCTTAAAAAGGCAAAGAGGTTTTGAAAGTTTAAATGAACTTGTAACAGTATAGCCACCTGGAGCAAGGGAGGAGTCAAACAGTTCATGACTTTTGTAGGCCACATCTGGATGCTTCTTTTTCCTCATGAATTGAAAGTCAACTAGAATTAAAAAATGGAAAGTATGAATATTTTTCTGCCTATGATTGTTTAGAATATCCTTTGGTGGGTTGGCTTGGTGACTATGAGGTCTGATTCTTAAATAACTCTATATGTCCAAAAATCAGTTTGTCTGTCATTCACACATTTTCTCAGTCACTGTGGTCATATGGTTTGAAGCCGGAATTCTATCCCAAGTTTCACTCCCGCCTGGGTAAACCAAAGAAAAAAGACCACCAGTGTGCCTATAATCAGCTAGACTCACAAGGCATCCCGGCCAAAAATAATGCTGTGTAAGCACGATGGAGTACAATGTTTTTAATGTGTTTACATGTGTTTTATGGCGGTTTATGACAAAATTTGTAAGTGTATTCCGGTGTGCCACGTGTAAACAGGGGCAATACACCTGAAAGCGGGTGGATACACTTGAAAGTTGGCATACAGTGAGTCTTGCTTTTAAGAGGGATACGTTAAAAAATTAAAGAAAAATTTTGGCAAATGGTCACCTAATCGTCTTATAGAAGGACCAGAGTAGAGGGAAGAGGCATCTGTCAAAGAATTTTAAGATGTAAAGTTCTGGGTCTTGATCCTTATAGCCATATACCAACAATTTTTCCTTTATCCAGGGTTTAAAAAAGAGGATTTCTTTTTTAAAATTACAATACAGTGACATTGACCTTCCAGCTAATTGAATTTTTTCTTTTTTTAATATGCTGGGGAAAATTGATTCATGATAATAAATTTTTCATCAAGAGTATTTCGATTCTATTGACCAATTTTTGAGCAATGATTTTGTTTAGAATAGTGAGAATGATCTGCATTGCGTAACTATCACTGAAAAAAGGAAAAAGAGATACCAAAACTTGCTTTCAATGCGTCTCTTAAAGAAAAATCTTTGAGCTCAATAAGCTCTTAACTAGAAAGCACGATGTGAATATTTTTATTTTGATAAAAAAGCTGTTCCAACATATCATTAAAGAATAAGTACTCAGCCAATAAAGACACAATATTATTTATATTGATCCCCATCTTGTTTGAAGTTTGATGAATGGGTAAATTTAGAGCAGAATAAGAAGATATAGCATGTGTTAAGAACTGATTATTCTAACACTTAATAAATTGAATGAGAATT
>Ga0194133_10010979_pt1 | contig 10105 bp, 3 predicted proteins | sample TA2KigOf40mmetaG_FD_155448 | JGI IMG/M metagenome (GOLD analysis project Ga0194133, IMG submission 155448) | Freshwater microbial communities from Lake Tanganyika, Tanzania - TA2015055 Kigoma Offshore 40m | ecosystem: Environmental > Aquatic > Freshwater > Lake | place: Tanzania: Lake Tanganyika... | reverse complement strand
GAGACCTCTATCTCTTGCTTTTGCAGTAAGCAAAAAGAGGTACCAAGTATGTGTGCCAAGTCTCAGCTCTCTAGCTTCAAAACTGTTGAGGGTAACAGGCGGAAGACAACCCCACCCAACCCCCAATATGTGCAAGTGGCAAAATTTTAGTGCAATGAAAAGTTAATAATATCTGGTGCAGAAAGACTCAGGCAATGAATTACTCATGGTAATCATCTTTATCAGAGTCACTGCAGATCATCATACCTTGATTGAGAGTGCCTTTTGGTTGATTATTTAAACAATCTGGGGTGAAAAATTGCCTGCATGGTTGTGGGATTGACTCCACAACCTAAGATCTAAGATCTCAGTCGGGTCGGGTGCCTTTGACCTCTCAACCATGGCGACCACTTGCAGTCGCATTCAAGACTTTTTTACTTTTGAAAGTACTTGAATTAAAGACATGTGTACCTTTTACAAGTAACGCCTCTATTTTAATTTTGGGTACATCATGCCATTTGATGAAAGTTAGTTTGTCAACATGTTATTTTGATTTTAGTGGTGAAGGAAACTGTTTGAAGTTTTGCCAATATTGCCATCTCCAGACTGAGTTAACACAATTTTAGAAAATCAAGCAGGATCTATTTATTCAATACATTTCTTTTGTTTCCCATTTCAGTTACACGTGAAAGTTCTCATCCTATCTGATTCAGCTGATTCGAGCATTACGGCTCACTTTGATAGCCTAAAGCAAGTTGTTTTGAAACCAGAGGTCACCCTTTTCTTTTTCGTCCTACAATTTGTCATGTGAATAAAACTTAACAAATAAAACTTTAAAATCACTTCAAAAGTACACTATATTACAAGCACAAAATAATAAAACACCAAAATTTTAATCACTTTCAGCGATATCTTTTTGAAATCGTAGTCAGAAAGAGAAACGAAAGTCTTGCAAGTTTCTAGCCCTAGGTTATTTTTTTCAAATAACAGCAAATCGAAGTTTTGGGGTTAACTTTCTTTATTGTCAAACAAACAAGAGAAAGAAAGAGTGCTTCGATCTTTTCACCGGAAGTTTGCACATAATTCAAAGTTCAAAAACAACTGATACGAATGCAGAACCGTTTGTTCTCACGGTTTTAGCCTGCCTTGCGCCATCCAAAGACCATTTTTGAGATCTTTCATCAAAAACTTAGTCTTTTAACCAACACAGTTAAAGGTAAATTTTAAATGAAATGCAGCATTTTCCTTATGCAAATTATTAAATATTATTCAATTTTTTTTAAGATTAAAAAAGTAGAAAACATAACCTTATCAAAATTTTTCATCGTCAGATTTTGTATAATCTTCTTAGGAGTTAATAAATGTTGAAAAGGTCTTGCATTTCACTATTTAATATATAGTTTTTTTATATTTATTAAAGGATATGATAATAAAAACAAGACATGACGAAGTCACTGTTCGTCCAAGGGCAAACAAAAGGAGGATTGGAGGCGTATCACCAGATTAAATATTTTGGTTTGTTGCCTTAGAGCGAAATAACCAAGCGCTTTGAAGTAGCCCATGGCTTTTGGACCAGTGTCAATCTGTGGTTTTCGAATTTCTGAGCGTCTTTTATGTTTTTAACATATTTCAAATAAAGCTGGACTATAATACATAGAAAAATTGCCAAAGAGAAGTTTCCAATGATCGAATATTGCATGAGTGTTTTCAAGACCAAGTTTAAATAAAAACTTTTAAAGGTCTTCAACGTTACCTTTTGCGGTACTATTTTCGACAGGTCACTTTCTTAATATTGTGAAGACAGATTCAATCATAGAAAAGTTTTATGCTCATTTTAAAGCTCTATCATTCAAGTTTTTACATACATCCTTTATTGACAGGATCGGATGCGATGGAGAAAAGAGAAAAGGATCTTCACTAGGCTTAAAAATTAAGAGCAGTTGAAAACATTTAATGGCGGTCAGAGCAACAATTTAGACTTCTGTGAAGAGTGAGGATTTGGGTACTTTGCTACAGACTTTTGTATCTCTAGTTGACATGTAGAAATTTTATGTATTGATCTTGTTGGAATGTCTAAATTTGACGTATTGATAATAAAAGTTGTTGGAAAACTTTTAAAGTTACAGTTTTAAAAGGGGCAAATTTTTGGTACCCAGTGGTGTTGGGGCTCAAACTAGACTTTAAACACACCTTTAGCATGTGATAAGGTTTGGGCAAAATTTGGCGAAGTTAGGTTCGGCAGCTCTTGCATGATGATTGGACAAAGATAGATGTAAAGGTATTTGAAGTTTCCAAGATATAATTTGTTACAAGAGGGCATAGAAGTTTTGTAATATTCACTCCTACCTAGAGTAAGACAAATATCATTCCTCTCTTAATACATCAAATTGCTGAGAAAAAATAAAGTTTAAACTCGTCTATCTAGATATATAAAACAGACTGTTTGTACCTATGTACCTTTGTACCCTTTTCACGCCTGAACCGCCGGACCAATCTCCACCAAATTTTGCACAGACCTCCCCACCATCTCAGGAAAGGTTCTTAGCACAAGCATTACCCCGCCAACCAGACCCCTGGACCCCGGGGTACCCCAAACTCTAAAACCTTTGTGTAACGTAAAATGTCCATGGGTGACGTAAGCTCATCGAATTTTTCTCGGGCAGCGCTGGGGCCCGGTTGGCTAGTTACGAATAAAATATTAAAAGACAACTAATTTTTACTCAAGTTTCTGAACAGCAATCAATCCTCACTGAGATATTCATCTCCAGGAAATAAACAATTTAGTCAAAGATTTTGCCCAGACTAGGTTAGGGATTGAGCCCCAGTCTCTCTACCAGTTACTATAACAATTATGACGTTGCATCCCATAGGTCCGGCCTTACAATAACATGTGTGTCTCTGACCATTTGTTTAATTATGTGTATATTTAAAAAAAGTAGAATTTTAAAGCACCGAGAAATATTTCGATTTACCTAAATTTCAACTCAATTCTCCTTGAAAGATTCTTTTACTAAATTTTTCTCTATTTAAATATTTCATGAAAATAAAAAGTATTTTGGATGGCATGTAGAACAAGCCCTTGCAATTGAGCGGGGTGAAAACTTTTCGTTGAAAAAAGTCGTGGTGTGGCCTTGAATCATCATAGAAATATGGAGATGTTGGTTTGATAAAAGTCAATAGATAATATTTGTATGTAAGCAAAATGACGTTTACTTTAGCGTCAACCTGCAACCTAAGGAGTTTTTAGGACCCCTCAAGGACTGATATTCTTTGAGACACTTTTTGTAATCCTTAAAATAACGGAAACGGTTGACACATCGTGTGAAAAATATTTAGACAATGAATTATAAAACAACTCAAGTTCAGAAGGAGTTTCTTTCACTTTCGAAAAACTCGTTAAAATGTTAGATTGAATTGAAAAATGTTTATGATCTAGCACATTTAAGCAATATAGATAATGGAAGAAATATTGTTTTATACATCGTTGTAGCACGTAGTAAAAATATTCAAGAACTTAGAAGTGGAGTCAAAGACATGTTTTTCAAGGGTGCTTTTAAGGCCACTGCCATTTCACTCAAACTGACTGGTGGACAAAGTAGCCTTTGCAACCTGGGGTCTGAAGAAAGTTATTTTCTTGTGATCAAACAAGCTTGTGCTAGTTATTCAACAATAATTATTTGGTCTGCTAGTCTGCACTAAAAGCAAACAATTTTCATATTTATCTCATCTTCAGTAAGTACAGGATATGTCATCGAGCTGATTTGATGAGATAGAGCTCAAAAACTTTCTTTTTCCAGATCCCACATCCATATTACCGGGCTTTTGTTGCATCACAAATGAAAAATAGGTTGTGAGGAAATTGAAGACCGAGTAAAATTTTGGAAACATCATTGACGATCATTACAAGTTAAAAGAAATTCTCAATAACTTTATCATACCAAAAAGGGATTTGCACAAAAAAATAATTTCTTTCTGTCTTTTGCAAGTTCAAATTTAAATTTCGAAAACTTTTTTTTTGACAAAATTCAACGATTAATTGTTCTGAACTTCAATTACTGTAAGTTATTTAGCTCTTTATGTAAAAATAGCACCACTCCTTTAAAGACTGAGACGAAAAAAAGTCGATAATTGATACCGAACTTCAGAAATTTAGTCCTTCATTTTGTATTTTCTACTCCAAACCAAATAGTAACGTATATCTCCTGCCTTACGATTTAGATCCAGTGCCTTTAGGAAGTTGGAGTTGAGAATGTTCATTTTGAATGAATTCTTGCCAGCCGTACTGATTGAACAACAAACATCGTCATAACCAAAACTCTCCCTGAGCTTAGTATTTCGCAATAAACAAAAAAATACTTGTTCAGAGGATGCAAACCATACTCTAAGGAAAAAGTTAGGTTTTTAGTTTAGATGAGGAGTTGTAAAAGCCAACAGTAAAAGCATACACAAATTTCTCGGTCAAAATGAAAAACTTGCTTGAAAGTTAAAAAACGAAACTAATTTAATGGGATTCTTTTAAATCTTTCAAACTTAGAGCAATGTCAATCTTTACACAGTTAAGTATTAAATATTTTTCTTTCGAACATGTCAATAGTAAATGCAAAAAGATAGAATCCATTGGTTTTGGAATCTTAAAAATTTCCAGTCAACAAAATCGCATCGAGTGCAAAATTTCTCAGGAAGTGAAACTGCACGAAGTCTCTGGGCTTCCTCAAAATCTTCTACAAAAAGATAATTTAGTATTGTGAGCGTGAAAAACTAAAGTTTGAATAGGTGGGTAGGTTTATTGAAGATTGTGTTTTTTACTTATTTCAATAGTAATAGTAAAGTTTCAAAAAGGCATAATTGACGTAATGCTACGAGAATTTTTTATCTTACACGAGAGAGCGAAGCAAGCAAGTTGGTGAGAAAAATCAAAAGGTTTGAATTTTAAATTTCGCCTGCATGTAAAGGGGATCAGCAGGGAAAAAATGTCTTCACCCCAAACTCCTCCATCAGTTTTATTAGAGAGCTGAAATTTGCACACAGTGAGCTTGAACCCTTGCCATAAAAGTTACCAAACAGATTTTTGAAGCTTTGTCTTCTGAAACTGAGATAATGGTTTTTCTAAGCTAGCAATGAATTTATAGGGGCATTTTTTTTCGACTGGCCGTAGAAGAAGCCACATATCTCACCCATATCTCAGCCCCCAGACAAAATTTAAAAATTCCTTTTAAACATCTTTTTGCAAGAAATAAAGCTGTCTGCATGCAAAATTTCAGCTTTCTAGCTTTAAAAAACTGAGGAAGGAATTTGAAGTAAAAGATGGAAGGACAAAAAGCCTAGAGTTGGAATGATTTGAATTGGTTTGTCAGCTTAGAAAAAAATCATATTTCAGCCCCTAGATAAATATAAAACCCCTTTGGTAATTTTTTTGCAAGGGTTAAAACTGTCTCTATGGATACTAGGAGAGCTCTCTCCCAGTTCACCTATAACTACTACATCTACCCCTACCAGTTCACCTATAACTACTTCATCTACCCCTACCAGTTTGCCTACCCAGTGCATAAGATTTGCAGTTTGTCTACCCTACCAGTTCATCTGCCTACCAAGTAACCAATTTTTCAATCTAATCCTACGGGAGAGTTTTATTGCCAAGCTAGTGAAACCAAAACATAACCCTGCGCATCCCAACCCTGCTGGGAAATTTTATTGCTAACCTAACGCTACAGGGGCTCAAGACCCCTCAACCTAACCCTCTGGGGCAATTTAATTGATAACCTGACTTGACCTGACCTAAACCACGCCCAACCTAAGCCTGCAGGGGCTCTAGACCCCCACGCTAATCCTGCGGGGCAACTTTATTGCTAACCTAACCTTATCAAAATTGACCTAACGTATCTCCCAACTTAACCTTGCGGGGGAATATTTTTGCTAACTTAACCTATCCTGACCTAACCCACCCCCCAACCTAACCCTGCAGGGCACTTTTCCAGCACCCTCCTAACCCGAACCTTTATGCAAACCTAATCAACCCTTCCAACATAACCCTGCAGGGCACTTCTCCACCCTCTCCTACCCCTGTGTGACAATTTACCCCCTTAACCTAACCCTGCAGAGCTTATTTTCCCCTCACCTAACCTTGCAAGGGCACTTTTTCCCCTCTCACAATCCTGCAAACACTTCCCTAAATCTTCAGGGCATTTCCCCCGCCCCCTTACCAAACCCTGCGGGGGACTTTTCCCCCACAGCCACCTAATGACAATGATGTCATTGTGATGTTCTCAATAATGTCATCGTGAGAGGGCAAAGGGGTAGTCGTACTGATAGATAAATGAACTGGGGAAGGTGAACTAGTAGGGTAGATCCACTAGTTGTAGGTGAACTGTAGGGTAGATTAACTCTCCTAGTACTGTCTGTTTGCAAAAAATCAGCTCTCTAGCTTCAAAACTGTGGGAGGAATTTGAGATAAAGGATTTAGGGACAAAAAGCTTAGAGTGGGTATGATTAGAATTGGTTTGTCAGTTTAGCAAAACCCTCATAACTTAGCCCTCAGACAATATTTTAAAAATTCCTTTGGTAACTTTTGAGGTATTGATATGAAGTCTATGTATTAAAAAATAGAGGATCGTGTCGCTTGTCAGGGGTTCTGCATGTTTCAAAATACAAAAAAATGCATGTCTTTTAATTTTATTTTATCACAATAAAAACATTTAAAACAAAGTGCTAGTGCAGGTAATTCAAACCCATTCTTGTGATAAAATTCGGTCGGATGAGGCACCATAAATAGTTTGTCAACATCACAAATTGGCGCTTCAGATAATTATTAAAGCGTTAAGCCAACAACAAAGTTTAAATTGGAAAATGAAGAATGGACATGAGCCTGTATAAGTCCCACCATACTAGATATTGGAAGAGCTTGGGAGGGTTAATTAATTGTTACTGTAGTCAAGGCTATGAAGCCTAACTTTTACGTAGTGTTCCAAGTGCTAAGGTTCAAACTGTATCAAACCACTAGGTATAAACAATACAAAGTTTACAATTTTTCGAAGAATCAGCAATGCAGGTGTTCAAATTCTCCCTCTGTTTCCAAACTCTACAAGCACTATCGATCCCTTTTAACATCCGCCAGGTACTCAACATACAATTTCGACAAATGATGAAAATATCAAAGTAATTATTTTCCAAAAAAAATTAGTAGAGAATTCGTTTAAAAAGAAATTTTAATTCATCCCTGAAAATAATCACTTTTAAGGAATTCTCATATATTGAGAGATTCCTATCGTTGGTTTTCACAAAATTATGCAACCTCGACAGCTGCATTTTTTCTGGTTGGTCACAGTTTTTATTTATTTATTTATCTTAACAAAGACTCATACAACATCTATCGAAAATAGAAGTCTTATGTTTTTTTGTGATCTTGGTGTCTAAGTCTCAATGAGCTTAGACCCAAACAATTTCTTATTGGAAAAAGTCTCAGCTTTGTCTTTGAAGTAAACAAATTAACTCCACTTCGATGAAACATGAAAATAAAAAAACCAAGCTACTAAAATGCTCGAAGTTTTGCTGTGCCATGAGTGAAAGGTATTAGGGCAATCCTAATACGAAATTTTGGACAGAAAGTTTCATTAGAAACGTAAAAATTGATAACGTTCATATTTGAACAAATAATTTCTAAACTTTGTTTATTTTATTTCATTTAAAGGATCAAAATTTACGACGGTTTAATGCATTTTTATACCTGTGTATACGTTATCAAACTCAATAGCAAGTGGAAGCTTCCTCTAAAAGGAAGCTTTTTAAAGAGGAAGTTAGATGGCTGACAAATATTTGACTTTTGGCTGGTAGTCTGTGCAGTAGAAAAAATATACAGAACATAAACTCGCAACTAATTCTAATTCAAGCTCAACTAGGTCAAAACTAACATTTGATTTTGTTTACATAAAAAATCCTTAGATGTTTGTACGATTCAGATATTGTTAATAAAACTTAATTCAACGTAAGATATTTTGATAAGCTTATCTACAATAAATACTTTAAGATTACGTAAATTGCCGCATAAAGTGAGATCTAAACCACCTTTTTTGATGTTTCACACATCAAATTACAGAGTTGATCCTTTCTCTAGATTCGTTAATCAAATAAATAAAATAATGTACGATTTTAAAAATTTGAGCATTTTTTATTCGACTCAATGAGTTCAAAGACTATTTGTTCAGTAAGATATAAATCTAAAAAAAAACACTTATAAAGGCTTAGCCGAACTTTGAAATTTTCTAAAAGCAATCTTATACAATCCGTTCAAAAATTATAAAACTCAAACATGCAGGCTCAGGCACAAAATTTTAATGAAGTAAACATGTGAAAAATCACGTGCAAGACTAGTTTGATTGAATGATCTCGGAACCCGAAAACCCACATTTTCCTTTGTAAAAGGTTGGCTTACCTTTTGTTCCGAGACTGCAACAATCCTGTTTTTCCCTGAAAAAATTTAAATACATGGATTAAATTGAGAAAAGCACAAATAGCCTACCTACAAGGCGACCGACAAATGTGTAATGATGTCAAATCAAGGCAATAGTGAATAAATTGTCCCACTTTTTATTTAAATAAGAGGAAATTAATGATCAGATATAAAACTAAAGCTTTGTACCAATCAAAAATCAAAATGTAAATGAAAATAAGCAAAATAAAATATTTGACAACTCTTCATCACATTACTTTACAAACTGTGCAGATGTTTTGACACCAATGATTTTTGACGTGAAAACAGGTTTTGGACAAATTAAATTTAATATTATATCGATTTTTTTCGATCTCCAATTATCTTTACGCTGTCTTTTGATTATTTTGCCCATTTTTTAAATAATAACTGTCATGCCTTTAATCCCACTCATTCAGACTTTCAAGATAAAGTATCTCGGGCAAAAATTTGAACGTCTGTTTAAAAATTGTTGCTTGTGCGAGCTTAAAAATCGGCACTATTTTGTATAGAAGAAAAACGGAGCAACTTAGGGAATTCTTCGTTGGCTCTACACTCAAAATTCCTGAGCCTATCTTGTGCATGGGCCGTCGTTCGACCTTGAAATAGTTTGGCATAGAAGGAAGAAGTTTGAGCTAGCCTATTCACATAGGAGCGAGGGCCCCAACAAGTTTTGGTTTCTACTTTTTTAAGTTGCCTTCTCACTAAAGAGGTAATAAAGAAACATAAAGTGGGTAGTGGGTGATACAAAAAAAATGATCTGGCTCTTGATTACAATTGAAGGTACAAAATTGTTGCAGTCTATATCAAAAGCAGAATCAGCTGATCGTGTAGAAGAGAATCAAAATTGAATTTCATCTTTTTGAATTTCTGGATAGACATTTTGGAGTGTCATCACACAAAACCACCTACACTGTGGGCTGGACAAAGAGGCGATAGCGGCACAGATGTCAGGTAATCAAATGAAGTGTGCTTCTGGACTATTTTTTATCAGGCAGTAGATGTTGCTTAAATTTATCGCGAAAAATATCATCAAGCCAAGGTATTAATGTGAAGATTTTAGTTAGTGCATAAAAGACTCGTCTACTTACCCCCCTCCGAGGTGAAAGAAGACTCGTGAATGTATCCATCTTGATGGATGAAAAGCTGTTCGAAGTCTAGTACCAGAAACAACCTTATGGCCTTGTGCGACTCAGCAAATAACTTTTTAAGGCAGAGGCACGACTGATAAACTATGCCCCACGCTTGCTCCTCACTGATTGGGTTGTCACCAAAACTTTGCACAATTTGGGATAGGCTGAGGCAGTCGAGTCTGTTAAGCCTGACCGCCCCTGCATGAAAGGTTCCCTTTGACGATGACGAGCAGGCACCCGGGGCTGAAGATTCTCCTGAATCGTCCGCTTCGGAGCTCATTGTTTTAAAAAGTTTTTCAAAGTAGCTGAGCCTCCTTTCATGCTATTTCACACGGAGTGCTCTCAAGGAAAAAAAGCTGCTTAAACGAAATGGTGTCTGACAAACATTTGGCAAGCGTGCTTTATGAACTACATCGTTGATATCAGTTGCTGACACAGGGCGTCGTTGATTTGAAAACAGTTAAGACAAATCACTATTTCACTAACTACACTTGCTTTCAATTGCTGGACAACTAATTTTCAGCTTTTAACT
>Ga0194133_10010977_pt1 | contig 10107 bp, 9 predicted proteins | sample TA2KigOf40mmetaG_FD_155448 | JGI IMG/M metagenome (GOLD analysis project Ga0194133, IMG submission 155448) | Freshwater microbial communities from Lake Tanganyika, Tanzania - TA2015055 Kigoma Offshore 40m | ecosystem: Environmental > Aquatic > Freshwater > Lake | place: Tanzania: Lake Tanganyika... | reverse complement strand
TGGTCACTTGGGCAAAAAGGTCGGCGGTGCGCCGGAGGGCACCGTTCAGAGATGCGCCGAGGAAAACTGCAGATTCATCGTGGCGCGCTCGAATTCACCCATGAATTCGACGGCTTGCGCAGCGTCGCGACGCTCGGATTCGATCCGCCCAAGCATTGCCTCATCCACATCACCGGTAAGGTAGTTTGCGTCGAAGCACGAAGCCTCGAAATCCTCGATGACGGGGTTGAGCGCCGAAACCGCCGCCTTCATGTCACTCAGGCTCTGATAGAGGAGCCCGTCGGCGCCGAGCAGTTCGGCGATCTCACGATCGCTTCGGCCGTGCGCAATCAACTCGGCACGTACCGGCATGTCGATCCCGTAGACATTCGCGTAACGAACCGGCGGCGAGGCCGAGGCAAAGTACACCTTGCGTGCGCCAGCGTCGCGGGCCATCTGGATGATTTCGCGGGAGGTGGTGCCCCGAACGATCGAATCGTCAACAAGCAGCACGCTCTTGCCCCGAAACTCCACGCTCATTGCGTTGAGCTTTTGTCGCACCGACTTCCGCCGTATCGACTGTCCGGGCATGATGAAGGTGCGTCCGACGTAGCGGTTCTTGATGAAGCCTTCACGGTAGGGGATGTTGAGGTACGCAGCCATCTCCATGGCCGATGGACGCGAAGTATCCGGGATGGGCATCACCACGTCGATGTCGCCATGGTGCATCTCGGCCTTCACCCGGCGTGCCAGCAACGCGCCCATCTGCAGGCGCGCATCATAGACCGAGACCCCGTCGATCACCGAGTCGGGCCGGGCAAAATACACATACTCGAAGATGCACGGCCTGAGCCCCTTCGGCGGGATGCAGATGCGGCTATGCAACTGCGCATCCCGGTCGATGAACACCGCCTCCCCGGGACGCAAATCGCGCACAAGGTCGAAACCGAGCCCCTCCACGGCCACCGACTCCGAGGCAATCAGCCACTGGGTGCCGCTTTCGGAGATGTGCCGGCCGATGCACAAGGGCCGGATGCCGTGGGGATCACGGAATGCGAGCAAGCCGGCATCTGCAATCTGCATCACCACCGCGTAGGCGCCGCGTGCACGCTCTCCAAGGATCGTGACCGCGCGAAAGATCTGGTCAGGACTCAACTCGGCCCGACCGGCGGGCCGCGGTGCAGGGCGCAGGCCCAGCGGTGTGCGTGATGCGGGCGTTGCACTGCTTGCGTCCGTTGCATTGCTTGCATCCGTTGCGCTGCTTGCGTCCGTTGCGCCGGTTGTGGGCGTCGCGGGCGTTGCGGACGGTGGATGCATGACAGGCGTTGCATCGGGCCGGTGTTCGGTGCCTGCCTTCACGAACCCACCCGGGGTGCGACCCGCGCCGAGTTCCTGCAGCGCATGCGCAAAGACATTGAGGAGCACCTCGGAATCGGAATCGGTGTTCACATGCCGGCGATCGAGCGCGTACATCTCGCGCTGCAGCTCAAGTGAATTCGTGAGGTTGCCGTTGTGTGCAAGCGTGATGCCGTAGGGCGCATTCACATAAAAGGGCTGAGCCTCCTCGGGATTCATCGCCGAGCCTGCAGTGGGGTAGCGCACATGCCCCAGACCGAAGCGACCGGGCAGTGAGCGCATGTTTCGGGTCCGGAACACATCACGCACCAGACCGTTGGCCTTGTACATGTGGAACCGGCCGCGGTCCTCGGTGGCGATGCCGGCAGCGTCCTGCCCGCGGTGTTGGAGCAGGAGAAGCCCGTCGTAGATGAGTTGGTTGGCTGGCCCGTGGCCAGCGATACCGATCACGCCACACATCGCTCAGCCACCTGTCCTTTGCGGGATCGAAAACTCCTGATCCCAATACGGCTCGGCACGCTCGATCAACCACCCGAGAAGCGGTCGACTCAGCGAACGCTCAAAACTCGGGTGCCCGGTCAGTCCGAAACGCTCGGCTGCGAGTGCACACACCGCGAGCACCAGCAGCGCGCGGACCACGCCCAAGGCCAACCCCGCCACCCTGTCGACCGGACCAAGCCCTGCCCAGCGCACTGCGGAGGCCACCAACGACCCCACGATCCGCGTGAGCAGCAGCAAGACAAAGAAAGCCACCACCAGTTGCGCAAGCCGAGGGCTGAGCCAAGGAATCCACTCCGACATCAGCAGCGCAAGCCTCGAGCAGAACAGGAAGGCCACAAACCACGAGGCGAGTGCGAAGGCAGTGCGGACGAGACCACTGTAGAGCCCGGCGGCGGTGGAGGACGCCAGCACGACGATCACCGACCAGTCCCATACCGACAGCGCGCTCCATTCAGGCATCCGGACCCGCCAGGGTGGTTTCCACTTGCGCCTGGCGCAGTTTCGACTGAATGCGCAAGGCCTCGGCCCGACTGGAGAACGGCCCCACACGTACCCGGATCCGGTCTCCACGAGGGGTGCTGATCCGTTCGGTGTAGACCTTCACGCCGAGCTTGCGCAGGCGGGCGACCTGCGCGTCCGCGTTATCGGCCTGCGAATAGGCACCTGCCTGCAGGATGTATTGCTCGGTATAACGCTCAGCCCGGACATCCGGCTTGGAGTCTGACTTCAGGCCCGACTTCGCGTCGGTTTTTATCTCTATTTTTGTATCTGTTCGAGCATCGACTTTTGTATCTAATTTAGTATCGACTTTGGCGTCAGCTTTGGCATCGACTTTGGAATCGGCTTTGGCATCGGCTTTGGCATCGGCTTTCGCAGATGCGTGGTGGTCGGCCACTGCGGTCGCCTTTGTGGCGCTGCCGGGACCTGAGGCTTGCGTGGCGCCTTCCAGCTCGCCGCCTGGCCTGCGCTGCGCTTCTTCAGCGCCCACACCGGAAGATCCTCCGTGGGACGCGACCGGGGTACGGTTCTCTCCGCCCCCTCCAGCGGCAGCCGGCATTGCGTCTTCGAGGGCGGCATCGCGCGAGGGCATCGTGATCCTGAGTTCGGGGCGAGGCATCCGCGGCTCGCCGTGGAAGAACACCGGCATGAGAATCGCCACCCCAAGCGCGAGCACGATCGCGCCGATCAGGCGTTGTCGAGCCCTTGTGCGATAGCCTGAGGCAACGCCGGGCGGCAGATCCTCTTCATCAGCAACCGGCTTGTCCACCGTGTTCATGTGCGGCCAAGGCTTTGCAAGGCGTCGGATACGGTTAGAAATGAACCGAAGACGAGAATCCTATCATCGTCTTGTGCGAGTTCCCGGGCACGTTCAAGCGCCAATGCAGGCCGTTCGAAACAATCGATCACCTTTGCATCGGCGGCCGCCTCGGTGAGTTTGCCGGCAAAGGCCTGCGCATCGAGGCCCCGGGGACCGGGAAGGCTGCACGGCAACCAGAACTGGATCCGCGAGGCAATACGCTGCACCGCGCTGTGAACGTCCTTGTCGGCAAGCATCCCCACCACTGCGTAGGTCTCCGGGAAGAAGCCCATCTGGTCGAGATTGGCCGCCAAATGGGCGACTGCGTGCGGATTGTGTGCAACATCCAGAACGGTCACCGGCCGACCCGGCAGCACCTGGAAGCGGCCCGCGAGTTCAACCAGGGCAAGCCCCTGGCGAATCGCGTGCGCCGGTACCGGCAAGCGCACACGCATCGCGTCGAGCGCTGCAAGTACCCCGCTTGCGTTGAGCAACTGGTTGGCACCACGCAGTGCCGGATAGGCAAGCCCGGCACGACGCTTGCCGCGGACGGCGCAGGACCACTGCTGACGATCGCCTGCATAGTTGAAGTCGCGCCCGAAGCGATAAAGGTCGGCCCCGACAGTGTTGGCGTAGTCGATCAATGTGGCCGGTGGCGCCGGATCCGAACAGACCGCGGGCCGTCCACTGCGGAAGATATGCGCTTTCTCCCACGCGATCTTTTCGCGGGTATCGCCCAGCCATTGCGCATGATCGATGTCGATCGAGGTAACGATGGCGCAATCGGCATCGAGCAGGTTGACCGCATCAAGACGCCCGCCCATGCCCACTTCGGCCACCAGCACATCCGGCTCACGCTGCATGAAGGCATGCAGGATCGCGAGGGTGGTGAACTCGAAATAGCTGAGCTCCACCCCTTTGCGCACAGCCTCCACAGCGCCAAAGGCATCGACCAGTTCCGCATCCGAAAGAGCCTGCTGCCCGAAGCGGGCACGTTCGTTGAAACGCACGAGGTGCGGCGAGGTGTAGAGCGCAACACGGTAGCCTGCGTGGCTGAGGATCGACTCGAGCATCGCGCAGGTTGAGCCCTTGCCGTTGGTGCCGCCCACCACAAAAACCGGGCAGGAAAAACGCAGCTCGAGCCGCGCGGCAACCTCCGCAACCCGCTCGAGGCCCAGCACCATGCCGCCGCGATGGACGGCCTCGAGGCGTGCAAGCCAGGCACCCAGCGTGTCCAACGGGTCAGGGCTGGGCGGGCAAAGGCAACACCACGGCGTCGCTGCTCTGACGCATCAGCAGCGCGATCAGCCGGGCCACTTCCTCGCGCAATTGGCGGCGGTCGACAATCATGTCGACCGCGCCCTTGTCGAGCAGAAACTCGGCACGCTGGAATCCCTCGGGAAGTTTCTCGCGTACCGTCTGCTCGATCACCCGCGGTCCGGCGAAACCAATCAGCGCCTTCGGCTCGGCGATCACCACGTCGCCCAGAAAGCAAAAGCTCGCCGACACACCGCCCATCGTCGGGTCTGTAAGCACCGAAAGGTAAGGGAGCCGGCGTGCGGCAAGTTCCGTGAGCGCTGCGGTTGTACGCGCCATCTGCATGAGCGACAGGAGCCCTTCCTGCATGCGCGCGCCCCCAGAGGCCGCCACCGAAACAAAGGCGGTGCGCTGCTCGATGGCTGCGCGCACCCCGCGGACAAAACGCTCGCCCACCGCCGCACCCATCGACCCGCCCATGAATTCGAATTCGAAGGCCGCAACCACTGCCGGTATGCTGCAGATCGATCCCCCCATCACAACGATGGCGTCGGTCTCACCCGTCTGATCGATGGCCTCCTGCAGCCGTTCGCTGTATTTGCGGGAGTCCTTGAACTTGAGCGCATCCACCGCCAGGACTTCCTGACCGATCTCGAAGCGTCCCTCGGCATCCATCAGGCTGCCGATCCGCTCGCGCGCCGACAAACGCAAGTGGTGCGAGCACTTCGGGCAGACGTTGCTGCTCGCCTGAAGGTCTGCGGAGTAGAGCACCGCATCGCATCCCGGGCACTTCACCCACAGTCCCTCGGGGATCTTCCTGGCGCTTGCCGGGGCGCGCTGGATCCTTGGCGGCAGCAGCTTGTCGAGCCAGCTCATGCGGGCGAAGCTCCCGGCTTGCCCAGCGCATCGAGGCCCGCGCGGATCGAGGCGATCAGGCCTGCGGCTGCGTGAAGCTCCTGCCCCTCGTTGGCGTGCTCGAGTTCCTCGACCAAACGGGTTCCGATCACAACCGCGTCGGCAACCCGGGCAACGGCGCAGGCGCTTTGCGCATCGCGAATGCCAAAACCCACCCCGATGGGAAGCTCCGTGTGACGCCGGATGATTGGCATGCGCTGCGCCACCTGCTCGATGTCGAGGTGCCCCGCCCCGGTGGTACCGCGCAGGCTCACGTAGTACACATAGCCTCGCGCCTGCGCGCAGATGGCGCCAATCCTCGCCTCGGTGGTGGTTGGTGCAAGAAGAAAGATCGGGTCGAGTCCCTGCGCGATCAGCTCCGACGCAAACTCGCCAGCCTCCTCGGGCGGATAGTCCACGACGAGTACCCCGTCAACGCCCGCCTGCCCAGCGGCTTGCGCAAAGGCGCTGCGACCAAAACGCTCGATCGGGTTGGCATAACCCATGAGCACCACTGGCGTGCGCGCATCGTTGCGCCGGAACCCGGCCACCATGCCGAGGCACTCGGCAAGGCCCACGCCCCTGAGGATCGCCCGCCCGGTGGCACGCTGGATCGCCGGTCCGTCGGCCATCGGATCGGAGAACGGAACACCGAGCTCGATCACGTCCGCACCGGCGGCCACCAACGCATGCATGAGCGGCACGCTCAACGCAGCACTCGGGTCGCCTGCGGCAATGTAGGGGATGAGCCCCTTGCGGGAGCGTGCCTTCAGGCTGGCGAAGCAGGCGTCGATACGCGAGGTGTGCGCTGCATGCGACTTTGCGGCCGCCGCGGCAAAGGCCACGGCCGTCGGGACCTCGCAGGCCGTCATCTGCGCTGCGCCTTCGCAGCTTCGCGGCAACCGGGGCGGCAGTAGAACGCCAGCCCGCTTGCCTCCGAGACGATATGCAGGTCCTTGTCGCCACGCCCGCTGAGATTCACCAGAATGATCCGGTCACGCGGGAGCGACGGCGCCAGCCTTGCCGCGTAGGCGAGCGCATGCGCCGACTCGAGAGCCGGGATGATTCCCTCGATGCGGCAACAATCGTGAAAGGCCTGCAGCGCCTCGGCGTCGGTGGCGCCGACATATTGGGCTCGGCCGCTGTCCTTGAGCCAGGCGTGTTCAGGGCCCACCCCGGGGTAATCGAGGCCCGCCGACAGCGAGTGCGTCGCGAGGATCTGGCCGCGCTCATCCTGCAGGAGATAGGTCCGGTTGCCATGCAGCACGCCCGGCACGCCGCACTGCAGGCTCGCTGCGTGGCGCCGGGTCTGCAGGCCCTCACCGGCGGCCTCCACCCCAATCAGCTGCACGCCCTCCTCGGCAATGTAGTCGTAGAAGATCCCCATGGCGTTGGAGCCGCCGCCCACACACGCAACCACATGGTCGGGTTGTCGGCCGGCGAGTTGCGGCATCTGCACCTTGCACTCCCGCCCGACCACCGCGTTGAAATCGCGCACCATCATCGGGTAGGGGTGGGGCCCCGCCACCGTACCGATGATGTAGAAGGTGTCGTCGACGTGCGTCACCCAGTCGCGCATGGCCTCATTGAGTGCGTCCTTCAGCGTGCGCGACCCGCTCTCCACAGGTACCACCTCGGCACCGAGGAGCTTCATGCGGTAGACGTTGGCCGCCTGACGCCCCACGTCGTCTGCACCCATGTAGACCACGCAACGCATTCCGAAGCGGGCGGCCACGGTGGCGGTGGCAACGCCGTGCTGGCCGGCCCCGGTTTCGGCAATCACCCTCGGCTTGCCCATGCGTCGCGCCAGGAGCGCCTGCCCGATGGTGTTGTTGACCTTGTGTGCTCCGGTGTGGTTGAGGTCTTCGCGCTTGAGGTAGATCCGCGCGCCGCCGAGCTTCTCGCTCCAGTGACGCGCGTAGTACACAGGGCTCGGGCGCCCCACGAAGTGGCGCAGTTCCGACTCGAATTCGGCGATGAATTCCGGATCGCTGCGGTAGTGCGCATACGCCTCACGCAACTCCTCAAGCGCATGCATCAGCGTCTCGGACACGAAGACGCCGCCGTAGGGTCCGTAGTGGCCACGGGCATCGGGCAGATCGTAGGGCTTCATCGCAATCCGGATCGGGCAAGGTCGAATGAAACCGTCATCCTCGGGGGCGCATTGCATCGGCCGCGCGTACTGCCGCAACGAAAGCCTGCATTTTGCCTGCATCCTTCTTGCGGGGTTCATTGGCCTGAATCCCGGTGGACACATCAACAGCCCAGGGGGCCACCTGAAGCACCGCATGCGCCACATGCTCGGGATCGAGTCCGCCGCTCAGGATGAGCCGCTTCGGTCGCGCGTGTGCCGCAGGCAAGAGGCTCCAGTCGAACCTTTGCCCGGTACCCCCGTAGAGCGAAGGCTTCGATGGGGAGCGCGGTGCATCAAAGTGATCCACGAGGAAGGCTTCGCACCCGGCGTAGTCGCGCATGGCACGGGGAAGCGTTTCGGCGTCTTGGATGCGCAGCGCACGCCACCAGGCCAGCGCGGCCCGTGCGCTTCCTTCAGCGCGAACGGCCGGCCGGGCTGATCCGGCTGGCCCGGCTTGCTCGGCGCGCTCGGCCTGGTCGGCTGGCCCGGCTCGCTCGGCCTGGTCGGCTGGCCCGGCTCGCTCGGCGGGCTTGGCAGCCACGCCCAGCAGGCAATGCAGCGGGGATTCGTCGCCATGAAACTGCACCACATCGAGCCCGATCCGCCGATGTGCCGCCTGCACTTGCTGCGGATACGCGTTCACGAAAAGTCCAACGGCCGCAACATGCGAGGCCAGTTGCCTGCGCAAGGCCGCCGCCTGCACAAGGTCGAGAGCCCGGGGACTTCTTGCGTAGAGTACGAGGCCCACATAGTCCACGGCGAGCGCATTGGCCACCGCCACATCCTCTGAGCGTACCATTCCGCAGAACTTGATCAGCGTACGACAGCCATCGTCCTGGAGCGGCGCTTGCCGCCTGCCGCGATCCTGATCCACGCCGGAGCTTCGCTCGCGATCCACGGTGTCAAGCCAACGGAGGCGTGAGCCCCGGAAGCAACTCCTGCAAGGGGCTCAGGCCGGAGCACGCCGCCCAACTCGCGGGCCGATCCTGCTGTGGATAGAGCGCGCCAGCGAAGTAGAGCCCCTCGGCCGCAAAGGTGGCCGGACTTGAACTCCGATCGCGCGAGACCAGCCAGGCGCGCATCTGCGCAGGTGGATGCAAGCCTGCGCCGATCGCCACCAGGGCTCCGACGATGTTGCGCACCATGTGATGCAGGAAGGCATTGGCCCTGACCTGCACCACGATCAGCGCATCGAGCGCGAGGAGGTCGAGTTGATCGATCCGCCGGCAGGGCGAGCGCGCCTGGCATTGCGCGGACCGGAACGCCGAAAAGTCGTGTGACCCGATCAGCATGCCGCCCGCCTCGCGCATGCTGCGGGCATCGAGCCTGCGATGCGTCCACGCGGCGCGGCCGCGCCAGAGGGGGTGCTCCACCGGGGATTGGTGGATGAGGTAGTAGTAGCCGCGCGCCACCGCACTGAAGCGCGCGTGGAAGGCGGGGTCAACCTCCACAGCCTCACGCACCACGATCGCCCCGGCCCCCTTGTTGCCCTGCGCCAGGCAGGCGTTCACACCCCGTACCCAGGCCTGGAGCGGTCGCTGCGCATAAGTGTCGAAGTGCGTGATCTGCCCGAGCGCATGGACCCCTGCGTCGGTCCGGCCCGCGCACACCACATCGACCGGGTGTTGCGCAATGGCCGCAACCGCCGCCTGCACCCGATCCTGGATACCGCAGCCGTTGACCTGCGTCTGCCATCCGGCGTGACCGGTGCCGTCGTAGGCGATGCGCAGTGCGATTCGCCTCATCCTCTGCCGGGCGGAGACTCGGAGTCGATCCGCGGGCCGATCGCGGTGCCCGCACCGTGCGAGGAACCCGTTCCCTCATTCGATCCATAGCCTTGCGAGGATGCGGGCGCGGTGGATCCAAGACCCTTGACAAAATCGAGTCTGGGCAAGGGATAGCGACCGGCAATCGCCTTCTCGAGTTGGGAGGGGCGCTCGCGTTCGGAGGGGCGCTCGCGTTCGGAGGGGCGCTCGCGTTCGGGGGGGCGCTCGCGCTCGGGAGGGCGCTCGCGCTCGGGAGGGCGCGCGCGCTCGGGAGGGCGCGCGCGCTCGGGAGGGCGCGCGCGTTCCGATTGACGCTCGAGTTCAGCATCGCGCCCGGCTGCGCGATTGATCGTATCGCGTGCTGCCCGCAGCTCGGAAGGCCACTGCAGGTCCGGCACCAAGGGGCCTGCGCTTGCCGAGCGTCGCATCTGCCAGAGAAGCACAAACCCGGTCCCGAGCGCAAGCAGGAGCAACACCGCAAGGACCATCCCTTCGGTGGACTGCAGGATCGCAGGGCGCTCGCGACGGGCACCCTGCGCGGCTGAATCGCCGCTCCGCTCACTCGCGGTCTGGGGAGAGGCGGGCGCTGGATTGCCACGACTGCCACTCAGGGGGTTGGTTGCCACAGAGACGGGATCGCCCTGCGGGGGGCCTGACCTTGCAGCGGCTGCACCCGTATCGGTGCCTTGAGCCTGCTCCGCAGAAAGGTGGTTGCGCTGGCCAAGCAGGCCCTTGAGTTCCTTGATCTGCTGCTCGAGGATGCGGATACGTGCCTCGGATTCACGCAACATCCGCTCGCGCATCACAGCCTGCTCGGGCGTGCCCGCGCCGCGTTCTCCGCTGCCGGACTCGAGCGGATCAACTTTGAGTTGGGAGGGATCGACACCCTGCCGTACTTCGGGCGAGCGCTCCGCCCCCAAGGC
>Ga0194133_10010974_pt1 | contig 10108 bp, 2 predicted proteins | sample TA2KigOf40mmetaG_FD_155448 | JGI IMG/M metagenome (GOLD analysis project Ga0194133, IMG submission 155448) | Freshwater microbial communities from Lake Tanganyika, Tanzania - TA2015055 Kigoma Offshore 40m | ecosystem: Environmental > Aquatic > Freshwater > Lake | place: Tanzania: Lake Tanganyika... | reverse complement strand
ACAATTTCTCAAAAAGCCAAGATTTTCCCACCTAAAAAATAAGGCTGCTGTGAGTCTTCAATATCCCTTGGTCCAATTTAAGATAATTTATTTATTGACTAATGCTCATACATTTCTGTTAAAGTTGATAAATTGACAACAGTATATTTTGTTCAAAATGTTAACAGACACCAGACTCCTGCAAAGTAATGCAATGTTAAATTGGATGCACAAAAGAGTCAAATAAAATCATTTGAATTCAAACCTCTAATATCTTGTTTGCTTTAAATGAGTGATACTGAAGCCTAAATGAAATTGAAGATATTGATTTAGAGGACAACCAGATACTTTTTAAATGAGAAAAAAACCTTGAAACCTAAATTTGAGATAATTTATTTCATTTTATTTGATGAAGCCTAAGACTGAAATACAAATACAAATGTTAAGACTCTATCTAGACATGCTTATCTGAGAAAGGATCGCTGAGGCTCATTGCCATGGCAACTGGCATTGGAACTGAGGGTTATGGGTTTGAGTCCCAGCACCTTCAAGCAACTTTAGACCCTGGTTTGCCAAAAAACATTAAAAACGATTCTAAGCAATAAAAATGCATCTTCTTGACTGTGTTTTGACTAAAAAACTGGACTTGGAGTATTTCACTAGCATGGGATTACCTCTAAGTTATTTCAAATCTTTAACATTTTTTATACCTTAATGCAGATGGAAAGAGTGTCATCAGGAGAAAAAGCCCTGGAAAAATGAAAAATTCCTGGACACTTTTACGTTAATTAAAATCATAAGTTTGTCAAAATGTAATTATATTCCAAGCCGTGAGGACAGAAAATGACTAAAGAAATTATTTATGAATGTCATACCTAATGTTGTAACAATAAATCTAAAAATTTAAGAATCTTATATATATATTTTTACCTTTAAAAATATCTTTTCACTACTCATGCCCAATTTTTCACAAAGAGAAATAGGCTTATTTCAATTGCCGAAAAGGAAAAACACTTTCAAATAATTTGCAACAAAAATTGTCGGAGCTCAGGGGGTTTGAGTTACTACCCTCGGTTTGGTTCTGACAGAAAAATCAACTTTGACTTCAGAAAACCTTAGTGAAAATAGGATGAATCTATAAACAAAAAAATTATCAATGCCAAATACCAAAATAAAAAAGGCAAATAATTTTTTCCCAGTTTAAGACAACTTTTGGCCTGTTTGTTATTTAGATTTTCTAGATTTTCATTTCTATTGTAATATATACTTTGGCAGCAGTTGAGGCTAAAATAAATTGAAGTAAATTATATCATACCATTAATAAAAATATGAATGAATATAACAAAACATTACAGTGACTATAGATGAGATTGCATGGAGAGGAAGCTTTCCAAAAATATTATTCGTCATAGAAATACTATAAGATTTATAAAAAGAGTAGGACAATTTCAAAAGAAAATTATAAGTTTTCTTTGTCAAAATTGTTAAGTTGTTACAGTCAATTTCATCATGGCTTTGTGCCAATTAGTTGCTATTTGGGAGGTTCAGGTTTCAATTCCTATCCTAAAAAACTTCTAGGCAAGTCAATAAAAGTAGTTCAAAGGCATTTGACTAAGTCTGGAGAATATATATTTAAGTAAAATAGATACAAAATTTCAAAAAGAATGGTTGGATGACTGAAAAGGGCCTCAAAAAATTAGTATGCGGAGTTCTTTTGAACTCAACCTCAACATCCTCATTTTCTTGATTTAGTCAGTTTTCAGAATAAGTTATCTTTGCTGTACTTTACTTGAGATGACTTAGAACTGAGGCCAAAAGTGGTTGGGTTCAATCCCCTTAATTTTTCAATATGAATTCAAAAAGAAACAACTAAGCATTCTCATTCAGGGTAATAATTTCATCAAGTGGGCCTTACAATAAAGATTATTGCTCTGAGTAATTTGTCACTTGAGTCTTCACTGTATCTAATTGCTTTTATTATAGCTATAAATGTAATGAAGTGACAAAGCAGTAAACTTTGACAAAAGCATAAATTTTCACATAAAAAATTGGAGCCATTTGACTGAGGCAAAAATAATAATACTAAGCCGCTTTGCAAAACATAAATACTTTGGTGAAAGCACGAAATGATTGGTGTTGGAGAATGAAAAAAAATCCTTATCTGCTAGCTTATTTTTACTTCCTGGCCTGCTTTTCATGCACAATAATTCTTTGAGGACAACATAGCAGACTTACTTTATTTTTTTGTCTTTTCCTATCTTATCAAATCGATTTTTTTCCTTTCTCAGACAGTGTCAATCATGTTTTAGCTTGTAATCAGAAGATATGTGAACAGAAAGAGTAAATTGCTCACTGTAATATAACTAAAAAAAGGTTGAGAAAATTAATTTTGTAGAACAAAGAAATTGAAATCTATAGGCGTAAAGGCCTTAAAATCCTCCCCATTGTATTTTGAGGTTAAAAAGAGATCTTCAGTGTAAACATAAAGGTCTTTCATTGAAAGAGATCTGTGAGGGATTTTTTTGAAGTGATGTCAAAAATCTAATTAAAATGGAAATTATTTTAAATTTTCATGCCTATAGCTCATCAAAAGGACCCAAATCTATCTCTTTCAATTCAAATAAAGGCCTGAACTTTTCTGTATGAATATAGCAATTTACTTTTAATCCTTGGGGTGTTCAAAGGCACTTATTTATCATGTCAAAACATTTTTTTGTGGACAAAATTGATTGTCTTTTGTGTTGGAAACTCTCTGTTACAGATAAAAAAGTAGTTTCTTATTATAGCACTAGTCTGAATTCAATTTTGGACTCTAATATTGTGCTTTGTGGTACATTTTTTGGCAGAGAAATCTCTAATGCCATAGTTTACAATCTAAGCATGAAAGGCATTTGCAGTTATTTCTTTTTTGGTTTATTTCTCTCAAAACGAAACCAAAGACATTTATTCCTATTTTAAAAGCTTTCAGTGCGATACAAATGAAGAAGTTTTCTCATCTTTCAAATTTCTTAAACTTTCAATTGATTAATTATCCCAAAGTGAAGGGTGGAGTTTAGAAATTTTGTATAGGGATCGGGCCTGACATCACACCTGCATCAGTCACCTCATTCTCCTGCCATACCATTGAAGTGGAGGGAAGGGTCACACAAAATGTCCGTCTACCTAATTGACAGATTCTACTTATATAGATGAGCATCTTATATGAACACCACATTAACTTTCTTTGGGGTTGCACTTTTTAAAGGTGCTTAAAATGGTATATATAACTTGACAGTCTGCAGAAAGGGTGTCAGGGTGGTCATGTAGTTTCAAGCTGGAATTCTATCCGGGCAATCAGGCCTTGACTACTGCTAGGGGTATACCACAGAAAACATAATAAAAATTGCCCACCAAAAAAGTCTTTCTTTAATGAACTAAACTTTAAAATTACAAAAAAGCCTCATCCATCGCTTCAGCTCTAGCCAGTTCATACTGGACCAAATTACTCAAATTTTCATAGCATTAAGCCAGTTTTATTTTAATTTTTTGTCAAGTTTTATAACTTGTTTTTGAGGTTGGAAACTCTGCTTATGGGAGGTTAAAAATGTGAGCCAAATAAATCCAAACAACGATTGTCCCTAAAAAACTTCTAAGATGTTTTATTGGGCTCATAGTGCTAGCTTCAAGGCCATGGGAACAGACAGGAGAGGGATAAGGGTCAAATATCATTTTTGCTTGTTCATGTATTCATGCAGCTCTCAATGGATTGAATTCAATCCCTTTGGTTTTAGGTTTTATCCTTAACAAGTACAATAACCATTGGGAATGCCTAAGCACACTGGCATCAACATCAAACCATAAAGGTTCAAAATTGAAGAGTTAAGATGACTTGGTATTTAGAATGTCAGCCAGTTATTGCAAGGCCACAACCATAGATTCAATTTTAAAGTCTGAACTTTCAAGTATTTTCAATATAAATATTGGCAGGGGGTTTGAGATGTTAATTCATATTAAATTATAACACTGTTTTGTTCATGAATTTGAATGGGTCTACTTGCTTGTTTCAAGGGCATGGGTTTATTCAAACCACTTTATTGAAGCAAGGCGCAAAAGAATGCATTCATCCATCCATCCTAAAGGGCGTCGTTTCAAATCACTTTTTTGCATGACTCAAAACTTTTTTTCATAATGGCGCAAAATCGTTTTTCTCATTTTGTGAATTTCTATTTCCAGATAAACAAGAAAGGGTTATTAATATGGTCTTTGTCTTGAAACTGAATGAAGAAATCCAGCAATGGAAAAATTTCAGTGAATTCTGCGGTCTCAAACTCCTGTGATCCTTTTTTTATATCTCACTTATAAGAGGTAGAAAAAACAACTTGAATTTAGCTTTTTCAAATGATTTTCTTTGATTTTCATGTATACTTGAATGTCGAATGTTGAACAAGCAAATATTTAAAGCACTGGGATGGTTGATTGGATTGCTGTTCATAATGACTTATTTGATAATTTTAGTCCTTGTAAACATTTTGTGAAATAAAGTGGAGACCATTATGATAGATGACCCAATCAAAGTATTTCACCTTGTAAACTTTCTCTTTCTTTGTCAAATTCCCAAGTACAATAGATGTAGACTGCCATCTCCAGCCCTGCAAAATACTTGCAATTGTTGCATCCCAACCAGACTCAACCACCTCAGATGTCACTTTTCTTGTTGTCTTTGATTGACACCCCCTAAAACATGTTTTCAAAGACTGAAAGATAGACATGTGAGACATAGTCAATCTCATTCCAGCAAGTTTGAATGATATTTGATAATATTTTCTCTCAGGGATAGTTTATATTCATGGTCAGAGTATTTAATAGAGATGGGTCCAGGTCGGGTCGGGGACTAAACCCACTAGTATTTAAGGTACCATCATGTATGGTCAGAAATTCAACCCTAGAAGTGCTTTTATATATGTATTTTAGTATGTACTTCATCGAATAAAACAAACATTCCACCAATAACTTTTTGAGAGCGATACATTCTTAAAGAACATGAACAATAAAATCACAATGAAAAAGAGATTAATTTAATATAGACTTTTGTCAAATAAAATCTTAAATTTCACAGGTCTTTTATCTATGTCTTTTTAAGGCTGATCCTCAATATATCACTTGAGATTCCATTCCTCCAATCAAAGTCAAATAAGCCTTAAGTCAATGCTTAAACAATCTGCTTTCTTACTGATGGATTCACAGGGTAAAAAATCCAGCCCATAATAATAATCTGTAGCAGTAAAGTTGAATTAAAAGCTTTATTTTCACTCCATGACTGTCTAGTCATGTGCAACACATTTTTGTCGCAGTAAAGTCCTGGTTTTGTCAATAAATTGCCTTCATGAACTGACAACAAGATTAAAAAACCACTTGTTGAAATATCTGCAAACAATTTTGAAGAAAGTTTACTACAGAAAATAAATGCAAAAACTTACATGAAAGGCTCATTAGCACTTAGCAAAATACTTTTTTAAAGTTTGAATTTAAATGGCTGAATTTTATCTCTAGTCACTGCAGATTATCATTACCCCAACTGAGTTTGCCATATTGAAAAATTGCTGTCTCACTGGGGATCGAAACCAAAACTTTGTATCAAAGAGCTCAGTCAGGTCCCTTTGACCACTCATTTGCAGCAACCCACATCCAATAAGCTAATATTAAAATGAGAAAGTTTGTACAATTATTTTTATTTTTTGTAGGTATGCAAAGTAATGTTCGGCGTCAAGGAGGTCACACTGGTCACCGAGGAGACATTGGTGGATTCACTTCCAGAGATCCTTATTTTGAAACTCAAAGTGACCCAGAGACAGGGCTTCCCAGTAGGAATCTCACCACTGTAGAAGGTGGAAAGGCAACACTCACATGCATTATAAGAAATCTGGGTGATAACAATACAGTAAGTGTATTTGTTTCTTAAATCACAATTATGACAGAGTGGCATGCTAGGAATCACTATTGAACTGCCTAATGGTAGGGACACATACAAGGGGACAAAATTATCAATATTGCCATTCAGGAAGGTATCAAAAGGGGATGACAAAAAGCTAGGATGGAATTGGTTCCCATTAAGAGGGCGAGAAGCACCCATAGATATGGATACGTTTTTGCAACAAATATAGTCTGAATGAAAGATGGCTTGCTTGAATTACGAAGAGAAAATCAAAGAATAAACATGGGACATTTTAATAAAATATTGTGCTTTGTTGACATTGAGAAGTTGTTATAGGGGATGCCAGCTACCTGCTGCAACTAAAAATTTAGTGTCCTGTCCTTAAACTAAACTCCAAAAGATAACTTTTCAGCAAATTTAAATTTATTTCAATGATTTCAAAAAAAATTATGAATGTTGAAACTAAAAAGGCTTTCAAAGTGCAATTAATTTATCAAGATCCCTCTAAAATCCATCTTTATCCTAAAAAATTCAAGGCGTTAAATCAACTTCCTTTCTTATCTTTGGAGTTCCCACAAAAAATGAATTTGACCAGGAATATCTGGAAATAAATTTATGCTTTTTCTCAAAAAAAAACCATGAAAATTTTCAGTTTCAGTAATTATATTGATAATCATAGATGTGTCCATTTTTCTTCACTAAATATGCATAGAGTAATGAATAGGATCAATTAACAGCTTCTATCTGAATCTTATTTGGTTTATTAGTTTAGACAAAGAAATTCTAATCTTAGAGGTTACAAAAGATAAAAGAAGTCTGACCAATCTGAAAATCCCGTAAGTGAAATATAATAATTTGTTTCACCCATAAATCTACCAAGGTTTTTTCCGGAAGGAAATGCCCAATTTTTTCCTCCAATCTTTCTGTTAAGTAGTTTTCTTTCCCCCCTTAATGATCTTTTTTGCTTCCTTTAATTTATAAGTTTTATCGCAAAGGTATCAATGTATGTCTTACTTGAAAACAGGAAAAAGATTTGATATTTTTTTTTACTCAACTCATTTCAGAAGGTAAAAGAAAACAGTTGGAAAACCTTCTAAAGGAACACATTAGGATGTATGTTAGAATTGGATCACTTGAAATAGCCTGCAAAAAATCAACCATCCATTTCCAGACTGCAACAGTAATGCTGTCAAGGGTGGAAATAGCAGAGAGCTTAGTCTGCTAAATTGGTTTTTGCTCGATAAATTTACCCAAGAATGTTTTTTACATTCCTTGTGTGAGAATTATGTTGCAAAATGACTGGTTTTCTGAACTTGCCATTGTCACAAAATAATACTTCTTGCTGAAAAGTGAAAAGTTGTCAAGCTGTTATTTTATAATCTTATCAAATAAAATGAGCTCATTTTAAGATCTAAGGTTGGGAGTTCAAACCCCCATGCTATACCAGCAATTTTTCAACCCGCATTACAAAAAATCACCAAAGCACCCTCAGTCAGGTTAATAGTAGTAATCTGCGGTGACCATAGACTTCTATGGCGGGACTCTGAAAAAGGTGTTGATTAGACATCAGCATTGCCTGAGTTTATACTGCTCCAGATTATTATTATCTTTTAAAGGGTAAGGAATCCACTTTAAACAAGACCTTTTCTGTAAGCCCAAAAAACTTTCTTTGTGTTCTGAACTTTGGAGCTTTAAAGTGCCTTTATTTTCCCTCAACTATTTATTGATGAAAGAAAAAAAGAGCTGAAAAAAGATTGATTTCATGAAAAATCATCAATTCTTTTTCTTTTCTGTGTGTTTCCAAAAGGTCATCTTTTTAAATGTTGCACCAAATACAAAAAATAGTTTCGGGTCATTTTCTTAGAGAGGATTTCGAAAAAGTTAATAATAGTTTGTCTTATTTTTGTTTGAATATGTCGCCAGGAAAAGTTGTCCAATAAATATTGCATGATTCAAGAAAGACATTTCCTGGTTTTACACAACAGTCTACACACTTTGCCATGAGAGCATTTAAACCAATCTTACAATGCTAGCTATTATTCCTTCTAGACATAATTGACGTTCATCAATATCTTTTGACTGTTTTACACAAAGGCTCATTACTTTTTCAAGTTGTAGCTAGTTTATCAAATAAAAAAAATTTGTATTTTTTGCTTCAATTAAGAAGAAAATTTGTTTGTTTTCTGGATTTTTTTGGGGAGACTTAGATTCTGTTAGACTTTTAACTCACACTAATTCTTTTTCTCTTCGTTAGACCAGCTCTTTGAAATGAAGCCCCAATTTCTTCTGTGGTTTATCCTTCTTGAAGGAAAAATTATCTTCTGTTTTGTAACTAATTTTTTTGCTTCAGCTTAGATAAATTAATTTGATTTTGATTTTTTTGCCGGAATCTAAGCTCCCGACATTCTCAAGATGGATCTTTTGCAGCCAGAAAACAAAATGAAGATTGGCAAACAAAACCTTACAACCAGTTGAAACAGAATAGATTTTTTCACTCTAGAATTAGGGTTAGAGAAAAAATGAAAACTTCATTGGTTTTTTTAAGGGCATTAAAAGAATCTCAAACTTCTTCATCTTTAAAGTTGAAGTCTTGGCACACTCAAACTTTAAAAACCTCCAGTAAAGTGGTTTTACAACTTTGAAATAATCTGAATATCAATGTTTTTAAGAAAAAGTATACAAGACTGATTCATGTTTAGACAATTCTAATTTGAATGCCCTGACAAAAACTTAATCAGGTCTCGTACTACCTATATGGGGTTGCAGTGACTGAAAGGTCATAGGCACCTGACTGTGAAAACTAAGATCTAAGGTTGTGGGTTCAATTCCTGCCTGCCCATGCCATCAATTTCTCAATCTTGGATTGCAAAGAAATCAACATTAAGGCACTCTCTGTCAGTGCAATAGTAATCTGCAGTAACCTTAAACTTCTATGGCGGGACTCTTAAAAGGTGTTGGTTGCCCATCAACAATGTCTGAGTCTATACTGCACAAGATTATTATTATTATTATTAAACAAACCTTAAGAAAACAACCAAAAAAATAAGGTTTACATGTTTTTATTTGTATTGTTATCTCATTTCTTGCCACCTACTATTTGTTTGTAGGGAAAAGCCTTGAGAATTAGCTTTTAAAGAGAAAAGCGATTGACTACCTTAGAGTTAAAGTACCATTAAGGTTCTTTTTATTTGGGTTCCCTAACTTTGATTAAAAAAGAAGTCCATGGTCAAATAATCTCCTTATTTGTCTCTTAATTGTCTATCAATAAAAAATCAATGCTGCCAGTAGGCTATGTTCCTTGCCAAAAATAGACTGATATGACTTTCCTGTATATTTTAAACAGAGAAGACCTCTCTATTGATATTACAAATCAGCCATTAACTCAAAGTTTGATCAAACAATCTTACATTTGTTATGCTAAAATAGTAATTTTATTCATGCAAACAACAGATATTAAAAAAAGGATTAATTCCTGCACCTAAATTGTATGTAGACGGCACTAACAATCAAGTGCTGATAGAGGCGTACCAAATTTTCCATACACAACAAGGAGCCCTTTATTGAAACAAGCTTGATGAAAAATCTAGTCCATGATCACCTTTTAAAGAAAACCAAAGTGAAACAAAGTAAAGTTACACAAGAGACCCTCTTCATTATCATAACCGAAGCTCTCACCTTCACCTTTTTTACATTCCAGGAATTTAGGTCTTGTGACGCTTTTTTTGCGCAAACAAGCAGATGTTACTCATTATCTTAGCCAGCACAACATCCCATTTCAAAAGTATATGAAACAACCCATCTTGACCCTTTTGGTTAAGAGTTCTTCTCCAAACACCTCCAAGCATCAAACTCCGAACCTACCATGTGTTCCTTCCAGCTAAACATTTTCTGTTGCCTATTCTCTTGTTGAATTTGATTTCCACATAGGGAAGTTGATAAATGTACTTTCATAACCCGTTGTTTTATACTTCGTTGGGAAGGAAGCTATCAACAGAAATCTAAGTTTAATTGACTCACAGGGTGAGGATTCAACATTCCTCGCGAACTCTCTCTAAATGTGTATTCCAGATATTTTTCTGACCCTCCTGAACTTCCTTCAACATCTATTTGAGGTCAGGCATTCCTTATGGAAGACTGTAATACCTCCCTTTAACTACTTTTTGACTTTTGTTGCAGACTTTTTTAAGCTTCCTGCACCAGCTATTTTAGGCATCTTTA
>Ga0194133_10010973_pt1 | contig 10108 bp, 8 predicted proteins | sample TA2KigOf40mmetaG_FD_155448 | JGI IMG/M metagenome (GOLD analysis project Ga0194133, IMG submission 155448) | Freshwater microbial communities from Lake Tanganyika, Tanzania - TA2015055 Kigoma Offshore 40m | ecosystem: Environmental > Aquatic > Freshwater > Lake | place: Tanzania: Lake Tanganyika... | reverse complement strand
CCATTCTGCAAATAAATGTTGTTGTATTTATCAAACTCAATATTTTCAAATAATTGACCAGACAGTAAATTCATCATTAAGTTCTTTTTTTTGTAAAAAAAGCGAGAACATTCCTCGGGTTTTTTTTGACAAATATTAGTCAGATGAATATGAGAAGGTTGTGTTTTACATAACTTTTATTTTCAAATCATTCATATAAATCTTTATATTGACTTATAATCCAAGGGTTTTTTTTCATTTAGTAAAGGTTAGCATAAGAAAATTGCTGATATTTACTATTCAATTTTGAGGGTTTTGATTGATTGATTGACAGCTTATAGTTGGTTGAGGAACTGATGATTATAATAGTAAAGTATTAGACTTTACAACAATTCCCCATCCCAGGTTAAATTTGGGGGACAGAATTTTCTGATGTAATTATTTTGTGTTTATATTAATTAAATCAAGTTTTTGTGTTCACGTGATCTGCACAACCATCAATCCTGACTGAGGTAACCATCATGTTAGATGACTATTCAAAGACAAATCCTGGGTTCAAAGATTTGCCCCAACCGGGGATTGAACCCAGCCTTCCTGTCCACTGTCAAATGCCATAACCATTAGGCCACGGCGACCCCGATTTCTTTATAGAAATCTATTTTACATTAGCAATAATCTTTACAAAATGACTTTGATAACAGTCCAGTTACATGTAAACTTAATTAAGAAGCATGTTTTCATTTCCTTATTATTCCAAACAAACTATTTATTTCAATAAATTGAATCTTGAATAAAAATGATAATAATAATCTGGTGCAGAATAGACTTTAGCGATGATTACTCAAGGTAACCCACCCATCCTTTTCAGAGCCACTGTCGGTTAGTGTTATTCTGACTGAGGGTACCTTTTGTTATTCTTTTGAAATCCAGGGTCAAAAAATTGCTGGTATGGTTGAGGATTAAACCCACTAATTTAGATCTTAGTTCTCAGTAAGGTACCTTTGACCACTAAGCTTTTGTTGCAGGGGTCGTTGTAGCTCATTGCTTTGGCAACTGGCTGAGAACTGGGAGGTACAGGGTCCAATCCCTAGCCTGGGCAAAACCTTTTTTTGGATTAGCCTTAATTAATCATTTCTTTATATTGAGATGATTAACTCAGTCAGGATTGATTGTTGTGCAGAGTTTTGATTAGAATTATCATCAAACTCATTTATTCCCATTTATCCATTGAAAATTAAGTAGCCTTTAGTCACAACTTTCAGTCATTAATGAACTGTTGTAAAGTCAACACTGTTCACATTCACTTGATTTGGTGTTAGAATTATCAGTTCTTAACACAAGCTCTCTTTTTTTTGGTGGCCCATTATTTATAATTATGATAAGGGCAAAAAATTGTAAAAGATTTATGGAAGATAAATGAGAATCATACCCTTCCTTCAATGTGGTTGCTGCTTCCTTTCCTACGCCTTGTTGTGCCTTCCACATCCTCTAACTAACTTCCAAAACAAAAAATAGCTTTCAGTGCACGTTTTGGCAAACCACTATACATTCCTTACAGCACAGAGATGGAACACAAGTTTCTCTCTAGACTGGCTCAGCAATTCTGTTCTCACATGTTCATTTATAAAACATTGGAAATAAAAGCGCTGTTGCTCCTGGCCTTTTTTGAGGGACCCCCAGCAAAGATATTGAATTATGAGTGGCATCGAAATGGGAGAGAGAAAGGTTGGTCGGTCTTCTTGTGAGAGCTGCAAAGAGAGCATAACTCAAAGTATTCATGGTCAGGTAATAGAGAGGTTCAATGCGGATTATTTTTTAAATATCCATTTTTGTTCTCTGAATTGCAGAAAAAAAGACCAAAAAATACTATTTTGTATATAATCAATCTGTTGAAGCTGAAACATGTCTTCTAGGGGAATTCAAAATTTTTTGTTCATATTAATTCCCTTTATTGATTAACTTAAAGATTGTGTTGTGGAACTGATTTTTTAACAACTTGGGTTTTTAACTTATTTTTGGTATGTACACGGAAAAACAGTTGCTGTAAATCTGAGACACCAATATGGTGTTCAGGGCTGTGATTGGTTGAAAAACTATTCATGAATAAAAGTAAAAAGGAGCTAATCCTGTAATCCTGTGAAGAAAATACATCAACTGGCAGTATAATTCAGAGGGGATCACCCAAGAGTAGTTGAAATTTCATGTAATTATTGTTAATACCTTATAGAGAGAAAGGCTGTAAGATATTAGTTCATGCCATCACTTTTAACACTTACATCACTTATGGCAAAAAGAATCTATTAATTCCAACTTACAGTGACTACAAACGGTGTTGTAAATCATACCTAGTGACTGAGAGCAAATAACTCAACCACTTTGATAGAAAAAAAGAGTTACGTGCTAAACTTCTTCATCAAAATTATTAGAAAAGTATGGTTGTAATGTAATTAAAAAACTATAAATACAAGAATTTCCCTGTGTAACATCATTTTATTAGGGCTGACTTAACAAATTTATACCAAAATTTTGTCCTGCGGTCACTCAATTCTATTTGCCAACTTGCTAAAGGTACCTCGTCACTGTTCAGATTAATTTAGGAAAAAATGGATATAAACAAGCAGAATGGACAAATAGTAGCCTAGCAGTATTCGAAACAGCCCATGATCACATACTTTTAACACTGTCACCTTGTTCGTGAAAACTCTAATACAGCCTCCAACAATCAAACAACTGCATCTTCCCACAACACTCAACACTAACCCTTCCCTCCATCAGACAACCCTGCAGTAGATAGGAATCACATCACTAACCCACAGACACCTACTCTCTTGTACTCTCAGACTCACCCAGATCCTCCCACACTCATGCACACTCCCCCCATTTCCTCACTTCTAAACACTCCCCAAGAACCCCCTGCACCTCACAGCTAAACCCAACACATTTCTCACACACTTTTCACTTACCTGAAACTCTCAACATTTTTTAGCACATCCCCACTTTCCCAAACACATGCCGTACTCTCACCTGCTCTCCCTAAACCTTCCAACACAAGCTCACTACACTACTATTTATTTATTTTCTTAAGACTCATACATTTCATTTTTTAGTTTCATGAAACTTTACAAGAGTCTAAATTCGTGGGAAAGACACCGCAAGGTGTGGTTCCCGCAGCTGAGGACTTGAAGAGCATGCTGGTTTGCGCTTTGAATGGAAAACTGGGATTTTCACTGAAGAGGTGCCCCACCCAGCGGAAAAACCATTCGCCAACATGCGAGCTGCTCAGAAAGCACAGTCAATCTGATTCCATCGTCAGTTTTGAGGTCAACAGGTTAAAGTTTGTCAGGCCACCAGATTGAACTGAGTTTCTGAAATGATATAAAATCAAAAATTTAATGACTTTTTAAAAACAATTCTCAGTTGGTCGTCTGATATCACAGAGTAATTATCACAGTCAAATTTGTCAAAAATTTCTTTAATACGGTTCTGGATTCCTTGGAATCCCTGCTTGGTTTTAGAACCATCATAGAATAAAAGTTTGTCAGGCTTTCTGCGCTCGTGATACACAGTTTGAGATAATTTGTCAAATAAACAAACGGGCAACTTATCTCTCATAATTTTTGTGACGAGGGTTCCTGTAGCATAGCTCATCCATTTGGTCGGTTTGGCTCTCCCAATTAGGTCAAGTTCAGCTCTTTTTTTCTTCTTCTTCCAATCGTTTTCTACTATCCTCAGGACCTTGTAGTGAATAGAGTTCAATTTTCTTATTGCTGACATTCTGGTGTGGTAGCCGAGCCAAACTTGACATCTGTAGTAAGGAGTTCCATAAAACTGACTTGTTGTCGCATTAATGAATTGCTTCTTGCTAAGTCTTTTCCTTAGGAATCTCAGCCCAGCTGTCAACCTGGACATCTTTGCTAGTGTACGGTCAACATGAGTCTTCCGTACACTAGCACTACATGCACCTCCCCACAAATCCTTACATGTGGCCATACTCCACTACACTTCCCACTTTCCCCGATACTCCTTGTTACTTACCTGTACTACACAGCGCTCTGTTTTGCTTCCCCACCCTTCCCTAAATTCCACATCACTCTTCCACACTTTCCGAGCACATTCCCACCATACCCAAGCACTTACCCCCCACACTCCTACATTTCTTAGCCCCCCTAACCATTGCCCCACTACCATTACCAGCACTTACCCACAATTCCCTTCACTCCACCATACTTCCCATCAAACATTTACTCCTCCAATATTTCCTTAACATCTTCACAATTTGGATTTTTTCTCTGTGTCGAAACTTAAAATATTAAAGTTCCCTCTACATTACCTTAAGAACAGACCAACAACCAAACATAAAAGAAACAGTATATGAATAATATTTTATTGTTATTGGCAAAAATTATTTTGCTAGTTTCAGGCTTTTAAAAACAACCACCAGCATCCAGTTAAAACGTTGAAAAATACATATAATTAAATAAAATAATGTTTCATACGTTGTAAACTTAACAAAGGAAAGACAAAAAAATTGCAAAAATTGGAATTTTTAAATTGGGTTTTGACCAATTGGTTCTGTCTTTAAATGATATGATATTCAAACACCAACAACTTGATGCAGACAATAACAGGATTTAGCACTTTTAAAGTACACCTTGCAACATTTTTTGTCATTTTAGGCACACTATAGCTGGGAAATTTCTTGTTGGTACGGCATCTCGGGGTCAAAGGTTGCCTAAGGAGTTGCCAGGGTTTGAACCCACAATCCTCCCATACCAAGATTGATGCCATGACCATTAGGCCACAGCCACCCCTTTTCTTGACAATTATTATTTGAAGCTTTTTGAAGTCACATTTAGTAAAATGCATTTGTAATTAATGCCCATGAAAAAGGCTTGGAGAATGAACTGAACATGATTTCCATAAGCAAAGTTTTTCTGACATCTTTCAAGATTTGGATGACAATTGATTCCACTTTAGTGGCTACAGAACAATAGTTTCCTTAAAAAAAGTTCAGTACAAAAATGTTGTTGAAAAATTCATGGGATCTTTTGGGGATTAATAGTAAGACCAACCGACTAAATGTTGACCTTTGTTTGTTGAGAAGAATACTTTGTCTAAGGATGGGTGTTGCTTACAAATATGGGTTCCACTTTCATGCAGCTGCAGTCTTAACAACTCTTCTATTCTACCAGTTCTGTCAAATGAATCTGCTAGTCGTAGGATAAGAATTTCAGTCTCTGAGGTGGCAATAAGGTCAGGCCTGTTGTGGAAGGATTCCCCATTGTCAACGTTGCCCCATATCAGGCTCTTTATCACACTTTTACAACGTAGATCAATGTGGTTGGAGTTGATGCTGATGGATTCACAGTGAACCATTTCCTCTTCTCTCTTACCTCCAGGAGATTTGATTTGTTTCAGTCTAAACTTGATCCACTTCAGGGTGACCACATTGTTTTCATGGAGAATGGAAACAAAGATGTGCTTCCCAAAGGCATTCAATTTCATGCAACTTGAACTGACCACATGGGTTGGGCCAATGTTGGAAAGGCAGATCATGCTTCTAGTTTCCTTCAGGTTGTGTATCCAGAGATCACCCCCACGGTCAAGAGTGACATACCATGGGAATTTATCAAGTGGCTTGGCATCAACAATGTCATTATGGTAACACTGGAATGGTTCTACCCTGATTTCTGCATCATCTTCATCCAAATCTATGCTTAATATTCTGAATTCTGACTCCAGACTGACAACAGCATGTGATGAGAAAAGGATAAAAAGGTCCTTTGGAGGTGAGTTTAAGTGGCAAGTGGCAAGTTTGGTCATTCTTGTGGAGAGGCTGTTTGAGCCCCAGAGGGACACCTCTCCATCAGCATGTAAGGTCAGTAAGGCATCTTGATCAGGCACAAATTTGATTTGTATCACAGGGGGTCCGTTGAAGGTGATCCCACCTACTATGGTAAAATATGGGTTCACCAGCCCTTGGATTTCATTTGGAAGGCACAACAAGGCATAGGGCATTGCCAGGACTAGAATCTCTTGAACATTGGGAGTGTTGCCATCGATTGGTCCAGCTAGTACAACTTTATCATCGCAGACATCTAGACATTTTGCTTTCATCCCAAATTGAAAGGGATAAATTTGTACTGTGCGGGTTGGTGTTGTTGCTTCACCATTACAATTTGGGGAAACACAATCACCTAGTGAATTTAGTGTTGTTGGGACTCGACTGAACACTTTGCTAGGGTCTGCCATTGCCCTGTGAAAAAATCAAGTTTGTCATAAGTCTGTAATAAAGTATCTTGTAAAAGCAGTTGATAAAACAAGTTAGACATCTTCATCATATAAGAAATCTCTATGTTCTCGACAATCAGCAAGTATGCCCAAATAAAGACGTAGAGAGACTCAATTGTTTATTTCCGGTTGGGTATACTCCTTTTATAAACTTTTTATGCGCATCAGATAAATCATACAATGAACTTAATTAAATGACATAATACTTAAAGAGTGAGTACATGATACTGTTGATCGCCAACATAAGTTTTACTTTATATACTTTTCATAACTTATTCTATGCTACTTACTTTATAAACATATGAAGCTATATATCTAGAATACTTTGAAAGACTAAACACTACAAAATGACTTTAATCATACTGCTTTAGGATTTTATCTTGACTAAAGCTGACGTGATTGTAAACTATTCCTGAGAGCGTGTACAAGCAAACCTTGTGCAATCTCGTAATTGGAATAGCTCTGACCCGTTATGCTCAAACATGCTAACTTATTTAAAAAAAAGTCATAGGTGAAATACATTACAATAAGTAATTGATTAATGGGAATAAAACTTGCATACTAAACTTAAAAACTAAGGCCTAATTATCCTGCACAACCTTATGTCCAAGAATAGTAGAAACTAACTAGCTGACATGTCTATGAGAGTAAGCCTATTTATCAATATTGGAAGTAGGAGCTCAGTGATCAAGTGCTCTCGGGAAGCAAACTTGGATGAATAGGTTGCGTGATCAAGTTAATAATCCTTATGGGCTACCTACAGGAATGAATTATTTCAAAGTGTAAGAAAAAGTTTGAACCATTAAATCTAAGGGCTACACTTTTCACACAATTTGGCTACAGCTATATCCTGGTTCTTTCCAAATCTTTCATAATTCACTGGATATTCAAAACTAATTCTAAAAATCAACCAAAAGTCTCATTCTATTAAAAGTTATTTGAGTTTCCGGTTCCTCACATACCATAGTTGGTAAATATCAATATCAAACGAAGACCTAGTAGGTGAGTTTTTACTTTCAAACAAATTTTAATTCTACTGGAATTAATTTTCAAAGAGCAAAAAAGGTTATTGACCTTTGGATTTAGGTAAAGCTTTGCACCGGTATGAAGAATGGTACACAAACGCCCCCTTATTTCTCCCATCCCTTTACCCTACATCCCCTACTAACCAATTATTACAAAAATGTAATATTTGTGAGAAGCATACCAAAGTCACGTAAAGTTTGAACTTAGATTTTTAAGTTTCATGAGTACTAAAATTAAAAAAAATTGTTTTTGAACAATATAAAGTGTGAAGTTATAGACATAGGATATAAACTGATCTTTTAACTTATAATCCTTCAATTTTAAATTCCAATGCATTAATATTTTTTAGAAGTGAGGTCTTCACTAAACAAAATTTAGGGGTTTAGGGCCACAGTTAAATAGAAAAGTAGGCTTTAAATGAATCTTAGTAATGAAAAAAAAGTTTTCTCACCTTTAGCCAATTTCAGAGTTTCCAGAAATTATTAAATTCAATATTTGTTACTTAAACTTTTATGGATTTTTTAAAAATAAAAAGTTGTAACTACCTACAGTAACTTTCTTGAGTTTTTAGGAAAGTTTCTTTTTTTTCTATTTTCAATATATAAGTTTGTATAACGTGATGGTAAGGTTGCTTCACGTGGCCACTCCCAATCACATGCACGCATTCACAAAGTCTAGAGTCTGTAGAATTTACACGTAGGGTAAAATGATTCATGTAATGTAGACCACAGACACGAAGATTTGTTGCACTCACAGACATACATATTGCTGAAAATTGCAGAACAGTGCTAGGGAAACACCCCTTTTGTACTGAAAAAGGACCTACAGAATTGGTGGAACATTTACTAACTTTTTTTAATATACTAACATATTTTACATTATTCCTCACAATGTGAAGGGGGAGGAATAAGCATTGTCAACATGTCCAATACATAATACAATTAAGTAGACGGGTATTTTTTGTGCAGGTATAAATACCTAACCCTCCCCAGCAACTTGCCTACTTAAAAAATTCATGGCTCCGTCAATTTAAAAGCTAAAGGAAAGTTTAAAAAACAACATTTTTAGTTAAATGTTATAAACTTTTCTCTAAGTTTTAAAATTATGCGAGTTATTAAAGACATAAATATAAAACTTTAAACTTAAATATCTCGGCTTCAATTCACAACTTTTTTCCTCAGAAGTATGTTATATTCCTTAAATCTTTTTTAATGTTGTTTCAAAAACATATTTCCTAACATGTAGGGCAATGGTACAATTGGTACCAATGGTACAATTTTAGAGAACATATTCAAAGACCTCTTGACCCCTTGACCTCTTAGATCTAGGGAGGCAAAACCCCTGAAGGTTGAAGGAAATAATTTTTAATTTTCTAAGCATTTGTGTTGGGATGGTGCTATGAAGGTTCACTAAATCACAATTCATAGAATAAACTTTTGCCCAAATTTTACGATGTGTCAAATGCTATTTAAAAAATTGAGTATTGGTCAAATGCTTTTTAACATACAATTTGTTGACTGACATATTTTACAGAAATAAGGATTTGTAAAAATCAGCAGGGTTAGGCCCAGATGATAAGACCCGAGCCTCGCAGGGTTAGGCCTGCATGATATGCCCTGAGCCCTGCAGGCTTAGGTCGGGAAGATTGGTAAGCAATAAAATAGTTCAGAAAAAAGGTTTTTGAGATTGGAAACCTAACCTTAATTATTTTATATAAAACACTCATGGTCAAAATTTTCTGATTTTTTACTTGTTTATTCTTAAGGTTTCTAATCTCAAATTAAGACACCAACTGGATTAGGGTCATTTTTTTAATATAAAACTAGCCAACTGGGCCCCGGCGCTGCCCGGGAAATTAACTTAACAGTATAAGGGTACCCATCTGGACATTTTACATTACACAAAGTTTTCTCTCCCATGACCAGTTTGGGTTTTGTAGTTTGGGGTACCCCAGGATCCAGGGGTTGGGTCAGCAGAGTCATATGTCATACTTGTGTTAAGAGCCTTCCCTGAGTTGGTGGGGAGGTTTGTGCAAAATTTGGTAGAGATTGGTCCGGCGGTTTGGGCGTGAAAAGGGGACATAGGTACAAACGGTCTCTTTTATATAGATAGAAAGATAGTTTTGGTTAGGTTACCTTCTAACTTTTATTTTATTGCTAACCTAACCTAACCTTACAGTCCTAACCTTGTGGAACTTATTATACAGGCATAACCTTGCAGGGGTCAGCGCTTATCATCTGGGGGGAACAGAGCTGATTTTGATGAATCATATATACACTACTATTTTGAGGCAATCTAAGATATGACCATGATCCATTTCTGTTTTGGAAGTTTTAAATTTTTTGGAAAAATATTAATATTGAGTACTACTCACTCAATAGGAAAATTAATTGTACATTAGCCATAATAACTTTTGACCTGGTGTGTGTCTATAGGCTTTTATAAATAAAGTTATTATGTACTTACTGCATGAAATGGAAAGATGAAGCCTCAGAATAAGATACAAAAAAATTAGGAGAAATTATTATAATGTTATTTAAAATCGCAATTTTCTCAAAGTATAGCACCAAACCTCTTTGGACCACATAAATAAGCATTCAAATATTTGTATAAGAGAGTGACTAACAAGCTCTTTGTCATTTTGAGTAAAAATATGAGATTGGCAAAGTCTGAGAAAGTCATATTTTGTCAGTTAAAGTATTGGAAATGATTTTGTCACTTCCAAGATCATAATTATATCTAATTAAAATACAATTAATGAATAAATTGCCTTCAAATCTTTGACTTTAGATTTGTCAAAAAAGCTGGGCTT
>Ga0194133_10010972_pt1 | contig 10108 bp, 8 predicted proteins | sample TA2KigOf40mmetaG_FD_155448 | JGI IMG/M metagenome (GOLD analysis project Ga0194133, IMG submission 155448) | Freshwater microbial communities from Lake Tanganyika, Tanzania - TA2015055 Kigoma Offshore 40m | ecosystem: Environmental > Aquatic > Freshwater > Lake | place: Tanzania: Lake Tanganyika... | reverse complement strand
AGTGATGATGAGCGGCGTTTGATTTTTGAACGCAGTGAAAATATTGCCCATCGCGTGGCCAACACCAACCGCTGAATGCAGGTTAATGAAAGCAGCATTTTTGGTCGCTTGAGCGTATCCATCAGCCATGCCGACTACTACAGACTCTTACAGGCCAAGCACGTAGCGCATGTCGCTCGGGAAATCACAAAAGAGTGGTAACTCGGTCGAGCCGGGATTGCCGAATACCGTGTCGACGCCAAAGTCCCTTAGCAGCTGTATGAAAGCTTGTCTGACGGTGGGTTGGGTATGGTGGCTTGTCATGAATCCGTTTATTGATCAACTAAGCGAATAAAAATCGCGACCATGAAAATCAAGTTCATGAAAACCAAGATCATGAAAATCGAGCAAGGTCTGAATATTGCCCATGGTCTAAAAATCAGCCAACACTTTCTCTGTGGCTTGCAGTACCGGTTGAGCTTCCTTATCCGGCAAATCAATCGTCAGCCTGAGCAGTTGCGCACCCAGAGTCTTGCCGAGGTTATCGCTACGCAGGCTGGAGGCAGCGCCGCCATTCAGTGCGCCTCGCAACACAAACTTCAGCGCGAGTAAATTTGGTAGCTCATAGCGCGCCACTTGGGGAGCAGTTGATAGTGAGTCAGCGTCCGAGTCAGATTCCGAGAAGGATTCCACAGCAGATTTCAAGTCAGAATTCACAGTAGATTTCACGGTAGAGTTCACGGTTAAATTCGCGTCTAATGCTGCGGCGTGATCCGGCCACACATGCGCAAAATGCTTTTGTACGACCGCTACAGTGATACATTTTTTCAACACGGCATATCCCAGTGGTTCCCATGCAAACAGACTGATATCTGCGATATCCGCTTTGTCACCACTACGCACATGAGCGATTTGTGCCAGCCGGAGTTTCATACGCAGGCTTTCAATCGTCTCAAAGCGGTAGAAAAATTTTTCAACATATTGGTTTCATGCAATCTCAAGTACTTCGATTTGAATCTGATCTTCAATTGATTCCCGCGCTACTAGCGTCGGCCACACACCAATCAGCTGACTTGCAGCGGGAATGCCATGGAAACCACCCATGAACGGTGGTCCGGATAATGCCAGCCAAGGGAAACATCGCGGGAAGGCATCGGCATACTTTTTATCATTCGTGCGTATCGCCATGCGCAGCCATATTTCATTGATGTCATCGTCTTCCGGATGATGTGCATGCGGCCCGAGGAAGGTGTTATGGCCCAAGAATTCAGTACATTGTTCTTCATATTCAATACGGCTCTCATGCATCATGGTGCGAACTGTTTCAGCCACAGCTTGTGCCTTCCTGAGCGCATCTGGCCAGCAGAAGCCGATCACAATGTGTCCCATCCAGCCATTACGATAGCCGGCTACAACTTTCAATTGCAGTGGGGCAGGAGCACCAATTGCGCCTGATACCCTGACGCGATCATCACCCAAGTCTTTCAGGCTAAGCTGACTCATATCGAGCACTACATCTGGGGTGACATACGCTGCTGGATTATGGACTTCGTACAGTAGCTGCTGTCGTACCGTATGAAAATTGATTCGACCACCGGTACCCGGCGCTTTGCAAATAATCACATCACCATCATGGCCCACGTCTGCAATCGGGAAGCCGATATGCGCGAGATCGGGTATACGTTGCCAAATATTCGCTGCACCAAAATTGCCACCGGCACCTTGCCCTGAGCATTCAAGTAAATGACCTGCCACCACGCCTTGCGCCAACAGATGCCAGTCAGTCCGGCGCCATTGAAATTCATGGATCAGTGGGCCGAGAAATAAGGCAGCATCGGCTACCCGACCGGTGATCACGATATCGGCGCCGCGTGCTAGTGCTTTTGCGATCGGTTGTGCACCGAGGTAAGCGTTCGCAAAAATTAGTTGCTCGCGGATAGAGGTCATTACTTCGCCTGTATCCATGTGCCTTAAATCATTGCCTTCAGCTTGCAAATGATCGAGTAGCGGCATCACATCATCACCCGTCACGACCGCAACACGCGCTCGCCAGCCTTTTTCTACGAATAGTTTTTGTACGGCTTGTGCCGCGCCATGCGGGTTTAATCCGCCGGCATTAAAAACAAATTTAACGCCGCGCGCTGATGCTGACGGCCAAAGATGCGCCAGCATCGGCAGCAGATCACGTGCGTAGCCCGCGGTGGGGTTTTTCAGCCGGTCTTTTTGCAGAATTGCCAGGGTTAACTCAGCCAGATGGTCTGAGCAGACGTAGTCGACTTCGCCACGCTCAATGGCTGCAAGCACCGGATTCCAGTGATCTCCATAGAATCCCAAACCAGAAGTTAAACGAACACGCTTCATTGTTATTAGTCTTTAATGCGGCGTGGATTAATTTAACTGGTCGTTCCGGCGAGGGCCGGAGCTCATCATGGTCAAGATACTGGATGTTGAGCTGAGCCGACATCGGGACTTCAGGGCTGATCTCTTGGCTAGACGTCGCCGGTATTGGGGGCCGGGTATTACCATCCGATAGACTGTCATAAAGTTGCCTTTCTGATTATTTTTATTTTTTTACTATCTGAGCAGTGGCAGTGTAAGCTGAGGATTATTTTGTTTAAAGCTGGGCGCTATCCATCGGTGGAGGTCAGTCGGCTTCCCGCTGATTTTTGACAAGCTTTTTGACAAGCACATGCAGGTATTACAAGTCATTTTAAGCGGCGTGTCTCAAGGTTGTATCTACGGCCTGATCGCGCTAGGCTTCGTGCTGATTTACAAAGCCACCGAGACTGTCACCTTCGCCCAGGGCGAGTTAATGATGCTTGGCGCTTTCGCTGCGCTGGGTAGCGCCAGCTACCTGGGCTGGTCATTTGCTGGCGCGGTGATTACAGCGATTTTTGTGATGGCGGTGATGGGCTGGATGATAGAGCGGGTATTGATACATCCGGTTCTGGGCGAACCCGCCTTCGCGATCGTGATGCTGTCGATCGGTATTGGTTATGTGGCGCGCGGTATGGTGACCATGATTCCCGATATCGGGACCGAGACGCATACCTTGGCCGTGCCGTATGCCGATACGAATTTCAATTTTGGCGGCTTGGTGCTGGGCGCAACCCAACTGATCGTGATGCTCGCGACCGGAGTGCTATGTGGCGCGCTGTATCTTTTATTCAAATACACCCGTATTGGTATTGCGATGCAAGCGGTGTCACAAAATCAGCTTGCCGCGTATTACATGGGCATACCGGTCAAACGCTTGAATAGTATGGTGTGGGCGCTGGCGGCTGTGATCGCAACCATTGCCGGCATATTGCTGGCACCGATTACCTTTGTTCATGTGAACATGGGTTTCATCGGCTTAAAGGCTTTTCCGGCAGCGGTGGTGGGCGGTTTCGGTAGCCTGCCCGGTGCCGTGGTCGGCGGCATCATTATCGGGGTGGTTGAATCACTGGCCGGATTTTGGTTACCCGAGGGGTTTAAAGATGTCGCGGCTTATGTGGTGGTGTTGCTGATGCTAGTGATTAAACCAAACGGCTTGTTTGGAGATAACTTGCGTAAAAAGGTTTGACCCATGCGATTTATCTTCAAAACCAGCTACCAGCAGGATATTCAACTCGCCAAGCATGGCGGCCACGTGTTTTGGTATGGGCTGCTGTTGCTGCTATTACTGGCCGCACCCTGGCTATTGCCGCAGTATTGGTTGGCGCAGCTCTCGTTTGTGATGATCTACAGCATCATTGGTCTGGGGCTGATGCTGCTGGCCGGTTTCACGGGCTTATTCTCGATTGGTAATGCAGCCTTCATGGGGGTGGGGGCGTATGTTGCGGGTGTGATGTCTGCCCACGGCATGCCATTCCCGCTGACGCTGTTAGTAGCTGCCGGATTATCTGCATTAGTCGGCGCAATAGTCGGTTTGCCCGCGTTACGAGTGAAAGGAATTTTTCTCGGGATCGCCACCTTGTCGTTTGGTTTTATTGTGGAAGAGGTGTTGGCGCGTTGGGAGAGTCTGACAGGAGGCAACGCCGGTTTGCATGTAAAAACCATGGTGATCGGCAGCCTGAAGATCGACAATGCAGAAAAATTTTATCTGGTGTGCATGGTCGTCACGGTGGTTTGCACGCTGGGTGTGCTGAATGTACTGCGTAGTTCGACGGGGAGGGCGTTCGTGGCGATCAGAGATTCCGAGATCTCTGCGCAAAGTATGGGCATACACCTGTCGTATTACAAAACACTGGCTTTCATGATCTCGGCGGCACTGGCGGGTGTCGGCGGTGCGTTATACGCGCACAAAATGCAATTTATCAGCCCTGATCAATTCAATATTCTGCAATCGATCGATCTGCTGCTCATGGTGGTGATTGGTGGCTTGGGCTCTGTGCATGGCGCATTTCTGGGCGCGATATTTTTGATCACGATGCCGCAGTTGATTACCCTCGCTAAAGATTTTTTACCGCCATTGATTGCTCAGGCGCCTGGACTACAGGCAGTGGTGTACGGCTTGGTGCTGATTGCCTTCGTCATGTTCGAGCCTATGGGTTTATATGGTCGTTGGGTCAAGATACGTACCTGGTTTGAGCTGTTCCCGTTTTATCGGAAGGGGATGTTCAAGCGTCAGAAAAGTTTCCAGAAATCGGACCGACTGAAATGAAGAATATTCTGCTCAGCGCCCATGATGTCAGTGTCCGGTTCGGCGGCTTGCTTGCCGTGAACAAGGTGAATTTTTCTGTAAATGAGGGTGAGGTATTCACCTTGATCGGGCCGAACGGCGCAGGTAAAACGACCGTATTCAATCTGATCAGTCGCCTGTATACCCCGAGCAGTGGCTATATTCAATATCGTGGCACCAACCTGACCGATATGTCACCGCATGCAGTGGCCGCCGCAGGTATCGCACGAACTTTTCAAAATATTGAATTATTCGAACATGCTTCGGTATTGCAAAATTTATTGGTAGGTCGGCATGTGCATCGTAAAACAGGATTTTGGCAGCACATGGTATTCACGCCCGGCGTTCGACAGGAAGAAATCGCTACGCGCGAAAAAGTGGAAGAGGTAATCGACTTTCTCGATCTTCAGCATTACCGAGACACGGCGGTGGCTGGCCTGCCTTATGGTATCCGCAAGATTGTTGAATTAGGTCGCGCGCTGTGTACTGAACCAAAGTTGTTGCTATTGGATGAACCCTCATCGGGCTTGAATGTGGAAGAAACCGCCGATATGGCGTTCTGGATTCAGGACATACAAAAAGACTTGGGTATTACGGTCCTGATGGTCGAGCATGACATGAGCTTGGTGTCCAAGGTTAGTGATCGGGTACTGGCGATGAATCAAGGCGAAGTGCTGGCAATCAGCGCACCAGCCGAGGTGCAGTCGCATCCTGATGTTGTGGAAGCTTATCTCGGCGGCGGCTTGGAGAGTGTTCAGATGGAGCGCGCCAGCCCAGAGCCTGCGCAGCGTTAGCACGATGAGCACACCCGTACTTCAGCTGAATAATGTCGAGAGCGCTTACGGGCCAGTACGCGCGCTGCGCGGTGTCAGCTTGTCCGTCAATCGCGGTCAAATTGTAGCGTTACTCGGGCCGAATGGTGCGGGTAAATCGACCGTGCTGAAAACTATTTCCGGCATTCTCGACCCCCGTAAAGGTACGATTTTTTTCAACGGTGAAAATATCACTGCGCAAGACCCGTCGTACATCGTGCGGCGTGGTTTGGTGCAAGTGCCCGAAGGGCGAGAGGTATTTCCGTTGCTCTCGGTGCGCGAGAACCTGATCATGGGTGCTAATACACGCCACGATAAAGACGGTATCGCGCGTGACATCGAGCTGGCGTATGCGTATTTCCCTGTACTGCGGGAACGTGCAGCGCAGCCAGCAGGCCTGTTGTCGGGCGGGCAGCAGCAAATGCTGGCGATTTCTCGCGCATTGCTTGCCAACCCTGAGCTTATTTTGTTGGATGAGCCTAGCCTAGGCTTGTCACCCAAATTGACGCAGGAAATTTTCAGTATTGTTCTGCGAATTAATCGCGATCGCGGCACCTCGATTTTACTGGTCGAGCAAAATGCCAATATGGCGCTGCATGCGGCCGATTATGGTTATGTACTCGAATCGGGTCGTATCGTGATGGAGGATAGCTGCGAGCGCCTGCGTCAAAATGACGATATCAAAGAATTTTATTTGGGCCTGAAAGAAGCGGGTGTGCGCGATGAACAGCGCTGGAAGAAGAAGAAAACCTGGAGATAGTGCATGAGTGTTTTGTGGGACACCAGCAGTCTGCAACCGCGCAGTGACATCCAGATGGCTGGCGAGACCATCACGGATATTTTCTGGAATGCGGTGCAGGCGCGTGGCCCGAAACTGATGATGCGCGAAAAAAAATTCGGCATCTGGCAGAGCTGGAGTTGGCAGCAAACCGGTACGGCAGTTCGACAACTGACCATGGGTTTGGTGGCGAGCGGGTTTGAAGTGGGTCACTGTGCCTCGATACTTTCCAATACTCGGCTGGAGTGGGTACTTTCCGATATGGCCGTGCTATCGGCCGGGGGTATTTCCAATGGCATTTACCCCACTGACTCGGTCGCGCAGGTGCAGTACCTGTGCCAAGACTCGGATACTCGCGTGCTGTTTGTGGAAGATGAGGAGCAACTCGATAAGGCTTTGCTCGCGCGGAAAAATTTGCCAAATCTGAAGTTGATTGTGCTGCTTGATACCGAGGGGCTGAGCCGATTCACTGACCCAATGGTGGTGAGTCTAAAGCAATTAAGCGCGCTCGGTGAGCAATATGATCGTGAGCACCCGGGTGTATTCGACGCGCGTCGCATCAGTCGGCGACCAGAAGATTTAGCAATTCTGATTTACACCTCTGGTACTACCGGTCGCCCCAAAGGTGCAATGCACAGCCATGCCGGTATGGTCTATTCAATACGTGGTTTCAGCCGTTATCTCGCGCAAGATGAGCACGATGAGCGCATGCTGTTTCTACCGCTTTGCCATGTGGCCGAAAGATTGGGCGGTATGTATTCGTGTATTTACGGCGGCGCAACGCTCAACTTTGTAGAAAATCCGGATACCGTACCCGAGAATGTTCGCGAGATTGCACCAACCATATTTTTTGCAGTGCCGCGCGTCTGGGAAAAATTTTATTCTGCGGTCACGATCGCGATTGCGGAGGCGGGTGCCGTACAACAAGCGATTTACCGCTTGAGTTTGTCATGCGGTTATGCCGTATCGCAGCGTGTGCTGCAGGGCCAGACTGTACCGGTATGGTTGAAGGTGGCCTTTGTATGTGCAAAATTGGTGGCGCTGAATAATGTGCGACGCATGATCGGTATCCATCGCGCGCGTTTTCTGGGGACGGGCGCAGCACCCATTTCGCCCGACCTGGTGCGCTGGTATTTGGCCTTGGGTATACCCATGCTGGAGATTTGGGGGCAAACTGAATCGGGCGGAGCATCGACGTTCATGCCGAGTGATCGGATTGTATTGGGCTCGATAGGCAAAGCGTGTTTTCATAACCAGGTGGCCGTTGACCCCGAGACCAAAGAGCTGCTGATACGTGGGCCGAATGTATTCATGGGCTACCTGAACCAGCCCGAAAAGACTGCAGAGACGATTGATGCTGACGGTTGGCTACACACCGGTGATGTGGGTAGCGTGGATAACGCCGGATTCTTCCGGATTACAGACAGAATGAAGGACATCATTATCACGGCGGGTGGTAAGAATATTACGCCCAGCGAATGGGAGAACGAGCTTAAATTTTCTCCGTACGTGACTGATGCAGTCGTGATCGGCGACCAGCGCCCGTATTTGACGGCGATCGTGATGATCGATCATGAAAATGTCGAAAAATTCGCGCAGGATAATGATGTGCCGTTCTCGAATTACGCCAGCCTGACTAGAACCGCCGAGGTGCAATCCCTTATTCAAAAGGAAATTGACAAGGTCAACACCAAATTTGCGCGCGTCGAGCAAATCAAGTATTTTCGGTTATTGGAGACGCAGCTCACGGCAGAAGATGATGAACTGACGCCAACCATGAAGCTCAAGCGCAAGTTCGTAGAGACTAAATATCAAGACCTTATACATGCCATGTACCAGTGAGAATCTATTTCGTTAGGTCGATCGCAAGGTAGCCAATGCCGCAATTGGCCTAACGGGACAGGTTCCATGTATGTAGCCCGAATTACTTGTTATGCCTTTGCCGTTTGCCTGGCGAGACAGGCTTCAAAATAGCTGCTGACAATAACCATAATTTGTAGGAACGGGAGGAGAAAAAATGAAAAATTCAATGACAAAAACAACTATCGAAGCCCGCAGGTCTGATCGTATTGAATCACTCACTTCAATACACCATCGGTTTGGCCATCATGCTGCGCGTGGTTTGTTCAAGACCTTTCTGCTGTCTGCTGCGTTGGCGTTGTGTGCGGGTACTGCAGTGGCAGATCAAGGGGTCAGTAGTAACGAGATTTTGATTGGCACCATTCAGGATTTGTCGGGCCCGCTTGCTGGCTACGGGAAAGCCGTCCGTAACGGCATGCAGATGCGCATCGACGAAGTCAATGAGCAAGGTGGCGTGCATGGTCGCAAGTTGCGGTTAGTCACTGAGGATTCCGGCTATGACCCCAAGCGCGCGGTGCTGGCTGCGCAAAAGCTGGTTAATCAGGACAAAATTTTCATGATGTTGGCGCATATCGGTACCGCGCAAAATAATGCAGCCATGCCGGTATTGTTTGATAAAAATATCGTGAACTTTATGCCGGTGACTGCCGCGCGTGAAATGTACGAGCCGCTGAATCGGCTTAAATACGCCAACTTCGCCACTTACTATGATCAGATGCGCGCAGCGGTACCGATTCTGATCAAAGAGAAAAAATTGACCAAGGTCTGTGTGATTCATCAGGATGATGAGTTTGGCTTGGAGGTATTGCGCGGCGCCGAGTTTGCGCTGAAAACGCTGAATATGGAGTTCACTGAAAAAACCAGCTTCAAGCGTGGTGCTACCGATTTTTCTTCGCAAGTCGCGCGTATGAAATCAGCGGGCTGCGAAATGGTGGTGCTCGGTACCATTATTCGCGAGACTGTCGGCACGATTGCCGAGGCGCGTAAAAATGGCTTCAACCCCTTGTTCATAGGATCAAGCGCTTCGTATACCGATTTGATCCACAAGCTGGGTGGCAAAGCAACCGAAGGTATGTACGCCACCATGACGGTGCCACATCCTTATCTGGATGAAGCCTCAAAGCCGACAGCTACCTGGGCGAATAAATACAAGGCGCGGTTTACGGATGACCCCACCGTATTTTCAGTCTATGGCTACATCATTGTTGATGCGTTTTTCAAAGGCGCACAAAAAGCTGGCCCCGGACTGACAACCGACAGTTTTATCAAGGCCATGGATGCCATGACGCTACCGTCGGATATGTTTGGCAGCCCTGAGGGTAAATTCACACCGACGCAACGCCTGAGTTCCAACCGCTCGCGCTTGTCACAGATACAAGACGGTAAGTGGAAAATCATCTCGGGCTATTTCGAATAAGAACATAGCTGTTTTGCCGCTTGCGGCGTTGGCAGCCTTCGCCATCGACCTCAAGAGACAAGCGCTACGTCTTGAATGATATGTCGCTGACGTTGTTGGGGCGCTTCGCTGCCAACAACGTCTGCCGGTTAACGAGATCAAGCTAGCGTGATGAGTATTTGCCCACTCACGACCTGATCCCCCGCGCGAACCAGAATCTGCCCGATACGAGCATCCGATGGGGCGAGTAGATGGTGCTCCATTTTCATCGCTTCCATAATCACCAGCAGCTGACCCGCGCTCACGCTGTCGTTGTCAATCGCCTCGATCTGAACAACACGACCATGCATGGGCGCGCGTATCGCATTGCTGGCATTTACTGATTGCACTGCTGAAGATTGAAGACGTTGATCGACAATTTTTATTTGCGTGCCAAGATCCTGCAGCCAGAAGGTATTAGCTTCCCATGCAAAAAATACACTCATCGGCGTGCCATCCAAGCTCAGATCAATGCTGCCGCAACCAGCGCGACCGCTGCTATCCAATCGTGTCCTAGATCTCAGTACCGCCGATTGTTCTTGTGTCGACGGTCCAGTTAAGGATGCCTCGTTCGCTTTCAT
>Ga0194133_10010971_pt1 | contig 10109 bp, 6 predicted proteins | sample TA2KigOf40mmetaG_FD_155448 | JGI IMG/M metagenome (GOLD analysis project Ga0194133, IMG submission 155448) | Freshwater microbial communities from Lake Tanganyika, Tanzania - TA2015055 Kigoma Offshore 40m | ecosystem: Environmental > Aquatic > Freshwater > Lake | place: Tanzania: Lake Tanganyika... | reverse complement strand
TTACTTTTGACCCGCAGTAAATAAGAGGCCGACCCGGCTTTGACCCGGGTACTTTCCGACCCGACCCGAAGCAATTTTTTTTGACCCGACGGGGAAAAAATTGAAAAATTTGACGTTTTTAGGGGAAATTTTCTGAATTCTAACCAAACCAGAAATGGCTGACCCGACCCGACCCGAGCCACAAAAAATTGACCCAACCCGAACCGGGTCAAAAATTTTTGACCCGGACCCATCACTAGATCTCAGTTTCTCCAATGTTTAAGGCTGCCGTTCTATCAACATACCTAATAAAATCAAACTTTAACTTTGACTTGAAGAGCTTACCTAAGCCGCAGTGGACTAATGGTTATGGCACTTGGCTGGGGATCTGAGGGTTGTGGGTTGAAAACCCAGCCGGAACCTGCAAGCAATCTTTGACCCTTGATTCCCTCAAAAAATTGAACAAAAATTCCCAGCCAGATGAAAACGTGCCTTTAATGATTTACTTTAGAAGGCGTACAACAAAGAATTTAAAAAAGACAGCGACCCCTGGCGGTGAATGTTTTCTCCAGCCAACCTCACTCCCATATTTCTTATGACAATAAGGTCACAACATCCCTTAACCAAAGTTTGTTTCTTGTCAGGAAATCAATGTCTCTCCAGAAAGTCTCAAATACATTTGGTATCCAGAGTTAGAAATCTATGGCCTGGAAAGATTTGGTCGTCAACGGGTTTTAAAAGAAATGTCTGGCGTGCGAATCCGGAAGAACCAAACTATTCACTATGAATTGGGGTATATATTTAACCACCTATCTTTTAAGATGATGTCCACAAATATTGTGTAATAGGGTTCGAATAACAATTTCTTGTCGAATGATGTTCGATGATTATCCTCTCGATGCCCATACTTGTCAATTTCAAGTTGGAAGCTGTAAGTTACAAAAAGTTTTACCAAATAACCAGAAGTTTAGAACCCTTTCATGTGTAACTTTTGTCAACAGATTATGATGCTAACAAAACAGTTCAATGTACCTCAATGTTTGTTTATGACAAGTCTCGTCAAAGAAGTTTACAACATTTCATTGAATTCGAAGACTTGCCAGAAAAGGATAAAAATATTGTGCTGCCTTCAGGTAAAATATTTTTCAAAATTATACAGGTTTTTGATGATATAAAGTTTTGTAATTAAAGAAGGTGGAAAAGTTATTTTACAAAGTAACTGCATTAGAAGACACTGTTCGAATTGTCACATTTAAATATGCATATTAATAATTTTAGAATATTTGTGCTGAAATTTTAAAGACAAACGTCTGTTATGGAACCTAGCTTTTTGAAAGACTGTAAAAATGTAAAATTTGTTACAAAACTATTGATTTTTTAACAGTGCATGCCAAAAATATTCTTACTTTTTTTGATTAATCTTTTAAAATTGTTGGAATGGCAAGAAATCTGGGACCATTTACTTTTAATTCACCTTAAAATCTAGTGACCTTTTCAAGTCTTGGCCTTTTTTGAGTCCTTTCAAAACTGGTCAAAGAATTTTTGGAATAATTTGGGGTTTTGACCCCTTAGCTCTTGTAAAGATTCAGATTTTCAATTGAGGCTTTTGGTCTGATAGTTAGGGGGTTGCTGTGGCCGAGTGGTCATGGCATCAAGCTGGGAATCTGAGGGTACGGGGTTCGAACCCCTGCGGCTCCAGGCAACCTTTGACTCCGGGTTGTCAAAAAATAACAAGTGATTCCCAGCCAAAAACAGTGTGCCTTTAATGAATAAAAAATTTGCAAGGCGCAGATTAAAAGACTTTTGAAAAAAGTCCAAATCAAGCTATACAGATAATGAAAAAAGAGAACCTAGATTCTCTAAATAACCTTTAGTTAGAGCTTTCACTATTTTTAACTTTTAAATGTCTTTGAATGACCAAAAAGTCTTTTTTTCAATTCTCAATGTAACATTTTTAAAACAAATTTTGGTATGCCATGCAAATTTTTTTTCATTAAAGGAGGGACACTTTTTGGGAATTATTTGTTACTATTTAGCAACCAGGGGTCAAAGGTGTTCTTGAGCTGCTGGTGTTCAAACCCAGGAACCTCAGATTCCCAGCCTGATGCCATGACGACTCGTCCACGTTGACCCCCTAACTATCAGACCAAAAGCCTCTCTACAAGAATGGTCAGATTGTCCAGGGTTGCCTTTGACCTTATATCCTTAAAGCCAATCACTAACTTTACTAAAAAAAAGACCATTGCTTTATTCTGTAATGATGAATCCTTCTTTCTTTTCTGTCTTATAGTCAAACAATCAAAACGAGAAGCATATAGTCGTTATTGTTGACTTTCATGAAGATGATACTTTCTTTCACATCATTATTTTTTTCCTTACAAAAATTAATAGAGGAAAAGTCTTAGTTTTCTATACAAAAAACTTGATGGGTTTTCAGTTTCTTGCGATGGAAAATTGTTAACGCTTCAAAGAAATTTGGAAACATTTTGGGCTTGATTCCAAGAAATATTTCTCATTTCACTCTCTGAGTTTCTTTATGTGGTTTTTTCCCTTCTCAACACCTGTGATAAATAACTTCCATTTTTTATTGAGCTTTTCTTTTTTCCACTTGAAAATTTATAAATGTCAAAAACTGTCTGCAAACATTGCATGTTCTCATTCACCTGTTGTAAACAAAAGGCAGGAAGAATTATTTACAGCCAAATGTTATTTGCATATAGCTTTTATGAAATCAAATTGTTACTTTATTGCATGAAGCATTATGAGCAATTGCAGTTTGAAAATATTTTTGAAAGTGGATGAAAAGAACAAGTCATTTTGAATTATTCAAATGTTTTCTTGGAGGTCCAAGCATTTAGAGAAGATTTTTTTGGGAATACGAGAACTCATCGAACCGATCTTGTCAAACAAACGAACTCGTCGAACCCAAACTCTTCAAACAACAAACTCGTCGAACCAAACATGTCGAACGAGCAAACTCGTCTAACCCAAACTCGTCAAACAACGAACTCGTTAAACCAAACTTGTCGAATTATGAACTCGTCAAATTACAAACTCGCCAAACGAACGAACTCGCCGAACAAATGAACTCATCAAACGAACGAACTCGTCGAAGCTAACCTTAATTACTCTTGGGTGAGGTCTGCCGAGCCTAGAGCACCATTTGACGAGTTGTAGTTCGACGAGTTTGTAATTCAACAAGTTTGTAATCCGACAAGTTAGGTTTGCCGAGTTGTAGTTTGACGAGTTTGTAATTCAACGAGTTCATAATCTGACAAGTTAGGTTTGACGAGTTTGTTGTTTGATGAGTTTGGATTCGACAAGTTCTCATACTTGACCATCCTGACTCCCTTTCATCAAAATACCAAATCATTTTCAACAAAATAATAACATGATCTCCTGGGAGGCCAAAAAATTCTTGCTTCATAATTAGACTCTCTGTTAATATCTTGGAATGTCTGTGAATGACTCCAGATGAAAGCAATTCATTTTAGAAATTCAAATTTAACTGGATTTTTGTTTTTGACATAAGACTTTTGAAAGTGAAGCTTTCACTTTTTGCACTTGTGAAAATTCAAACAAAGCCTCCATTGTTGCAAAAACTTACTTTAGCATTTAGAAGTATAGTTTTTTAAGGAAACTGAAATTTAAAAAATATTTTTTGCTTTTTATCCTGAATTAAAATTCTTTAACTTTGCAGCCTTGGATTTGAATCTGCTTTTGTTAGGGTTTGAACCCAAAGGGCTTTTGCTTTCAGTAAGTTGTGGAGAGCTTCAAGCCACAACAATTCCAACCTAATTATTTTATCAAGGTAATAATGTTTGACATGGCCAAGAGGTAGGGATCTGATGGTTATAGGTTCTACTCCTATTGCCTTTGTCAACTTTTTGGCTTGGATTACCACTTAAGATAAAAGGTGTTTCTCTTTCATAAATCATCAGATGTTACTATTATGATAAATCAGGGTGAGGAGATTGAGAACGTCAAGAAATATGACCTATGAGAAATTAGTTTTTATTTGAGGAAGAGGCGGATTTATATTCATTATAGGCAGATCAATAAACATGATGAAAAGGGTCCATTCATTCGGCGGTAAGGAAGTCTTGGTGATCCAAGGATCAGAGTTAACGGTCATAGGTTAAATCAATATTTTCTATTAGGAAAGTAATGCTTGCTAGTAACTGTGGTCGGTATTATCAAAGGAATATACCCTAAAGATATTAATCCATGAGAGGGTTCTTCATGAATATAAAAGGTTATGAGAAAGACATTTTAATTAGAGATGCTGGCCCTAACCCGACCCAGCACAAGCTTACTTTTGACCCACAGTAAATAAGGGGCTGACTCGCCCTTGACCTGGATATTTTTTGACCCGACCCGACAAAATTTTTTTGATCCTCAGGGAAAAAATTTAAAAAATTGGGATTTTTAGGTGGAAATTTTTCAGATTCATAGGTGACAGACCTGACCCGACCGAGCATCAAAAAATTGACCCGACCTGATCTGGGTCAAAAAAATTTGACACAAAACCATCTTTAATTTTACTTGACTAGCTTTTTTCCTGCTGCTGAAAGGAGCTTTCAATCAGGACTTAGAAGGTCTTCATCCTATTAGAATGTTTTGGTCTGGGACCTTTCCCAACTCTTTGGGTCAAAATTTTTGACCCAGGTTGGGTTGGGTCAGCCACATATAAATCTAGAAAATTTCCACCCAAAAATCCCAATTTTTTCCCTTGGGATCAAAAAAAAATCTCATCGGGTTGGGTCAAAAAATACCTGGGACAAGGGCTGGTCGGCCCCTTATTTGCTGCGGGTCAAAAGTATGTTCTCTCTCCACTCTAAGACCCCATTTTTCAATTTTGGAGACTAGAAAATGATCAGTTGGAGTCATTTTTTTACTAAAGATATAAGAACTTTATTATGATACTTTCAATATGGCTGTTTGAAAATCTTTTTAGTCAAATTGAGGCAGTCAATCTTTAACTTTGAGTGAAAAAAGGTTCTAGATCTGGGCCAGGGCAAAAAAAACAGTCCTGCTGAGACTTGTCAGCGATTAATTGTGGGTTATTTAACCTCAGGAAAAAAGTACTGTGAGCAAAAAAAGAAAATTTGTTTGTTCAAAAGGTTTGCCGAAGGTATTTTTCCTTTCAGTGGTAAAAAAAAATACTTTTTTCCACTTTATAGCTCGTTTAGTAAAGTGAGTTGAAATGGAAAATGAGTGCAAGAAACCTAAAAAATTTCACATGAACATTATGAAAAGGAAGGAGCACTTTGACCATGGATGCACTTTTGTGACATGCGGTTGACATCATGTTTGTAATTTTCAATGAAAGGCTGTTGATAAAATTGCAACAAAAATAAAAATCAAGTTGTTGTTTATTTTGGACCACAAAATGGGAAAAACGTGACAGAAAACAATCTTATTAACAGAAAAACCAAACTAGAGAAAAATAGATTTCCTAAGCAATAGGCAAAATCTCTTTGCAGCAATGTGGCTTTCTAAAGGACAAATTGTTGTCCAATTTACAATTGTCAAATCAATAACTTCTCTTTCTTGTGATTTCCTGTCAAAAAAGATTTGCACTGAGTATTATATTCTTTGCACATTTGATCAAATGACAGCTTTTTTTTCTTTGGGAGTGAACTTTCAGTGAAAAATGTGTGCTGTCAGATGAAAGATGACAGGCAGGAACCACAATCAATTTTTCAATCATCAGTTTTTTATTCCCAATTTTTCTTATCAAATCTGAAAATCTCATTTCGAAGGAGATAATGTCTCCATTACATTTTCTTTTGAAGACTTCAACCATTTTTTATATAAATGTATGTAGATATCCCTGCCAAAAATAATACACACTTTATGGCCACTTTCACGTGTATCCACTCGCTTTCAGGTGTATCGCCCCTTTTTACACTTGGCGCACCGAAATACATGTGCCAATGGTGCAAATTTTGTCATAAACTGCCTTAAAACACATGTGAACACCTTAAAATCATAGTTATCCATTTACGTGCATACACAGCCTTATTTTTGGTCGGGATCACATTCAAGATTTGATATTTTATGTAGATAGGTCAAACTGGATCTTGCTAATTTTGATATTTTATGACAAAACCTGTTAACACATCCATGCCCACTTGACCAGAGAGCTTCCGCTTCCAGTTGTGTTAAATAGGCTTGCCCATTGAGAAATAACAAGTCGTGATGGGCCCAGGTCAAAATTTTCTGACCGATTGGGCCGGATCAGCCACCTCTGTGTTTCAAAAATTTCCCCCTAAAAATACCAAATTTTTCCATTTTTCCCTTCGGGTCAAAAAATATCATCAGGTCAGGTCAAAAAAATACCCAGGTCAAATCCTACCAAAAATAAGATCAAATTGTACCCGTATTCACCTGGAAATGCCATAAAACACATGAATGTTGGTGTTTCATGGTGGTTTCCAGGTGAATACGGGTTTAATTTGGACTTATTTTTGATAGGGAAAGTATGCTTGGGTAGGGTATGATTAGGGCCCATCTATATATAATATCTAGTAGTTTTTCCTTACCTGTTCTCAAAGAAAAGTTCGTTGTTCGATATTTTCATACATGTAAGTTTTTACTTTATACACAACTAGCCAACCAGGTCCCGGCACTGCCCGGGAAAAATTTAATGCACTTTTTGTAAAGCAAAGTTTTTTCTGCAGTGATCTGTTTAGATTTTGGAGTTAGGGGTACCCTGGGGTCAGGGGTTGGGATGGCAGGGTCATACTTGTGTTAAGAACCTTTCCTGAGTTGGTGTGGAGGTTTGCAGGCGGATGATAAGCCACACAGGGTTAAGCCCTGCAGGGTTTGACCCAGGAGGTTCAGTTATATTAGCAATAAAGAAAGGCCCTGAATCACCTTGAATGGTTTGAAACTGCTTGGTAATTCAACAAATTTGGTCGATAAAAAAGTACTTCATTGAATGGTAGATTTTTAGTTTAAAAAAATCATTTGATAACAAGTAGATTTTTGTAGACTTGTGATTTGGAAGATTTTCATGGCACATATCACAATCATTTTGAGGTTCTAACTTTCAATAGGACTTAAATGGTACATTGAGGTATGCCAGGGAAATTGCCACTAGGTGGCTCAGGTGTAGCTAAGAGGGACAACAAACTTTGACCATTGGGTTCGAGAATAAGGAGAAGTGAGATTCACGAAGACCTATTGACAGCGACATGCTTGCAAATTCTGTTTTTTGTTCTTGCCATCTCTGTTGGCATCAAATTTGTCATCTGTATTCTCAGAGGTTTAGGGATCCTAAAGGTGTCCATAATTTAAGATACTCAAGGATCATGAATATTTGCCCCTCTTAGATGTCTATGAATACAATTTTTAATCTAGAACCCCATGGTCAAAGTTGTTGTCCCTCTTAGCTACACTTGCGCCACCTAGTGGCGATTTCTCTGGCACACCTTATTACTTACTCTTTTAAACTGAAAAAAGGAATAGATTAGAAAACATTTTATTTGGACTCTTCAAACTAATATTAACACTATAAAGAAGTCATAAACCAAATAAAGCTAAAAATTTGCGCAGATTATTTGGAGTTACAAAAGCAGTAGTTAAACAAAAAGTATTTTTATTTTTCCCCTGACAAGAACAAAAATAATAAAAAGATTTATGTAGTATATTTTCTGATTGTCACTTGAAAAGGCCTTGATTTACTTGCACGCAATTCAACTTTCTGTAGTTCATAAACAGACTTTCAAAATGCCTCATCTGCATTCAAAAGAGCTAACTTTTAGAAACCTTAATGGATTTACTTCTTTTTTAACCTTTAGATTCCAAGCTTAATCATGGCCTCTAGTCACTAATTAACTGTGTGTATTTTTTTTAATCTTTTAACATAGTATGCTTTGCAAATTTTTTTCACTAAAGGCACACTTTTTGGTTGGGAATTATCCATCTCGAGCAAAGCGAGTAGAGATGGGCCCTGACCTGACCCGAGCATACTTTTGACCTGTAGTAAATAAGAGGCCGACTCGCCTTTGACCCGGGTACTTTTTGACCAGACCCGAAGAGATTTTTTTTAAACTAAAGGGAAAAAATTGGAAAATAAGGGATTTTTAGGGGAAATTTTCCAAACCCAAACCAAAGATGGCTGACCCGGACTGACCCGAGCAACAAAAATTGACCCAACCCGACCTGGGTCAATAAATTTTGACCCAGTCCCACACGAGGGAAGAGTTTTGTTTAGGGATATGTTTAAGAATGCCTGACATCACGTATGCGTCCGTCTGTCACTTCATTCTCCTCCAGGAATTTTTTAAGTAGGTAGGCCGCTCGGGAGGGTTAGGTATTTTTCCCCACATGAAAATTCCTGTCTACTTAATTTATTATTTTTTTGTCAACCTGGGATCAAAGATTTCAGAAAGTTGACAACAGTTCATTCATTTATTCATAGCATGGATATGATTGGGAAATCCTTACAAGTCTATGTCGTTTCGCCTACTACGTCGATTTGCCTACTGCCTTTTTGTCTGCTACGTCGTTTCGCCTAAAAAAAAACTAACCTAACCTAACCCTGCGGGGGAGCGCGCTCGTTGACCCTTTTTTTTAGGCGAAACGAGTAAGCAAAATGGCATTAGGCAAAACGTCATTAGGCGAAACGATGTAGGCGCAACAACATTAGGCAAAACGTCCGTTAGCCGAAACGACATGTTCCCAAATCCTAACAGAATAGTGACAAACATTGGTTTGCTGGTTTAATCTTGTGGATTTATGTACTCTTAATCAGATAAAAGTAGGCCTAAACTTCTTCTCAAAGATAACTTCAGCTGATGTTAGATAATTTAAGTAACAATCAAAGAGGATATCATCCATTGGTGAAGTTTTCAGAGAAACTTGCTTGGTTAGAGTAAAAACAAATTATTTTCAAATTGATCCCCAAATGTAGCATATAAATCCTTTGGTAGTAGAGATGGGCCTCGTCCCGACCCAACCCGAGCATATTTTTGACCTGCAGTAAATAAGAGGCCGACCTGTCTTCAATCCGGGTATTTTATGACCCAACCCGATGATATTTTATTGACTGGATAGGAAAAATATGGAAAATTTAATTGGCATTTTAGGGAAAATTTTGTGAGCCCATAGGTGGTTGACCTGACCCGGATCAAAAAATTTTGATCAGGACCCATCACTATTTGGTTGTGAGATAAAGGATTAAAAAATCCCAGTTTTTCTCCCTCAATTAAACCCACTTACTTCTATAAGACCCTAAGCCAAGTGACTCATTCGCAATTTCGCACAATTGCATTCAAAGTTTTACAGCATGACGAAGAAGATATTTTATTCTGATAAACGAATGTAATTGTGCCAAACAACTCTTGCAAAGCATTTTTTCATGTATTTATACAGTCGATAGCGAATGAGTTAAATAAATCATTAAACCAAACCATGCAATTTGTATGTTTTAGTCAATTTGAAGTCCAGCCCTTAAGGGCCCAACAACTTTTTGACTTAGGAAGAGTAATAAAATTATTGAGAATAAAAGAGTCATGGGCAAAAAGTATTCTATACTTTGTAGACTTAAACTTTGCAAAGCCACAAAAAGTTCCTTTCCTAGCCTCAGATGCTCTTGTGTAATTTATTGAGCTATAAACAGATGAAAATCAATATTCTTGAAAGATAGGAATGATGTGAAGGGTAGCGAAGTTTCTGAGAAACTACTTTTTGGAATTGATACTCTTTATGGATGCTGGTTCTGACATACAATGTCTACATTCTAATCACTTTAAGTTGTAATTTGTTGAAAAACTTTCAGCAAATCAAGTTATCGCTCAGCTCTTTTTCTTTATATCTGTAGAAAATATCATTCTAAAGTTATGTCTTGTTGAAAAAACTTCTTTTACTTGGTTGACACTAATGCTGACTAACCAACAATGATATTTTTTATGACCAGCAAAGGGTAGAAAACTATCTCTTTAGTGCAATAAAAGCCTTTTTTAGAATAAAAGTCACGTTTTCCTTGATTAAACCTTTTCCATTACAGAAAGATAATCATTTTCTCACAATAGCATCGCTACCAAAAATAAGACACACTGTATGGCCACTTTCAGGTGTATCCACCCGTGTTTTACCTGTCTTGCCCCTATTAACGAGTG
>Ga0194133_10010970_pt1 | contig 10109 bp, 9 predicted proteins | sample TA2KigOf40mmetaG_FD_155448 | JGI IMG/M metagenome (GOLD analysis project Ga0194133, IMG submission 155448) | Freshwater microbial communities from Lake Tanganyika, Tanzania - TA2015055 Kigoma Offshore 40m | ecosystem: Environmental > Aquatic > Freshwater > Lake | place: Tanzania: Lake Tanganyika... | reverse complement strand
CTACATTCAAATTCCCTTATACGTCCAGTTACCATACGTACCACAGATATCTATATATAAAGAAAAGCAAAAAATCACAGACTTGTACTTAAAACTTTAATGTTTTTTTTTTGATTCCGGAAAAGATAACTTGCTCAAAAAGTCATTAAGTTTTAATACTGAAAAATCTGCAAATGAGTTTTTTTAGTACTAATGAATACTCAAACTTTTTCTGTTCTCCTTTTGCTGGCCCTCTCAGGCACTTGTGGTTTGTTCATGGTCAAAAACCTCAGAGGGTAGGAGCTCTCGCCTTGACAGCACTTTTCATTTGGACAAACTACAAGGAAATTGTAGTAAAGATATTCATTTCTTAATTAGAAAAATGAAACTTTCAGCTTCAAACTGTTTTACCATTGATAATCCTAGATATTGATTGATTAGTTCCAAAAGAAAAAACCAATTATTCACCAGTTTTATTAGAGCAACAGTTATGAAACATTACAATTAAGCTATAGAAAGAACTTTGCACATGTGTGGAATGAGGCACAGGAAAAGTAAATTAAAATTTTTAAACAGCTTAAAATGTATTGGCATATCTTTCAATATTTATTCTTAAATTTGCTTTTCATTGGCTAATTTAATGTTCTCTTGCATAAATTTTTCTAGATTTCGTTTAAGGTACTCAAAACTCGATAACCCGCAGCAAAAAAGAGCTAGACACAATTTTTTATCCTAATATCCTCTCATCACTCCCAAAAATCGAGAGTTAACTGCAGTGATTATGTTTGAGTCATTCAATATTCCTGGATTATATATATAGATGTTCAAGTAAGTTCAGTAAAATGGAAAAGGCTCCTTTGGATTAATTTATGCATAAGAGACAAGGCGGTTCATTCTCTGGCTGCCAGATCAATTGGAGAGGGAACTCTCACTGGTGTAGTCTTAGACTCCGGTGACGGTGTGACTCATGTAATCTCTGTGGCTGAGGGTTACGTTATAGGGTCATGCATCAAGCATATTCCAATTGTGGGAAGAAAAAAATTGTTTTAAAAAAAATTTAAGCTCTTTTTTATGACAAGATTGGCACAAATCTTTCAATTTTCAGAGTCCATTTTGGTAGACATAAAAGGCAGCTGCCAAAGGCCATTCGGCAGTCATTGAATTCACATTGTAGGTAGACCTGTAAAAAGCCAGTTAAAAATATATTGCACCTCATTTTGAATAACCTCAAGAAAATCAGTTTAATAAAAATCTAACCTTAACAAAGTTCCTTGTTTGAGGCCTAGGATCTTGTCCAAAAGAGTCGCAAGGAACATCTATTGATGGAGAGACGAAATAGAAAATGATCTCTTATTTTTACAAAAATAACTCACAAGGTCAACACATGCAAAGGGTTGTTCCGTGTTCGGCACCTTACAAGCATGCTTCAAAGAGTCTAAGAATACCTTCATTTTGACATCTCCTCCCTAAAGAATCAAATTTAAAGTAAATTATCAAGCTTAAAAATGAAGTGTAGCACCAAATTACCCAGTTTGGAAGAGAAAGTCCCCTCTCTATACATTTTTCACGTAAAAGGCCTTCCATGAAGACTGGCCGATTTTGAATAAATGAGAGAATCAGCTAGTTAAAAAAATAAAAGATACTTTTGAATTTTTAAAACTGAACAAAGACAAAGAAACTTCCTTACAGAATCATCATGTTTCTCTCCTTGGCCAGTTCCATTGAGAATGGAGGTTATGTAACCATTAAAAAGATTATGGCAGTAGTCATAGTTTGCCACAGGTCTGTTGATCTTTTTTCCTTTAAAAATAAATTCATTTTGATTGGGTTCTACTTTACATCAATCAATATCTTTCGTAAAATTTAAAGAAACTGTGTAAAACTAAGCATGGCTGATAGTGAAATGAAGTAAAGGTAAAGAGGAGTTTTAGCAGTTATTCTTTTCAATTTCTAAGTAAAAGTTAGGTATTAACATATCATAAATTACCAGCAAACGGACCATTTCTTTCCTTAACTAACTCAAAGTCTCCTTTCTCAAGTCCCCTAACTCTGTACACTTTTCCTTCCCATTCCCAATGTGCGTCACAAATAGGGTTGACGCAGGCGCTACGCACATCTATGGGAGTTTGAAGAGAGGAGGACAGAGTAGAATTGAAGGCAAATTCTCTGGCACGATAAAGTCCCAACCCTAGAAATAAAATTTAGCCAAATGCACCAACTTATTTGATCTGAATCAATTTAGGAAGCAAAATTTGTAGATTCTTTAACCTGGATACGTGAGTGTGACTAGTTTTATATGATGACCAAATGCTGATAATTTTTTCAGAGCAGTAAGTCGAGTTTTGGGAAGTTGGGTGTACTTGGAGAAAAATTGTCATTTAATTAGATTAAGCCGAGTCTGGTGAGGCTTACTTTTCAAAATTTATAAATTACCTGCAGTCCTGAAACAGCAAAGGTGAGATTTAAATGAGTTTCGCTAACATCAACCACAACTGCAGAGTCACCGACTACAAAATTGTGCTAAAAAAGGGATGCAAATGATTTACGGTTCATTTTGGAATCAATCTCAAATGTACCAAGTTGTGAAGCAACAAGTTAATCGAAAACCACTGAAGGACTCGTTCATTTTGTTTGCCAAGCTGACCTATGGCTTCATTGTAAAGGGAAAAAAACCTACATAAAACAATAAGAAAATTGGTTTTTTCAAAATGTACCAGGACTAAGGCCAAAATTTGTATTTTCGAAAAGACGTTGCAGCTGTGTCACAGATGTTGAAAATTCTGATTGTGGTACTTTTTCAATAGCTGATGAAGATACTTTTATAAGTAAAGGAACATGACATTGGTCCATGTGACAGTGCTCAGGCCTGAAAGAGACCATTTACAGTAGGTTTGTCGTTACATGTCATGAAATAGCTTTCACCTCATTCGCAATCCCCTTTTAACAGGAATGTATCTGTTAGCAGTATCAACAAGCTCATTCAATCTATTGCTAAAATCTGTTTCATTCTTTGCTCCAAAAATTCCAGGAAGAATAAGGTCTTTGTATTCATATGCAATGTGAAAGGTGCCATCATAGATCCGCCGATGAAAAATATATGTAAAAATACTCGTGCTCCAAGTATCTGTAGAAAAAAGTATAAATTAATGGCAAATCATTTTCTTTGATTTCAACTTGTCAGTTCCACTCACCTATATCCATGACGACCACAGCACTTTGCTCGTGTACCCCCATCAATAAAGAGAGTTTATCAATGAACCCCAAAGGAGTGATTGGGTCAGTTACTGGATAGAAGCTTGAAAGTACAAATAAAAGTTTTAGTGTTGTGGGTTTAGGTTTCAATTTAATTCCTTTTGAATCGACAAACCTATGAACAGTGATGGTCAAGAGAATTACACCGAACACGATGACAACTCCCACCAGACCCTTTACCAGGGTGTCACATTTAAATGGAGTTCTCACAAACATCTTTTCAAGTCGAGAAAAGTTTTAAGTAAGCACTAATTCTGTTCAGTTGGTTCTTTAACATTTTCAGTATTTACTTTTACAGGACAGCCATTGGGGCAGTCATTCAAGGAATTGTAACCAAAACTGCATTTGCAAAATTTTTCACTTAATGACAAAATGTAGATTGATGATAGCAAAGTGCAGAAAACTATTTTGAGGTAAAGAGGTGAAATTACGATAAATAACTATTTTGGTGTCCTTTTTAGAACTTTAGTTTAAACTTCAAAGTTTTTTAACAAAATATCTGGAAAACTCTCAAATGTCATTTTTTTATTGAGATGCAAAATATAAACGTAAATAAATGGCCACCTACGATTTCATAAGAGAGTATTCTCAGCACCACAGGTTTCTATAAACTTTAATTTGTCAGAAAATTTTCTTTTATAGTTTCGATCAAAACTCAAAGAAAATTATTTAAAACTAGTTATTTAAGATTAACCAATAATTTGTTTATTGTTTGTACTAACAGTGTCCATCAGGAAGGAGCCATAAATGGCTATTGGCAAAGTTTGGTTTTGCTTGCCAATTCTCTCTCTTATAGGGCCCCAATAATTTAGGCGACGGCTCATAAAAAACAAACATTTTTTGTAAACAAAACAACATGCGTTCATTTCATTTATTGTCTAACGTCTGTTTCTTGTGTGTGAAGCTACAAATACGAATCTTACGATTTAAAGTTTTGGCTGTAATGGTTCCAGTTTATTGAATCATTTTAAAAACAAGCTAATTTGATTCACAGAAATGACTTACAAGAGAAAAAAGTATCACTTTGGGGACACCCATCTGAAAAAGAAGTGGAGAACCAAGCGACGTACGAAGGACCTCGATCAGGTTGATTATTGATTTAAAGATTTCTTTTCAATTTTTATGACAATGAACCTTTAAGATTGATAATGATCTGAAGCCAGAAAACAGCTCTAAGCTTATGACACAAGAGATTGACTTTGAGAAGCCAGGATTAGGACAGTTTTATTGCATACACTGTGGGTAAGTTTTCCTTAAATACCTTTTGATACCCTTCAATCAATCTGTCAGGTTAAATCTATTTTTAAAGGAAACATTTTATATCTGGGACAGCTTTTGAAATGCATATCAGGTCTAAGCCACACAAAAGGCGCCTTAATGCTTTAAAGACTGAGCCTTACACTATCGAAGAGTCTGAGGTACACATGAAATTTGCATTTTTACATTGCTTTACCTTTCCACCTATTTTGATTCTTATACCTTTAAGCGTGCGTCAGGAATGGGCAGTTACATTGCGCCAGTTAAAAGGAAAATGGAAACTTTATTGCCAGATGCAGTCAAGTCAGGAGAAGATATAGAAACCATCAAGAAACGGGCCAAACTTGATATTCAGAATGAAAAGATGGTGTGAAAAATGTGATTGATAATTCAATTGAGTGATTATAAAAGTTAATTGAGCAATAAAAAACATCACCCATTACTTCAACTTTCTAATTTAGTTCTAAGGATCTACGAATAATATATTTTGGCCATTAATCAATATATGTAGAGATGTTTTTATGAAAACATATTCTCTCATCCTGAGGATCAAACTAGCCTGACCTTAGCTCTCAGTTTTCTATTCCACCTTTTAGAGTAAAAACAAGGAAGTAATATAAAAATGCTTTCTTATTACCTTTACTATTGACAATGATGATAGTATGAAAAGCAAAAGATGAACAAACAGCAGAGTATTGAGAAACAATCAGTCAGGGAACACATTTCGGTATAGGTGTTGTAGCAGCAAAGGGTGATGTAAAACTCCATAACCAGTTGAAAAGGAGGTGCTTTTTTATACTTTTTGCATTCAGGCTATTTGCTTGGAATATTAGGAAAAAAGGGTTAATGATTAAAGAAAATGAGCATCTGTACTTGATTGAATTATTAGAAGGATGCAGATGTGAGGTGTTTTTTTAATATCTTAGAATTGCAGCTATATGAATAAAAAGTAAATGAGGCTTTTATTATGGAAACAGATGTGGGTTTTATTTTAATGGTTTGGTCTTAATTATTTTACTTTATTGATTATAAGGAAAGGAAAAGTCTTCAATTTTGAATTGTTTGGGCCATCTAGATATTTGTACAAACACTACTAGAATTTCATTACTTTTCCACCACCAAATTTATACACATGTGCAATAATTTTGATCTAAGTGTGGTAAGCAGTGGTTCTTAAAGAGTTAAACAGTGCAATTTTTCAGAGATTTCAGCTTTAATTGTCTTAAAATGGGAAAAATTCCTTTTAAAAATTTTCATAACTATTAAATTAGTCTCAAAGCTGCCATTCCTGTAAAAAAAAAGTTCCTTTGTAATTTTGATCATCTTAACTGGGTCTGTCTCAAGGTCCAAATTTAGATGACAGCTAGCCTTTTCAAATGAGGGCTCTCTTAATAAATTAATGCAAGCACATGGCCCACGATTGTTAAAGGCTAAGTCATATTTCCAAAAGAGACGTCCATTGGCTTGTTGCTAGAGAGCTCAATTATATATAAAATAAACAAACAAACAATGACGTTTCATTTTCTGTGTCAAAAGTCATAACAAACTTATTTTGTCTGTCAAAAAAGAAGAAAGGTTTTGCAATCCTTTCTTCATGATGAACTATATTTTTGTTTCGAGTGTTTTATCTTTGAAAGGGCTGAAAAAATAGATGGAATAGTTCAATATGGAATTTCCAGGGCTAGGCTCGCACTGCTTTCACAATAACTGCAACCAATTGGATTTTCTGCCTGTTAAATGTGATGGGTGTAAAGAGAAGTTTTGTAACGAACATTGGAAATATGAAGCTCATAACTGTCCAAATCATCACAGGAAGGATGCCCAAGTACCAGTTTGTCCACTCTGTGATCAACCTGGTATTTCGATTTTTTTTGTATTCGATGTTGACAAACTTGAATGTCAAAAAATTTGATTTAATAGTTCCCTCATCGAGATCTGTGGTGCCAGATATAGCTGTTTCTGCTCACATTGATAGAGACTGCAAGTCTGATCCTGCTGTGAGAAAGCGAGAAAGATGCTCGTTTCCAAAGTGCAAGCAGAAAGAACTGATAAAAATTTTATGTGAAGATTGTAGGCAGAATTTTTGCTTAAAACACCGTCACAAAGAGGTATTAATATTTTTTCTAGCCAATCAAAATGGCCGTTTCCTAAATGCCAGGTTTTTACAGGATCACAAATGTGTTGGCTTTGGCTCTAGAGTCAAAGGGAATACTTCACAAGCTGGCCTTGCTGCGATGCAACGCTTACACCAAACTCCAACAGCCCAAGCTAAAAGACCTCAGGAAAGAAGTAGGAGGTAATTCAGCTATGCAATGTAAGATGAGATAGGGGTTTTATTTAAAGATCTACATCCATAATTAGCCAACCAGCGCCAAACTTATCAGCATTTCACGGAGGCTTCAGCGAGGATGAAGCGCTGCAAAGAGCTTTGCAACAATCTCTTCAGGGTACAGCAGGTAAAAATGTAATTGAAAAGAGCTTTTTTTGCAGACCAATTATTTAGCTGCTCATAATTTTTATATTAGGAGCGACTGCAATGTCCCAAGAAGAGCAAGATAGAATGCTTGCTGAGGCTATTGCACGAAGCGAGAGAGAAACTCATGCTGCTCAAAGTCAGGGAGCATCTGGATCAGATACCAAAAGCTGCCTTTTGCAATAGCTATTGACTGTTAAACAACTGTGATTATTTAAATGTCCAAAATAGATTGTGTTTTTTGACAGCAAATAATTTTTAATCTAAATTACAAGTTTTTAATGTCCAAATAAAAGACATGTGTCCTATTTAACCTTTTTTTTGCTTATTTCAACAGGAAAGGTGGCCAATGACCCTCTGACCCGGAGTAAATATTGAGCCAACTCAGTTCTGACCTGGGTATTTTTTGACCTGACCACAAGATATTTTTTTCACCCTTTTGGGATAAAATTGGGTTTTGAAGAAAATTTTCTTAAACAAGAGAAGGGTGATCCGACTCAAAGCCAAAATATTACCCAACTCAGGGCCAAAAATTTTTGGCCCCAACCCGTCTCTGAGGTTAACGAACGTTAAACTTTGACTGTTAGGCTAGGGTTGTTTTGGTCGACTTTGGGGTCCCTACCTGTGCCCATAATGGACTTTAGAATAGGGATTGTATAGAAAAATTGCACCATAAGTGGAGGTTTGTTTCTCTGATTGCAATCCCCTTTCCAATGCTTAACCAGACAGAATTAAGACTTAAATAAAGCTTTACAAGCTGAAGCTCAACCAGCCCCTTAAAACAAATCAGGATTTTTCTTACCTATATACCACCAGATGGAATTTTCACACAAAACAGTCAGCTTTACCTCAAACCTCAAGCCCATGGAAGTCTGCAACCTTTGACTAATTATACAGGACACCTCCTACCCATTCTGGCTAGAAGCTACCAATATCTGACCTGGAATAAATACACCACTGTTGGGCACAGCCTCAAGATGAGGTTATAACCTCCTCTGTCACGACGGAGCGGTGGAGTGGACGAAAACAAACAAATTAACTTCAACAGAGTTCCGGAGTCTAGTTTGAGCGGTCAACCTGGAATCACGCTCTTACATGAGTGGCATAGCTTGGGTTTGGATCATCGGGCTTTGGTGAGGGGTCACAGTTGGTCTGATTCCAGTGGACTCAGGTGAATTCCTTTAGATCCTTCTCATCGGGGGGGTACAGCATAAAACTACCAAGATTGGTGTCCCCTTTCAAAGCCTAACCAGGCCGAATTTAGATCTAACAAAGCTCCACCAAAGCACCACCTCAGGAGGGGTGACCTGGGGTGGGTGTTCTCGCCCAGGTTGTGAGAGGCCCTGGATCCCCCATCTCTGATTCCAACATGCCCAAGAAGTTTCTTCTCCCGCAATGCACTTCCTTATTCTGTGCCAAGGCTGAAGGAATTTCACCATGTATATTGCAAAACAGCATAATCCTTGGCAATCATCAAAAAAACAGTAAAAATAAAATTACACAAAACAGACAAGTTAAAAAACAACAGACCACCCAGTCAAATCTTCTCACTTTCAACCACTGTTGGCCACAACCCCACAAGAGGTCAACCTTCCCTGCGAAAGCGGGTCGGTGGATGCAAACAAACAAACAAAATCAAAAGAGTTCCGCCAAAATCCGAATCGCAAATGTCAGATTCAGTCCTCTTAGATATCTTAAAATTTTTAAGTTTAGTTTAGCTAGGATATTTAAGACCAGACTTAGCTTGCTTTGCTCAATTTAAGTCTAGTCTAATAAGCAATTAGGATAGTCGATCAAAATGGCAGAGTCAGTTTCACTGCTACCTAAATTACTAACTGTGTCTGAACTTCTGGAGGAACAATCAAAAGAACAAGTTATCCAATTGTTTTGCCAACTTTTGAACAGTTTCCTTGGACCTTGTCTTAGGCCTGGTAAAACCCAATTTCTGAGTACCTCAAAATTGTTAATTATTAGATTTGAATGAGAGAAAGAAACTTTTCAGGCAATGTTATAGAAATAGCTGGAGAAGCAGGCTCAGGGAAAACACAACTTGGACTACAGGTACGGTCTTTGGAAATATTACCAAACTCTTATGGAGGTTCATAACTTGGTGCACCTGTTTCAGATGTGCATTTGTGGTGCTGTACCCAGAAGTATCCAATCTAAAAACGTTGCAGTCTTCATTGCTACAGAGGGCGAAGGTGATTGCATTTGAAAGTAAATGCCATCTTAAGAAAATAAATTGCATGTTTTTGGGTGTGTATTTTTACTTTATTGAGTAAAAATGCCACTTTTAAACAGGACCAAAATGATCCAACAGTACTTGATTTACTTGGATTCATTGAAAGAGGGGTGTATACTGTATGGAACAAAAGAGAGCAAAGGATCAAGGGGTAGAATGATAAGTGAGGAAAGTATGAAAGACTTGGGGTGGGAGGTGAAATAGTATAGGCGAGTGAGGCGATGAGAGATGTGCTGCTGCAGTTCAAAATTAACACCTTAATGGCTTAGCAATCCAGGGTATCCACTGAAAGCTTGCCTTGTTATCGAGAAGGTTTTGATCAAGTCGTGCACCATTTTTATCATTGATATATAAATTTTTAAAAAATTTTAACAGGGCCATTTCCTTCGTCTCGGCTTGAAGAAATGGTGACAGAATCTGGCATAACAAACAGTTATCAAATTATGGACAGAATAATTGTTGAGAGCGTGAAAGACGAGGCAAGAGTGAACATTTCCTCACAAATTATTATTTGAGAGGGTTACTGACACAATTCTTATTTAGGATCAACTGGTGAATGTGTTGAGAATAAGGCTGAACACGATCTCATCTAAATATCGCATTACTATTGTGGTGTTAGATTCTGTTGCAGGAATCCTTAGATCAGAAAATGAGACAAATGACCGTTTAAAGCGAAGCAAACAGATACACAAGATGGGTTACGAAATTGGCGAGGCAGCAAGAAAATATCAATTACCTTTCATTGTTATTAATCAGGTTCACCTTTTCTCATTGTAGAATTTTTTTTTTCAAAAATAGCATGTCAATTTTTTACAGGTGACTGCTTTCTTGGACCAATTAGTCAGGTCTTATGGCAGGCCTGTTGTGCCGTGTTTTGGTTTACCTTTTGCAAATTATATTCACACC
>Ga0194133_10010969_pt1 | contig 10109 bp, 10 predicted proteins | sample TA2KigOf40mmetaG_FD_155448 | JGI IMG/M metagenome (GOLD analysis project Ga0194133, IMG submission 155448) | Freshwater microbial communities from Lake Tanganyika, Tanzania - TA2015055 Kigoma Offshore 40m | ecosystem: Environmental > Aquatic > Freshwater > Lake | place: Tanzania: Lake... | reverse complement strand
CAAAAACAAAACACAATCTTAAGTTGATTGAATAATAAATGATAATCATTTTTGGTAAAACATTGAATTGTTTTTCATTTCAGTCTAATTCTTACCACTTTGATGCATCCACTGGAACCCGTTCTATATGCCGACCGGACCATTTCAATGCTAACGACACCAATGATAACGAAAGCAGAATTTACGAAGAACTCTACCTTGCAGAGGGTAAAATTAATTTGAACATAAATTTAAGTGAAGTAATTTGAACCAAAGAGTGTCATTTGAGGGGATAAAGCTTCCTCTTTTGATCACTTGGAGGAAAGAGTAATAATGATTGAAATGGTCAAACACTGTCAATGTTCAAGTTGCTGTATCAAAACAAACATTTTTCTTATTATGTGCCAACATTAATTTTTTACAAGCTCATCCCAGAATATCGAGTAAAACATTCCCTGCTGTGTTTTCATAATTAAAAATAACTAAGACTAATGAGTTTATCTCTATCATTTTTTTCTCTGAAGGCTAAGCAGTAAAAAGCATCACAGATCTTTTTTGGTTGTGTTTTCGAAGCAAACAAAACACTGATCAGATATTTATGAGTTTCATCTTTCCAGCATAAGTTAAACAATTCTTTCCTATCGAAGTTGAAACTTTGAATTAGGAGAAATGTTTCACCTCCAGTGGATAATATATTAATATAATTTCATTTTCAGCCCAAGAAAACAAACGATAAAATCTCAATCCTTCGAGAATCCATTCATTTCAAGTTGGGGAGAACATTTCAATCGATAGCTTGGTTGAATTTATCAAAAGTCATCAGACCTTAAACGGCAATCAAGTGGCTGCTTGGGTAACTCAATTAAAACGAAGCCACACAAGATGTGTCAATAAGTTTTAATGGAATAGAGAGAAAGTGCAGATCAGGACGCAAAATTTGAAGTCTAATATCCAATTAAGTTTAAAGTTTCTTTTAATGTTGGGTTTGCAAGGAATGCATTTTGGTGAAAGTATTATGAATGAGTGTTGCATAATTTTTCTGAATTGATAGAACAGACACAAAGAGTTTTTGCCGATCGAAAATGTTTTGGTTGGAAACAAGCATCATTTTCGAAATAAGATTGCAGTAAAAACTCATCCTTACCTGCTGTTCTTGTAAAAGAGACTTCATGAATGATTGCAGGTACCATAACGGTAGGACACCACTGAGTTCTAAAAAATATTTCGCTAGGTGAAAACACGGTTGTGATGAAGGCTTGAACTTTTCGTTTGTTAATTAAACTTCCAAAAGTTTGTGATGAAAAACGATCCGATCCTTTTCTCCAAAAGTTTAAAAAGCTCTAAAAATATTTATTTAGCTACATATTTGAAAAGATGGCTTAATATTTTCCAATTTAAGAATTGATTTTACATTGAATTTAAAATTATAAGAACTAATTTGCATAGTTAGAATGACTACATATTTGAATTTATTGTGATGACCGATTTCCAATATTAATCTCCCTAATCCCTATAGGCCTTTTCAATCAAATGCCCTTTTTTACTTACCTAAATTTTTTTTTTAAATTCTTGTCTGAAATATGAAACACCTTTGTGTAGGCAGATAGATGTCCCTTATCAGCAAAGCTCATCATTGTCCAAAAAACTTATTAAGAATGGCTCAAGGTAGAATGTCAGGCCAAGAAAAGCGAGCATCATTGAACTTGTCATTTCTTTTACAATAAAAAGCGTTGTTTCAAGCACACATTTAGTCAGAAAAACTTTTGATAGAACAAGTTCTGACACAATTCATGGTTATTTTTGTCGTCGTCACTTTTGTAAATCAAGTCCACCTATTGAAAGTTAAGATCCTATCATTCGAAACTCTCATGCCGTGTCATCCAGAAAATTAAAATTAAACAAACTAAAGAAGCCCCTGAAACGTTTTCCAAAGTATAAAATTTACCCGTGAGAAAACTCAAGCACTGATTAAGTCAAAGAGATCAGGTTCTAAGGGTTAGGAGACAATAAAGTTGCTTTGTCATCGAGACGTCCCAAGTCACCAGCCAGAATGAAATGATTACAAAATCGTAATTAGATGACGTGTGAAGAAAAAGGTCGCACAAAAATATTTCATTAAGATTTACAAAAGGTTGATAATTTCACTGGTTCAGTGAAAATGAACTGATAATGACAGGAAGTTGATCAGCCGATTTGATTTGCAGTTTCCCTTTTATTTTCAGATCATGTCTATAGTGACGCTCATCAGGGTGCACTTCCACATTTGTCAGACCATTATCAACAGCCGGCTGTGACAAGAGCAGCAAACTCTGTTTCAAGGTAACAAAATAAAGTAAAAAGTTGCTACCCATAACACCCTTGCAAAAAGTTTAAATTAAGAAATTGATTTATGTCGCTTTGTTCCTTGAGACATAACTCATCATTGCGAGCCAATAACTGTTTCCAACCCATTTCGTTTGGTCTAGAAAACAGACTATGGTGGCATTTTTGCTTCAATCTTTCTTATTGGGCTATATTACTCGTTCATTTTGTTAGATCGTCCACACTCAATTCAATCAAGAGAATATTTGGCTTTAACACTCAAGAGGAGCCTCGGTTTATGCATTATGTTCCAGCCCCACCACAATTTATGTCTCCAGGTAATTAGAGTCGGTTTTGAACTTTCAAGTTTGTGCATTAGTGTTGGATCTTTGAAACACTTTCCTTTTCTCTAGGAGCTTTATCGTCAGACAGTTTAATGATGATGAGCCCGGATTATAGTGCAGTATATCATCCCCTGACCTTATCACACCCTGAACCACATACCAACAACCTGAAAACCCGAGTCGGTGACATTTTCCATCTAGAAAATTCACCCAATAGTAATCTGGCACACGACGCTTTGACGAATCAGCTTCGAGGCACGAACAAATGTTCAAATAATATGGCTGAGTCCTCTTTCTCCTCATCATCTTGCAGGTAAAAGGTTTTGTCTGACCCCCAAATTAACAAAGTAGAAATTGTTATTTGATTAGTTCCGGGTCTACTCGTCCTCCTTCACACAACAACTCGACCACATCGACTCTGCCCGTTGCTTGTTTGTCCTCCTCTTCCTGCTCTTGCTCGTCCTCCACTTGCCAGTACCAAAGAACTTTGTCAGCTAATGCCAATCAAAAGCACCCAGACGAACAACAGGCAAGACAGTCTATTCAATCTACCATCAATGATAAAATATTTACTCTTCCATTCATCATACAGAATGTACTGAATTATCTCGACCAGCCAGTCAGACGTCATTTAAAGGCAGATCCCCTCGTAGTTCATCATCCACACATGGTCAGTGGAACAATGTGGCTTCCCCAACCGCACAGACGTCCTCCGGAGGCATCGAACAAAAACGAGACATTTGGAATTTTTTCGTCTCTCTGGAGGAAGAGAAAATCAAAGACTAGGTAAAGAATAGCTTTAAGACTGGAACTTTATCCAAATTTTAAGTCTTTTCATTTTGAATATCAGTGGAAGACCTGATAGGGGGAAAAAGTTTCCAAATTCATCAACGACAATTTTTAGACTTGAGCCAACACACCCTTCTTATCCTCGCATGGTGAGCAACCCCTACAAAATCCCTACCCCTAGTCGGAGCATTGCCGATAACAATGGCAACCCTCAACAACCTTTTGTGAATGCAGCCTTGCCTCCCCTGCCCCTTACAATTGGAGTTCAGCATGTCAGTAGTTTAAATCAACCACAAAGAATTTCTTTCGGTCAACACAACTTCTCTGGGACGAATCATGGATTGCCAATGCGACAGGTCAATAACCAAATTTTATGCTTCGACAAAAAAGGCTTCATTTTACACATTGTCTTTGTCATCTTTGTAGATGGATTCGTCTAGTCATCCTCGACCTTATTCTACAGGGGTAGGCAATTTTGGTACTCCTACCATGCATCGTGTTGGGATTCGCGAAGGCATGTCTCGCCCCGATACCTCAGGCCAAAATATACACGGCACAATAAGTAACAGACACAGGAGACCGAAAAAGAAAGACCTTAACGAAAGATTTGATGACAATCAAGAAGAGGAAGATCCAAGCATAAGGTAATTTTCTTTTTTTTATAAATGAGGTGCTTCAAATTTTGCTTGAAAATAATAAAATGAATATCATGAGGTTGTTCGGCTGGTCTGTGAATGCCATTTTTGGCATTGACACGTTTCATAAATTTCTACGCTCACTTCCAGACTTCCCCTTTTACCTGGCGATGAAGTTTGGCGCCCCATGCCTGTCGTGACAACACTAGGAAAACAAACTTCCCGGGTCGCATCGAATTCAGGAGTGATGCCAAATCCCGATGACATATTGCCTAAAAAAGCATGGACCGACTTCTCAGGGACCAACGAGTGGCCGGATTTCGTCGAGACCGATAAAGAGGTGCTGGACAATAATATGGGCGCGTCACATGGGAAAGAAATTTATGAAAACTGCAACTCTCAAAAAGTTGCTCCTGTCCCTAAAGAGAGACGATCTAAACCAAAATCACCTTCAAGAACCGAGGCTGAGGTGCAATTTATACGCGTTGCTGACATCGAAACTCCTGACTTAAACGGTTTGGATGAAGTTCTCGTTGACGACGATGAAGTTGGAGACAGTGCAAACTGCACTGCACAGGAGAATATCTACAATAACAACAACGGTGACCCTTCTGATTCTGATAACAGCTACGACTGTGATGGTGACGATACAGATGCCAGAGTTCCTTCTCGGACATATCGTGCGACAAAACTTATCACATTAAACAAAGATGGCGTCACAAGTCTGGTGGAGCCTCAAAATTCTTAATTCCTTCTTTTGAACATTTATTTCAACCTGAAGTACAAATTAAAAGCATCGATCTGCATTCTTTATGAGCCCCACTCGATCACCCAAATCTGAGCTATAAATCTATTCAATATTTCGAGTGAGGCAAAAAAACCTGCATTTCTACTTATTTGTGATTTATTTTCTGTTTTCATTTTAAATTGTTTTCTTCATTCAAACATTGGTTTGAAAACAGCATTACTTCTTCACACACACACACAAGAAATAGTCTGCATCTTTTTCCTGTAAAGCTTTTTTTCCTTTGGAGAATTAAACATTACAACAAATCTGCATTTACTTCCAAAGAATATTCCAATTCAGTCGTTTGTTTGATTGTAAAAGCATCGTTTCCCTTGACAGCCTCCTCCACAGTCCTTTTTGACAATTGTTTCTCCCTTATGCAATAAGCCATTATAAAATGCAATTCATTTAAAAAATTTAAATGAAACCTGCCCAAATTCTACCTTTATTTTTTTTCAAAAAAAGTCCTCAAATCCCAAATGTTTCGAGCTAGTCAACTCACCTACCTTTCTTTGTATGTTAATGAAACACATTCCTCATTCGAAACATATCATTATTATTATAGATAATAATTAATTATACTGCAAATTTACCACAACCCTGTTGAAAATTGGAAATGCCTTTTAAATAAACCCTGAACCATTTAGCAATGAATGAAAGTCAAGAAAAAACAGTGGAAAATTATTATTGAAAAAATAAAAATATCCAATTATAAAAGTTTTGTCTTTATTATCTTCTCTTGGGATGCAATCTTAGCTCCGAATTGTCTTGATGTAAACTTATGACAAAAATCTCTCTTTTTCTGTCTTTGAATCTTTTTGGTTGGCCTAATTCAAGCGTAAGACCTAATCTTGTGTGGTTAAAGCACAAAAGGAACAGTTTAACAAGCACTCTGAGAAAAACCGACCCTCCTTTCATCCGCTTATCAGGAAATTTTAGAAGATTCTTTTGTGTGGGTGTGTTGGTGGACATGACCGACAAGGAGAGGGTTATAGACTAAACTTTTAAATGTATAAAATAAGGACAAATACTTGGGTAAAAATGTATGTGGATGATGATGGAAAATTCATTCTTTCTCTGTAGCTTAATTCTGTGGTTTCTGCATCCCAAACCGCAAGACTTTTGAAATTAATAATTTAAACAAAAGACTCTGAAATGAGGCTGCGGTAGCCAAACTCCAAGGGCTGCTTCCAGAAAAGATTCCATGTTTTTTGTAGGAAAAAAAGTATGATCAAGACTTGATAAAAGAAAATATTAGAGGGTTTTTTTCTTTTGCCGTGAAATTTTTGCTCTTTGCCCATTGTTGGAAAGAAACTTTTATTTGCAGGTTTGTATAGGGTGAGTTTTTTGTTATTTTTCTTACTTTTTGAGTGAGTGGCACAAAATCAGGGTTCAAAGAAAGTAGTCTTGTTTAGAAGAAATTGAGTTAAAAATGAAAACTCTTAAGTGAAAAAAAAGAAACTAATAGCTGTTGCTTTCCCTGATTTTAAACAATAGTTTTCTGTTATGGCTGTAAATATAACTTCATATAGAGAATCAAAACCTTACTTTCTGTTTTTGATTCAATGAGCTATGCAAAATATTTTGTCAATGTCATAAACAAGACCTTTTTCATTTTCGGTAAAATATGTTCCACAACAACAGGTTCATATTTTTTCTTCTCTAAAGGGTTTCTCATGATTAATAACTTGCCCTGATTCTATCTACGTGACAGACTTAACATTTCAAATCATTTTATGAATATGTAAATGAGCTTTTAGATTTAAATATGTATCTAAAGTATGTCAAGTACCAACACGTTGTGTATTTGATAATTTTTCTTTTTTCAAATCTCAGTGTTTTTCATCACAATAATATGTCTTGCAAAACATAGTGGTGACTCATAACATTCAAATAGTATTCCTCAACTAAATTTGCATATAAATAAATCCACACACCTCTGATGGAAAAAAAGATTGAGCCTCGATAGGATCCGAAATGACTTCTCAAAAAATCTACATTTATTTGGGTTGAGACTTAAAATAAGGTTAAAAATTTTCTAACCAACTAAAATATTAGTGCTTGTTGCCTTTCATTCATTTATCAACTTATTTTTTGTATCGTAGATCATTATTATTGCAAGCTCCACAAAAATCCTTTTTTTTTTGTTTTGTCTAAGCAGAAGCTAGGACATCTTTATTTACAAAAAATCGGTTTATTTTTCATATATATTCGAATGCAGAAATCCAATATTTTGGCATCTGATTTCAAGGCATAACAAACCTCTAATTAGTGCTTTTGTTGAGTAGAGTAGTAGTTGGCAATTTTAAGCTTCAAAAAGTAATTTATAGAAGAATTCCGGAACCTTTGTAAAAATTAAAATTTTCTCCTTTATGAAATCTGGATTTATTAAAGAAATGCATCATGTATTTTTCATTCAATTTTGTTTCAAGTTAAGATTGATAATGGTACAATTTGTAGCTTGCCAAAGATCAAAATGACAAATATCTGTGTATAACATAACATTTTTGATAAAAAAAAGGTCTTTTCTGTGACATGTTCATTCTGGTTATCACATGTGAAAACGATTCCTCATTATATGAGGTCTTTTCAATGCTTACCCAATCTCACGCACATAGAAAAGATTCCAAAAGAAGAAAAACACATCGAAACGAAATGAACAAAAAATCTGGGAGACAAAGTCAGAGAAGATGGATGGACTGATGTTGATATCGAAAAAGGTAATCTTTATGGTTGTAACAGCTAACAATTTTTCAACAAGGTTATAAAAGATCAGGACAAAGAGCAAGAGTATCTCTCTGATTTTGCATAATCATTCACTGGATTTGTTGGCGGTTAAGTGAATTATAACGAATCAATTTTCTGTTTTTATGTTGTAAAAATCCATAATAAGTTCCCAAAACGTGTTGGCCTCTTGAGACGTGGAAAAATTTCTAGACGACTAACTTCTTTTCTTTGTTGAAAACAAGATGGATAACACAAAAACCGACAGCTGAATCTCTTAATTATTTGTCCAAGTCTTTCTCTGAATTGTGATTGATAAAAAAAATCTCATCAGGCTAGCAACGATGATGAGCTTTTGTTACACACTTATTGTAATGAACAAAATACTCTTTAGAAAAGTGTATTCATTAGCTGGAGCAGAAAAACCTGTGTGAATGTTTTGATAAAAGTTTCAGCAACGATAGTATTTTTTGAAAAGTTGAAATTGGGATCCGCAAAAAATTTTAGATCATGATCTTTTACAGGCTCACACCTGCATCTAATTTAAACACCTCGACATTGTAAAAAGTAAAAAAGGAAATTTAAAAATACCACCAGGATCGTAAATAAAATTTCATAGAATATCGCACCTAAGTAGGTGGATAAAAGTATCCATTTTACTGGCTTGCCGCACTCTGATGTATTTTAAACGCAGACCTCCGTGATACCCACCTAAAATATTTGACTTTTATTACAAACCTTTGAGAACAACTAGTGTCTGTGGGATAAAGTTTCTTCATGCAAATAAGATTAAAAGAATCCAACAATTTTCAAGTTTTCATAATATTGTTTACTTGCTATAAAGGCTTCGACTTTAAAGATGAACTTCCATCTTCAGACCACCCTGATGATTTTTCTTAATGCAACGTAGTTTTGCACCGTCGTTGCAAAACTTCCAGCTTTAAAAACTATTGCCCTTGTTTAGGCATATCCCTTTTATGGAAGGCTATAAATAAGTTCTGATGATCTTTGATAAGGCATCCAAACGAAATTGACTTAGGGAGAAGAAAACAAATGTCTCACATAAAAGAACTTTGTAATGGTTTTTTTTCAACATCAAAAAAGAAATAGTTTTTTCTACTTGTTTGCTTATTTTAAAATGCAAATTTTTGTAGGAAAAAGAAATGATAAACTTTATCATCTCTGTAAGTTTTGCATAAATAATTATACCTCGAAATCAATTTTTGTGTAGTTTAATCAAAAATTGGTTGAGTTTAAATTGTAGTCACCATTTAAGGTGTTCTAATTGAGAAAGAAAAGATTCAAAAAGGGTATTTTCTTCGGTCCATTTTTAGATCGAGTTCGTTTTTATCCTGTTTTGGCAATGTTTTCACACTATCTTTGGCAATAAATTTCATCTAAGGTACTACTGACACCTTATACTGTCCAGACATTCATGCTGGTAGCAATCTACCTGACACGAAATTCTTTAAAAAGTAACTTCTTTGGACTGAAAAAATTATCAACGATAACATCAAAACTGTCAGTTGCTGATAACTGACAAACAATTTAGAGGGTCCCAATTAAAGTAAAAACTAAGTGATAAATGCTTTTCAACTTAACAAGCTATGAAATTGAATCATATATCTAGAGAAATTAAAAGAGAAAAACTTTTCAGGTTGATTTATAGCCATCTAATAGTATACTCATATTTATCAAAAACACGAGATACTTTGCCTTGTTTTATGAGTAGTTTCAAAATTATAGCCAGATTTATTGATTTGACATTTTCCAGACTTCACAAAATCGAATCCTAATACTCAAAGGTCTATCTTATTTAAAAGCCTTTAAAACATATAAACTGCTCACTGCCAATCTTTAAAAATCGTTTGGCAGATTTTCAAGTGCAAAATAATGACTAGACGGTTTTAGGAAGATAAAATTTTAATGTATGAATGAAATTCCTGCAAGAATTGCAATGACAAGAGGAGAACGTCGCGGTCCATAAAGAAATCAATGGTCTATGTTTGATAGCCAGAAAACTTTAGAAGACAAAACAAAAAAAGAAACCGTTGGTTGAATCTGTAAAGTATGCGAAAATAAAACAAACCATTTATATGTTAGAAAGTGGAAAGAAACTTGATCATCCAGCTTTAACAGCTTAGATGGAGACAAAGTTGTTTATTAATTTAAGTGGCCATAAATGTGATTTTTTTTAACCAAAAGTTTTTGTCAGTTAGATTTTCCAACAGCCAACAATTTAGAATCAATTGTGATAACATTTTTCAAATATCCGGAGCATCCAGCCACTTGAAAGGAAACAAAAAATTTCAACTGAAAAATTGATGGAATTTTGTCTTATGATTTTATTCAACAATGTTAAGCCAAGTTTAAAAAAAAGACTTTTATATTAGTCGCTGTTTTTCACCTGAAATTCGTGACTATGGTGCTTTTAGATGCCGAGCTTGAAGGCGTTTTAGATTAAATTCTTGATGACAAGATACCTCAAAGAATGACACTTATAAAATACAACAATATAAGTGGTACCTGTGCAATCAACGAAATGGCCAC
>Ga0194133_10010968_pt1 | contig 10109 bp, 4 predicted proteins | sample TA2KigOf40mmetaG_FD_155448 | JGI IMG/M metagenome (GOLD analysis project Ga0194133, IMG submission 155448) | Freshwater microbial communities from Lake Tanganyika, Tanzania - TA2015055 Kigoma Offshore 40m | ecosystem: Environmental > Aquatic > Freshwater > Lake | place: Tanzania: Lake Tanganyika... | reverse complement strand
CGATCCTGCTGCCCCCTCCGCGCGGCCTGATCCTCGACCGCCACGGCATGCCGCTGGCGGAGAACCGCGCCCGGTACGACGTCGACCTTTACGTGCGGGAACTTTCCGGAAACTACGCCCGGGCCCATCGCGGCCGGCTACCGATGACACTGGTGGAGGTGGGGGTGGGCGAGAAGCGACGCAAACAGCGGCAGGTGGATATTGAAAGAATCATCCAAGAGACAGCCGTCGAACCTCTGCGGAATCTGGGCATCCAGCTGAATTACGATTTGGATGAATTACGTCGTCATGCCCACCAGCGACCCAACACGCCCTTCCAGCTGGCCACGCAGATCGACTTCGCAACGCTTTCGCGGATGGCGGAGCGGGATCCGCGAATTCCCGGGGTGGATGCGGCCGCCCGGCCGGTCCGTTGGTATCCCTACGGATCCTTGGCTTCCCATATTTTGGGCTTTGTGGGTGCGCCGGAGGAGCAGACCCTAGAAACTTTCCAGCCGGAGGTCATCGGCAAGGAGGGGATTGAGAAAGGTTTCAACGCCGACTTGGAAGGCGTGCCCGGCGGAAAAATTCTAAAGAAAAACAACCTCGGCTTCATCATGGAAGAGCAGGGTTACCAGGCGCCGCAGGCCGGCAAAAATATCTACCTCACGTTGGACGCCCGCATTCAGACGATTGCTGAGGGCGTGATGCGGAGGGTCGGGCGGGGCGCCTGTGTGATCATGGATCCGAACACCGGGGACATCCTGGCGATGGTCTCTGTCCCGAACTTTGACCCCAACAGTTTTGTGCCCGGGGGAACCGATTCGCGGGACGGTTGGAAACGAACCCTGACCGATGAGACGAAGCCAATGCTGAACCGCGCGATCGGCGCCTATGCGCCCGGATCCACCTTCAAGACCCTGACGGCGCTGGCAGCGCTGGAAAATCCCAATGCCAAGTTCACGCCCCAGACGATCATCCACAGCCCCGGATCGGTCTACATCGGGGACCGTTGGTGGAAGGACTGGAATCCCAGCGGGCAGGGATCGATCGCCCTGAAACGGGCCCTGGCGATGTCCTGCAACACCTTCTTTTACCAGTTGGGGGTCCGGACGGGGATTGACTCGATGACCGACATGGCCAAGCGGATCGGGTTGGGGGAACGGATGTTGGTGACACCGGACGGCCAGCCGGAGCTGGCCGGGGAGGATCCCGGCACCATGCCCGGAAAAAAGTGGATGGAGGAACGCATGGCGGACCGGAAGAAAAGGTACAAGGCCACGATTGAAAAATGGGTGGCCGATGGCCGGCCGGGGTCCCGCCCGTCCCCGCCACCGGTGGAGCGCTGGAGCGACGGGCACACCGCCAACACCTCGATCGGCCAGGGCTATGTCCGCGTCACGCCCCTGCAGATGACCGTGATGTCCGCGGCGGTGGCCAACAACGGCACGGTTTACCTTCCCCGTCTGGTGCAGGGGGTGGCGGTTTCGACCGAGGCGGGGGTGAAACCGATCCGCGAATTTCCCGTGGCCGTAAAGCGGGGCGATCTGGGCGTGAAACCGGAGAACCTGCAGGCGGTTCGGGAAGGCCTCCGCGCGGTCGTGACGGAAGGCACCGGTCGCAACGCAGCGGTGAAGGACGTGGAGGTGGCCGGCAAGACTGGATCCGCCCAGTTCACCACCCGAATCGGGGGAGGGCTGGTCAAGGATACCCGCACCTGGTTTACGGGTTTCGCCCCGCTCAAGGATCCCAAGTATGCGATCACTGTAATTGTGGAAGGCGGGAGCTCCGGCGGCACCACCTGCGCTCCGCTGGTTTCGGAAATCCTTTTCAAGATTTTTGAGATGGAGAAGGGGACCCCTCCGGCGATGGTTTACCAGGCCCCGGTCACCGGCCATTTCCATGGGGTGACCGCCTCGGACGGCTCCTACGTGCCGGGACAAGGCGGGGACGACAATACGGATGGCGACGGGGATGGCGGCGTCTTTGGCGGCATCTTTAACTGGTTTGATGAGGGTAATAACACGGGCGGGGCCGGGCGGGGACTACGGCGGAACCGATAATGGCCAAGACACGTTTCTGGTCCGGGTTCCATTGGCCGAGCCTCTTCCTGATGCTCGGGCTCTGCACGGCCGGGATCCTCATCATCTATAGCGCTACCCACGGCAGCGAGATGGCGGACTTGAAAAACGCCTCCATCCAGCAAGCGGCCTGGGTCGGGCTCGGGCTGGCCTGCTTTTTTGTCCTGGCCTTCTCCGACTATCACCGTTGGGTCGCCCAGGGATGGTTCTGGTTTGGGGCTGGTATTTTTCTTCTCTTGGTCGTGTTGATTTTCGGGCGCGAAGTAAATGGTGCCAAAAGCTGGCTCCGTTTTGGCCCGGTCGGATTCCAGCCGGCCGAGGTGATGAAACTTGCCTTTCTCGTGGGGTCCACCGCACTGCTGGTCGCCTTGCGGGAGCGCATCGGAAAGTTCCGGACGGTGCTGGCCTTGGTCGGGCTCGCCCTGATTCCGGTGCTGCTGATTCTCCGGCAACCGGATCTCGGTTCGGCCGCCGTTTTTCTGCCGATGTGTTTCGGGCTGCTTTTTGCCGGCGGCACCCGCTTGCGCTTCCTGCTGATTCCCGTCGGCCTGGGCTTGGCGGCATTCTTGGCGATTTATCTGTGGGTGGGGCAGTACGGGAAAGAACTGCCAGGGCTAAAAACCTACCAAAACAACCGAATCCGCACTTTTTTTGATCCCAACCTAGATCCGCTGGGGGCGGGCTGGACCATCCGGCAGTCGATCATCGCGATTGGGTCGGGCGGCTTCACCGGCAAGGGATTCCTACGCGGGGACCAAAACCTGTACGGGTTCCTTCCGAAGAACATTGCTTACAATGATTTTATTTTTTCCGTTCTCGGGGAGGAGTGGGGGTTTGTGGGGGGCGCGCTGTTGATCCTGGGCCAGGCGGCCTTGCTGATCTGTATCGCGTGGATCGGCCTGCGGGCGCCCGATTTCGAGGGGCGGCTGCTGGCCGGCGGGGTGCTGGGCATGCTCTTTACGCATTTTTTCATCAACGTGGGGATGACGATCAAGGTGGTTCCTATCACCGGCATCCCCCTTCCTTTTGTCAGCTATGGAGGAACCTTCCTGGCCGTGTGCATGGCCGCGATGGGGTTGATGCAAAGCATCTGGCGGCAACGGCGTCTGGGCTGACGCGCCTTTGCCCGAAAGGAAAGACGATATGATTCTGGAAACCATCAAACGAATTTTCCGGGGCAAAGCCCGGGAAGACCGGCGCAGCCTGCTGATCTCCGTGGAGCCGCTCGAAAAGCGGGTGGCCCTGCTGGAGGCCGGTACGGTGGAGGAGTTCTCCATCGAGCGGGAAGGGGACCGCAGCATCTCCGGCAACATCTACAAAGGTCGCGTGCATAATGTGGAGGGATCCCTCAAGGCCCTGTTTGTCGACATCGGCCAGGAGAAGAACGCCTTCCTGCATTTTTGGGACGCCGTGCCGGCGGCCATGGATGAGCAGATTGAAGCGGTCGAGAGGCGGGGCGGACGCGGTCGCAAGCCCCGGATCACCAGCAATGACATCCCCAAGCTTTATCCCGCGGGCGCCGAGGTCATTGTCCAGGTGAACAAGGGGCCCATCGGCACCAAGGGGGCCCGGGTCACCACCAACCTCAGCATGCCTGGGCGTTATCTGGTGCTGATGCCTTTCGGCGAGATGAGCGGCGTATCCCGCAAAATCGAGGATCCCGCGGAACGGTCCCGCCTTCGCAAAATTCTGCAGGAACTGGACATCCCCGACGGCATGGGCGTGATCCTGCGCACCAACGGTGAGGGGATGCAGGCCCGGTACTTTGTCCGCGATCTCGCGTTGTTGCTGGAGCAGTGGCGCCGGGTAGAGAAAGGGATGAAGACCAAGAACGCGCCCGCGGTTTTGCTGGAGGAACCGGATCTGGTGGAGCGTTCCGTCCGCGACTTCCTGACGGAGGAGGTGGACGAGGTGGTCGTGGACAACGAGGAGGCCGAGCAACGGGTCCGCCACCTGGTGGGCCTGATCTCCAAGCGTTCGCTGAAAAAAGTGAAGCGCCATCTTGCGGCCGAGCCGCTTTTCGAGGCGTATGGGGTCAACCGGCAAATCGAAAGCGCGCTGCGGCGGCAGGTCTGGCTGAAGTCCGGGGCCTCGCTGGTCATTGACGAGACGGAGGCGCTGGTCTCGATCGACGTGAACACCGGCAAGACCCGCGGGGGAAAAGACCACGACGACACCATCCGGAAAACCAACCTCGAGGCGGCCGAGGAGATCGCCCGGCAGCTGCGGTTGCGCAACCTGGGCGGCCTGATCGTGATCGACTTCATCGACATGCGTGCCCGCAAGGACCAGAACGCGGTCTACGAGAAGTTCAAGGAGTGCCTGCGTCGCGACCGGGCCCGGACGCACACCCTGCCGATTTCGCCGCTGGGCCTGCTGGAGATGACCCGGCAGCGGGTCCAGGAAAGCATCCGTCGGGCGGTCTACATGGAGTGTCCGGCCTGCCGCGGGAAGGGCATGGTGAAGTCCTACGAAACGATGAGCGTGGAGATCCAGCGGGAGATCAGCCGCATCCTGCGCAAGCATTCCGAGGTGCATGAAATCAAGGTGGTGGTGCATCCGGGGGTGCTGCACCGTCTGCGGACGGAGGACGACGAACTGCTGGTGGAACTGCAGCGGCGTTGCGCCGGGCAGTTCAGTTTCAAGGCCGATCCGGCCGCCAACATCGAGGACTTCAAGATCCTCAATGGGGCGACCGACCAGCCGCTGGAGTAAGGGAGTGAGCGGTCCCGCGGCGCCGGGTCCGGAACCGGGGGAGGTTCGCACCGCCGGCCTGCGGGCCGTGTTGGCGAGCATGGAGTCGACCCTGGGTCCGCAGGCACCCTCCTCGGCCTGCCTCGACATGTACCGTGAGTTTCTCCGTATGGAGGAAAAACGGCTGGAAGAGCAGGCCCGGGGCGGGACTCCGGGCCTGGATTTGGCCCACCGGCGGGCCCAGTTAATCACCGTGGTACTGGAACGGCTTTGGGAAAATGCCGGCGGTCCGGCTGCCGGCGACGGGCTGGTCCTGGGGGCGGTGGGTGGTTTTGGCCGGCAGGAGATGAGTCCGGCTAGTGACATCGATCTGGTTTTCATCCGGGAAGGCGCCACCGACCGGACCGCGGAGGAGGTGGTGAAGCAGATCCTGTATGTGCTTTGGGATCTGGGGCTGAAGGTGGGGCACGCCTGCCGGACCGTGGCGGAGACGATCGACCGGGCGGAAGCGGAGCCGATGATCAAGACCGCCCTCCTGGACGCGCGACCGCTGGGCGGCTCCGTCGCGCTGTGGCAAAAGTTTCTGGAGGAGTTTCAGCGCCGCAGCGTGGCCAAGGGAGTGGAGGGATACCTGGCGTGGCGCCTGGAGAATCAGGCGAGCCGGCACCGCAAGGAGGGCGGCACGGTTTTTGTGCAGGAACCCAACCTGAAAACCGGGGTGGGGGGCCTGCGGGATTTTCACAACCTGCGCTGGGTGGGGCGGGTGGCCAGCGAAGGAGCCACCCTCCCGGAGCTGGTCCGAAAAGGCTGGCTGGGTTCGGAAGAGGCTGCGCAGGCGGAGGCGGCTTTTGGATTTCTGATGACCCTGCGGGAGCGGTTGCACCATCTGCAGGATGGTCCGGGGGATGTGCTCAACCTCCGGCTCCAGGGGGAGTTGGCCGAGGCGATGGGATATCCCCAGCCCAACATTTTGCGGAAGAGCGAGGCGCTGATGCGGGAGACCTACGGGCATCTGCGGACCGTGCATCTGGTCTGCAACGCGGCGGCGACGCGGATCTGCCAGCAGAAAACGGGCCGGCCGCGGGGCCTCTGGTCGTTTTTTTCCGGGTGGACCGGGGCGCGGCGGGCGGTGGACGGATTTGTGCTGCACGGGGCGGAGCTGGGGGCGGAGTCCCCCGAGGTGTTCCGGCAGGATCCGGTCCGGATGATCCGGGTGTTCCGCATTCTCCAGGATCAGGGATCGGTGCCGGGGGCGGAACTTTCCTCGTTGATCCGGGCGAACTTTTCCCTGCTCACGGAGGAGTGGGCCCGACGCCCGGAGGTGCGGGAAACTTTTCTCCACATCCTGCGCCAGAAGGGAAAGGTGGGGCGGATTCTCCGCTGGATGCATGAGGGGGGCGTCCTCGGAAGAATGCTGCCGGAGTTCGCGCCCCTGACTTGCCTGGTGCAGCACGAATTTTTCCACCGCTACACGGCTGACGAGCACACCCTGGTCTGCCTGGAACAGCTCGATGCGATGCTTGGATCGAAGGAGCCGGATCTGCGGAAATACGGCGATCTCTACTCCCGGGTGGAGGTGCCGGAGATCTTGGCCTTGGCGGTGCTGCTCCACGATACCGGCAAGGCGGAACTGACCCGGAATCACGAGGAGATCGGGGCGGTCCATGCCGCCAAGGTGGCGCGCCGCTTCGGTTTCCGCGGGCGGGAGCTGGCCCTGATGACCTTCCTGGTGGACCACCACATGACTCTCGGGGTCTTTGCCCGCAAGAATCTGGACGAGCCGGAAACGATCCGGGCCTTTGCGCGGATCGTCCAGGACGAGGAGCGGCTGGATCTGTTGATGCTGATCTCCGCGGCGGATGTGCGGGCGGTGGCGGGGCGGAGCAACTGGTCCAGCTGGCGGGAGTTGCTGGTGTGGGATCTTTACGGGCGCACCAAGCGGATGTTGGCGGGCGAGGAGGAGTTTTTGCGGGCGGAGGAAGAGGAACGGAAGGGCCGCGTCCAGCAGGTGGAGGCGGAGCTGGCCGGGGAGGTGTCCGGGGAAGACGTGACGCAGCATCTCGCGGGGATGGGTTCCTCCTATCTGCGGCAGTGCCCCGCGGCGCTGATCGCCCGCCATCTCCGGGCGGTGCACCGTTTCTTCGCCGACCGGGTGGCGGGGTCCGATGCCCTGCTCCCGCTGGTGGAGTGGCGGGATTTTCCCGAGGAGGGCCACACCGAGGTGATTGTGGTGACGTGGGACCGGGCCCGGCTGTTCAGTAAGATCGCGGGAAGTTTTGCGGTGGCCGGCTGCAACATCCTGAGCGCGGACGTGTTCACGCGGTCGGATGACGTGGTCATCGACACCTTCCGCGTCTGCAGTGACCGGCTGGAACCGGTCAGCCACCGGGTGGATCGGGGGACATTTGAGCAGGCTTTGGCGGAATCCCTCCGCAGCACCGAGGACACCTTGGGCGAGCGGCTGGCGGGGCAAGGCCCGACTCTCTGGCAGAAGGCGATCGGCGAGGCGGAGTTTCCCGCCAGTCTGCGCATCGACACGGAGAGCGAGCCGGGGCGAACCCTTCTGCACGTGCAGGCGCCCGACCGGGTGGGGCTGCTCCACGCGCTGACCGGCGCGATTGCGGACGAGGGGATGCAGATCGGGGTGGCGCGGGTCACCACGGAAAAGGGGGCGGCCCTCGACACCTTCAGTCTGGTGGACCGTGAGGACCGGCCGGTGACGGATCCGGAATGGCAGCAACGGCTGCTCCAGCGGCTCAAGGGGGTGGTCAGCCGGTGAGCGGGGAGCGCCTGAAAATTTTTCCGGACGATCTGCCCGATGCCAAACGGCTGGCCCGGCGGGTGGTGGCGGCCCTGCGGAGGTGTTTTGGGGTGGAGCGGGCGGCGCTTTTTCTCCTGAATCCCAATCTCGGGGATCTGGAGGTGGAGGCGGCCGAGGGCCTGACGGCGGCCAATCGCCAGCGGCGGTGGCGGCTGGGCCAAGGGCTGGTGGGTTGGGTGGCCAGCCGGGGGTTGGCGGCGCGCGCGGATGTGAAGAGGGGCAAGAACGCGCTGGGTCCCGGCGGGAGCGAGCTGGCCGCCCCGCTCACCGACGGGGACAAGCTGATTGGCGTGCTGGCGGTGGGGACCAGGAAAAAAAATTATTTCCGCGAGGGGCAGGAAAAGGAGTTGGCGCAAATGGCGCGGGAGGCCGGCGGCTGGATGGCGCTGGCCTGGCAGGTGGCCGGAACTCGGGAGGAGGGAGAGCGCTCGGCGGCCCTGGCGGAGGTGGGGGCGGCGGTGGGTGCCGAGGAGACGGTGCCGGCGATCCTGCAACGGGTGGCCCGCGAATCCCTGCGGTTGTGCGGCGCCAAGGTGGCCTCGATTTTCCTTTTGGACCCGCAGAAACAGGAGTTGAGGTTGGAGGTGTGCCTGGGGGCCTCCCGGAAATATCGGCAGCAGGAACCGATCCCGGTGCCGGAGTCAGCCCTCGGGTACGTGGTGGGAAGGCGGCGGCCGTTCACCCTGCCGCGGGTGGAGGAGAGCGCGCTCGACCTGCACACCGACCGGATTTTGCGGGAGGGTGTGGCCTCGCTGGCGGCGGTGCCTTTGGCGGATCCCCACGAGGGACTGGGCGTGCTGGTCGTGGCCACGCGACTGCCGCGTCGGTTTTCCGATGCGGAGATCCGGCTGCTGGCGGGCTTGGCGGGTCTGGCGGCCGCAGCCCTGGGGCGGGCCCGACTCGCCTCCAGATTGGATCAGACGGAAGAAGAGTTGCGGAACCGGGAACGGCTTTCGTCCCTGGGGATGCTGGCGGCGGAAGTCGCCCATGAGGTGAGGAACCCGCTGGCGGTGGTGCGGATGCTTTGGCACACGGCGATCCGGGGATTGGCCACCTCCGAGCCGCAGACCCGCGATCTGCAGTTGATCGAGGCCAAGCTGGGCCAGATGAACACCATCCTGGACCGGATTCTCAACCTGGCCCGCTCGGCCGATCCGGAAATGCAGGAAGTGGACGCGGCCGAGGTGGTGGCCGAGGTGGCCTTGCTGACCCGGACGAAGCTGGCCTCCGCGCGGATCCGGGCGGTGCTCAAGTTACCCGCCGCCTCGACCGCACGGGTGCGCGGGGACCGCTCGCTGTTGGAGCAGGCGTTCCTCAATCTGGTCCTCAACGGGGTGGAGGCGATGAAGGGCGGGGGGGAGCTGCGGATGGAGGTTCGTCCCGCCGGGGCGGAGGTGGTTTTGGCGGTGGAGGATCAGGGCGCGGGGATGGAGAAGGAAGTGGCCGCGCGGCTGTTCGAGCCGTTCCTATCCCGTCGTCCGGGCGGCACGGGGCTCGGCCTGGCGTTGGTGCGCCGGACCGTGGAGGTCCACGGAGGCAAAGTGCGGGTGCGATCGAAGCCCGGGAAGGGGACGAGGGTGGAGATTTGCCTGCCGAAGAGCGGATCCGCCGCGGCCGGGCCGGGGTAAGGAGCCGCGGAGTTAGGATTTAGTTGATGAGCTTTTCCAGCTCCTCGTCCTTCGGCACACCCAGTTCCAGCGCGCGATTGTAGTGGCGTTTGGCCAGCTCCTTGGCCGGGGGAGTTTGCGTCGCGTAAATCACCGCGAGGTTGAAGTGGGCGTCCCCGTAGCTGTCGTCCAGTTCGATGGCCTTGCGGCACTCCTGCTCGGCGGCTTCCTGCAGACCCTTGCGGGATGAAGAAATGCCGAGGTAGTTGCGGGTCTTGGCGTCGTTGGGGTCCAGGGCCACCGCCCGGCTGAGGACCTGGATGGCATCGTCATATTTCTCCTGCTGGACGAGCACGATGCCGAGCACGGAATGGGAAAAAGCGTCATTCTGGGCCACCCGGATGGCCTCGCGCAGGGCTTTTTCGGCCTCGGGATATTTCTGCTGCTGGAAACGGACCACGCCTAGATTCGAGAGGGCGTAAATGGATTGCGGGTATTTGTTGAGAATTTCCTGATAGGCGGCGGCGGCCTCATCAAATTTTTTTTCGTTGTAAAGGGCGGTGGCTTTGGCGGCGGTCTCCTTGAACTCCTCGGGAATGCGGGGTTTTTCCGAGTAGGTTTCCGGGCCGGCCGGTTTTTCGGCGGCGCTGCTGAGGGTGGCGGCGGCCCCGGGCGCCGCAGGTGCGGCGGGAGCCTCGGGCTCGGGAGCCATTAGGGAGGGGGCGGACACCTTGAGCATGTTCTCCTCCTCGGCATTCAGGGTCACCAAGGGGGAGCTCAACACTTCCATCTGCGTCTTCAGGGCCTCGGTGGAGACGGCCAGGTTCTTGAACTCATCCAGCACCAGACGGCGGGCGGCCTCGCGCCGGGCCTGTTCCTTGAGTTGCCGGTCGAGGATGGAGCGCAACATGGCGTTTTCCTTGGCTA
>Ga0194133_10010966_pt1 | contig 10110 bp, 5 predicted proteins | sample TA2KigOf40mmetaG_FD_155448 | JGI IMG/M metagenome (GOLD analysis project Ga0194133, IMG submission 155448) | Freshwater microbial communities from Lake Tanganyika, Tanzania - TA2015055 Kigoma Offshore 40m | ecosystem: Environmental > Aquatic > Freshwater > Lake | place: Tanzania: Lake Tanganyika... | reverse complement strand
GACCAGATCGTTGAGTTTCTACATCGTGTCAAGTCTAATCCAAATCTTGCAGACCTCCAGTACGTCAAAGACAAGAGTCTTGATTTTTGCAAGCGCCAGGCATTTAAAGACGCACTCCAGCAGGCCGTTGAGCTCATCTCGACGGACAAATTCGAGAGTGTTGTCGGACTCATGAAAAATGCAGTTGCTGTCGGCATGCCAAACTCCGTTGGTCACGACTTCTTCGATGACATGGAGGCGAGATTTGTCAAGCAGCGTCGCATCGTCTGCCCAACAGGCTTTGCAAAGCTTGACAGCAAGGAAATATTCCAAGGTGGTCTAGGCAAAGGTGAGATTGGAGTCATCACTGCGAACACCGGCGTAGGAAAGAGTCATTTTTTGGTGGCGCTGGGCGCCAACGCAATGCGTGCCGGCAAAAATGTGCTCCATTACACCTTTGAGCTCTCCGAGACAAACGTCGGCCTGAGGTATGATTCAAACCTCTGTGACATGAATAGCAACGAGGTCCAGGACAACAAGGACATCGTGAAGGCAAAATATCAAGAAAATGATCTTGGGCGTCTTATTATCAAGGAGTTTCCCACAGGTTCTGCTTCAGTCTTGACTCTCAGGAACCACATCGAGAAGTTGTCGATGAAGGGCTTTGTCCCGGGAGTCATCATGGTCGACTATGCAGACGTCATGAGATCGACGCGTAGCTATGATTCAATGCGTCATGAGCTTAAGCTAATCTATGAGGAGCTTAGAAACATGGCAATGGAGATGAATGTGCCTATTTGGACAGCTTCCCAGGCAAATAGAGACTCTGCCAATTCGAATATCGTAGGGCTTGAAAATATGTCTGAGGCATATGGCAAGGCGATGGTTGCCGACGTAGTTCTTTCAGTCTCCAGAAAGGCCGTTGAAAAAGCAACTGGAGCTGCGCGACTCTTTGTCGCCAAGAACAGAGCAGGAAAGGATGGCATTCTTTTTCCTATTCACATCGATACAGGTCGATCTAAGATAGAGATACTGGACGAAAATCAACTCACACTCGGCGAAGCCGTGAGTCAAGATGCGTCCGATACAAAAAACCTTCTTCGCAAGAAGTGGAACGAGCTGAACAGTGCTGAGTAATTTGGAGGAAGCTGTGGAAACAACTGAGACAACAAGAGAGCGCGCTCTGAGAGAGACAAACAAGTACTTTGAGGGAGATGAACTAGCTCCTGATGTCTTTATGAAGTACGCACTGAGAAACCTTGACGGTGACCTACTTGAGACGAACCCAGACCAGATGCACCGGCGTCTCGCACGAGAGTTTGCCAGAATTGAGTCAAATTATCCTAACCCTCTCTCTGAAGAGGAGATTTATTCACTCCTCAAGGGGTTTGGCGACGTAGTGCCCCAGGGATCACCAATGTCAGGTATTGGCAATGGTTATCAGCTTCAGTCACTCTCGAACTGTTTTGTTGTAGAGCAGCCACACGACTCTTACGGAGGTATTCTCTTTACGGACCAAGAGCAAGTTCAGATTATGAAGCGCCGAGGCGGCGTCGGCTTTGATGTATCCACAATTAGGCCGAAGGGTCAACCAACAACAAATGCTGCTAGGACAACTGACGGCATTGGCGTCTTCATGGAACGTTTCAGCAATTCGACACGCGAGGTTGCACAGGGTGGTCGTCGAGGCGCCCTAATGATTACTATTGACTGTCGCCACCCTGAGGTCGAGACCTTTATTGATATTAAGCGCGATCTCAAGAAGGTGACTGGCGCAAATATATCAATTCGATTTACAGATGAATTTATGAATGCTGTGCAGGCCGGCAAAGATTTTGTTCTGCGCTGGCCGGTTGAGTCTTCACCCGATGAGGCAGAGATCACCAAGACGATCAATGCGAAGCAGGTGTGGGATAAGTTTATTGATGCAGCATGGACTTCCGCAGAGCCGGGCGCCCTATTCTGGGACACAATTACCAATCAGGGTATTGTTGATTGCTATCAAGACGTCGGCTATAAGACAATATCAACGAATCCTTGTGTTACGGGCGACACCGAAATTATGGTCGCTGACGGTAGGGGCTTTGTCAACATCAAGACGCTCGCAGACGAAGGTTTTGATGTTCCTGTTTTCGCGTGTGGCGAAGACGGCAAAGTCACGATTAAGACGATGAGGAACCCACGCGTCACTGGTAAAAATGTCGAGACGTATCGCGTCACCGTAGAGGGTGGGCATACATTTCGCGCGACAGGCAATCACAAGATGATCATGCGTGACGGCAGCGAGTGCGAAGTAAAGGATCTTGTTGCTGGTGATTCACTTTGGATTTCGCACCACGTTCATGGTAAATTTAGTGAAGCTCTGCCTCACTTGAGTGTCACCACGTCACAAGATTATAGCTGGACTAGATCTGGTGGGTCTAAAACGTGGAAGTCTACTCACCGCCTCATCTGGGAGCATTACAACGACAGGAAGATCGACAAGAATGAAGTAATTCATCATGTCGATTTCAACTCTCTGAATAATCACGTGGATAATCTATTGCTCATGAGCAAGAAGGATCATGATCAATTTCACGGCAATCTAATTAGAGGTGAAAACAACCCGATCTTTAAGATAAAGGCAGATCCCGAAAAATTTGCCAAATACACAGAAAAAATGTCTCAGTCGGTGAGCGGTCTTAGAAATCCTCGTGCAAAGGATGTAACTACGCATGTTCTGCTTGACGCAATCGCCAAGCTCTCGCTGAGTCTTGGGCGACGAGTTACAACCAGCGATTGGCGCAAATTTGCAAAAGAAAATGACTTTCCAGTCTTCTTGAGTAAATTTCGATTGGGAGAAAAGACTTTTTCCGAGACATGCTACGATATTGCAATTTCGTGTGGACTGTCGACAGACATCTGTGATATTGACCCACGTCTTGCGCGGCGTGCACTCCAGGCAGAGGAAAACGGTTATTCCTGGAAGCTGGCTGCAAATGAGCTCAATGTTGAGAAGACGTGCGAGACCTGTAAAAATCAGTTCTGGTCGAGCTACGATAGACGCGAGATCTCTTTCTGCGGACATTCTTGTTCAAATGTATACGCGAATCGTGTCGCCGGCAAAAACTCAAAGAGGGCCAACTCATTGCGAGCGATGCATGCAAATCGCGGCGAAGCAAAGCGAGTCGCACAGCTCAATGCTTATACATCCCTGAGAAGCTCTCTTGCTAGAGCACCCCTTGCCAGAGAGTGGGAGGTTGCATGCAAAGAAACAGGATGCTCTTCGCGCCTTGGAACAAAAAATGGTTTTGCCACGTGGAATGATCTCAAAGCTGCAGCTGAGAGCTTCAACCATAGAGTTCTCTCAGTAGAGAAGTGCGGCAATGAAGATGTCTACAACGGAACCGTCGACGACGTTCATACTTTTTGCTTTAGGGTTGGCAGCGAATCAATTGACGGCTTTAAGAACGACGCCGATCTCGTTCTAGCTAGTCGGCAATGCGGAGAAATTCCGTTAAGCCCATATGATTCTTGCCGGCTCATGGCAGTAAATTTGACATCATTTGTTGCGCACCCCTTCACGCCTCACGCACAATTTGATTTTGACAGATTCGACAGCGTTGTAATGAAGGCACAGCGCCTCATGGATGATCTTGTCGATCTCGAGGTTGAATGTGTTGACAGGATTCTTGCCAAGATCGATAGAGATCCGCAACCTGACAGCGTCAAAAAAATTGAGCGCGATCTGTGGAGCAAGATTAGGGCCGCAGGACTGAACGGGAGAAGGACTGGCCTGGGCATTACCGGTCTAGGCGATGCTCTCGCTGCGCTCAATATACAGTATGGCAGCGACGTCTCAATCGAGAGGACAGAAGAGATCTATAGGGCCCTAGCCATCGGTGCACACAAGTCGTCACTTCAACTAGCTTCCGAGCGCGGCGCATTCCCTGTCTTTAATTACGACAAGGAGTCGAGCCATGACTACCTCAATAGAATCTTGAGCGAGTGTGGTGATGAGTGGAAAGATATGTGGCGGCGAACGGGACGGAGAAATATCGCTCTGACAACAACCGCTCCTGTTGGCTCTGTTTCCTGCCTCACACGAACGACCTCAGGTATTGAGCCAGCATTCTTGCTCTCCTATAAGCGTCGTCGTAAAATAACTCAAGGTGACCTGACATCAAGGGTTGATTATGTCGACCCGATGGGAGACAAGTGGCAGGAGTATGTTGTCTATCACCACTGGTTTAAGAAGTGGATGGACGTGACAGGCAAGTCGGACCCAAAGGACTCTCCTTACTGGGGCGGCACAGCAAATGATATTGACTGGGTTAAGTCAGTTGATATTCAGGCAGCAGCACAGCGTTACGTCGACCACTCAATAAGCAAGACCTGTGTCGCAGGAAATTCTCTTGTGGAGACTGATTCCGGCTTGTTGTATGTAGACGAGATAGCAGATCTAGCCAATTGTCCTGAGGAAGGTTCAACGACCGTAGATGACCTCATGACAATTAATCATCATGGGCGCCGCGCGATGGTGGGGTTTGTATCGGACCAGGGCATCAAGCAGACTTACCGCGTCACAACAAAATCAGGACTAAGCATTAAGACGACTCTCGATCACAAGTTTATTCTCCTAAACGATGAAGATGGCCTTGAGGCGTGGGCCGAATTAAGCGATCTTCGATCCGGAGATAGAATTAAATTGTCGTAATCTTTCTCCTCCACACTATACTTATTAATAGCGTGGAGGAGAAAATGACAATGAACAGTTTTGATTGTGTTGTCTGCGGAGCGACAGTCAACCAAATGAAAAGTATGATTCAAAAGTCAGCCAGCATGAAAGCTACATGCTGCTCTCTGACATGTCTCAAGAAGACACCAGAGTACCGCGAAAGAAGAAGGCTGGCCGATCAAGCCAGAATTAAAAAAATTAGAGAGTCAGGAAGCTTCCAGAAAAACGGATCGAATAGCAGAATAACACGTGCAAAAAGATTCCTTGAGTCTCATGGCATACTCTACGCAGGGCTGAGCGATGATGATATTTTGTCTCTCTGGAAGCAAGAATTTAGAGTTCGAGCTGGGCATGCCGAGAAGATTAGAGCTGGAAGAAATAGGAAGCACGGAGACCTCGAGTCAATTCGTCGTGCTGACCAAGAGAGAGTAGTAAAAGGATCCTGCACTGTGCTCGGAGTCGAGTATCGCGAAGATTTCTCCCGCGAAGAGAAAAAGTCTATTACGCGTGAAGCATATAAAAACTTTAGAGTCAAAGACAAAACAACCTGGAAGCTGAAGCACCTTGCACGACATAGTGGCATTAAAAACACCGACTCGCTCTCTTGCGATAAGATTGAAAAGTTGTATGCCGAATATATTTCGGCGCGATTCTCTAGGTCACAGACTGAGAATGTCAGGAATGGCTACACAAGATCGGAAAAAGGCTGGTATTCGATGACTAACCAGGCAGGAGATAAATTTTTCTTTAGATCTTCGTGGGAAAAGAGAGTCTTTGAAGCTCTTGATCACCTTGTCGGCGTAGGAGAAATTCTTTCTGTGTTTACACCTGATCGTGTCGAATACGAAATCGACGAAACAAAACGCCACTATTACCCCGACGCCGCATTTGTGAATCGATCAGGCACTAAAATTGTTTTGGAAATAAAGCCGGCAAGTAAAGTTAATGATCGCTGCAATAAAGTGAAAATCTCGACAGCGCGTGATAAGATTGGAAATAATTTTCATGTTCTTACTGAGCATGATATTTTCTGCAGCGACCTGATTAAAATTTTGGGAGGAATGTAATGAACGAAGCAGTAGTAGAACTCATCTGCAGAGACCTAGATGCTCGAATCCCCAAAGAATTTCGAGTTAATAAACAGGCAGGTGCAAAATTCCTTCTCAGCGCTTCTCGCCTGAGAGAAGAGGAGATAAAAAATCCTGGGTATTGGGCCATCAAGAGATGGCTTGACGAGAGCAAGACGAGTGATGATTTTGAAGAAATTCTCTCAATTGAACAGGTCGGCGAGGAGAGGACATACGATTTAACAGTTCCCGATGGCAATTCGTTCTCAGCCAACGGTTTTTCTGTTCATAACTGCAACCTCCCGAATTCCGCGACACGAGAGACCGTCAATGACGTCTACATGCGTGCCTGGGCATCCGGATGCAAAGGCTTCACAGTCTACCGAGATGGCTGTAGAACAGGTGTCCTTGTTGCAACTGAAGAGCCAAAGAAGGAGCCACGTCCCGCGGAAGATCGCGCCACACCTCGACGACCAAAGACTCTTGTCTGCGACATTCACAGGGCAAATGTCAGAGACCAGTCGGGTGAATCGCAGCCCTGGCTCGTTCTCGTCGGTCTCCTCGAGGGCAAGCCATATGAGGTCTTCTGTGGAATTCCTACAAGCATTGAGATTCCAAAGAAGTATAAGTCAGGCAATATCGTAAAGAATGGCAAGCGAGATGGTATGACGACATACAACCTGCATGTGCCAGTTGACGATGAGAGCCTTGTCTTCAAAGATATTGCGAACCTATTCGACAACCCGACTCAGGGCGCCTTTTCGAGGACGATTTCGCTCGCACTCAGGCACGGTGTTCCGATACAGTACATCGTAGAGCAGATTCAGAAGGATAAAAATTCTGACATGTTCTCGTTCTCCAAGGTTGTCTCCAGAGTTCTCAAAGGCTATATTCCCGATGGCACAAAGACGACAGGTGCCTCGTGTGCTGAGTGTGGAAGCAAGGATCTCGTCTACCAGGAGGGATGCATGACATGCGCTGCATGCGGCAGCAGCAAGTGCTCCTGATCAAAAAAAAAAAAAAATAAAATAAAAATATTTTACAAATTCGTGCATACTTAAAACTGAGCCCGCAAGGGCGAGTTTTCGCACCGCGAATCGTCATATAGTCATTAGTCATGTTTTGTCAAGTACTTGTCAAACACTAACATAGGAGACTATATGTCATTTACTACAAAGCTAAGATTGGCTCAGATGACCGGATCGATCGGTTCCGAAGCAGGAACGATTCGAGATAGCGAGTCTGCAATCGCCTCTAACTCAATCGTCGCCGGCGACCTCAGCGCCATTCTTTCTCACATGGCATCGGCTATTAAGCGCATTCACGGCGCAGACACTTTCAGTGAGAGAGATGCGGGAACATTCGCCAGCGGTACATTCTTAAATGATATCTCTGCCGTGAACGCCAGCCTCTCAGGTGACCTCTCTGCCGTGAACGCCACCCTCTCGGGCGACATCTCAGCAGTTGACGCCACCTTCTCGGGCGACATCTCAGCAGTTGACGCCACCCTCTCGGGCAACCTCTCAGCAGTTGACGCCACTCTCTCGGGTGACCTCGCTGCTGTCAGCGGTACATTCTCAAGCAACATCTCGGCAGCCGGCGCGACACTGTCAGCCGATCTTGCCGCGGTCAATGCCACTCTCTCGGGTAACCTCGCTGCTGTCAGCGGTACATTCTCAAGCAACATCTCGGCCGTTGGTGCGACACTGTCGGCTGACCTCGCCGCAGTCAATGCAATCCTCTCGGGCGACCTTTCAGCAGTTGACGCCACCCTCTCGGGTGACCTCGCTGCTGTTGACGCCACTCTCTCGGGTGACCTCGCTGCTGTCAGCGGTACATTCTCAAGCAACATCTCGGCCGTTGGTGCGACACTGTCGGCTGACCTCGCCGCAGTCAATGCTAACCTGTCAGGCGACCTTGCTGCCGTTGATGGTACCTTCTCAGGCAATATCGCTGCAGTTGACGCCACTCTCTCGGGTGACATCTCGGCAGTAGATGCGACCTTCTCGGGTGACCTAGTCGCTGTCGACGGTAACTTCTCCGGAGACGTTGTGGTCACAGGTAACCTGACCGTCCAGGGCACAACCACCACGCTCGATACACAGAATCTGCTCGTTGAGGACCCCGTCGTTCTCTTCGGTGCAAACTCTGTCTCTTCGAACTCCAACGGCGGTATCGCAATCCTCTCGGGTTCTTCGGTTGCCAATGAGTCACTCGTCTTCGGCCGCGTTGCCAATGACGTGTGGGGTGTTGGTCGCAAGGACGTAGAGGGCGGTCTGGTGACCTCACTCGCCGACATGACCCTCGTATCCTTCCGCGCCGAAAAGCTTGAGCTCGGCGGCGCCTCCAACTACATGTACGTCACAGCTTCGGACATGAACATCGTCGCTGCAGGCGATGTCGTGATCGATCCTGCCGGCGGCGATGTCTTCATCGATGCACCCATCCAGCCTAAAGCTGGTGAGATCCACGACCTCGGCAAGGATGGAAATGCCTGGAATAACATGTGGGCTCGCAGCGGCGCGAAGATGACCTTTGGCGCCGGCGCCACAAAGGGCGTTATTGAGCATGCCATTCACGACGGAGCCCTTTCAGTAACAGTTCCCAGCGGCTCGCTAGTCTCAAAGAACAAGCTGTACGCCGAGACGATCGTGATGGCAAAGGACCAGGGTGTTGACCCGGCAACACCTTCTAGCGGTTACGGCGCTTTCTACGTCAAGAATGACAGGCCTTTCTTTATGTCCGATGCTGGCAGCGCATTCGACCTCACAGCAGGTTCGACCTTCTCTAAGGTGCAGCACATTGTTGCGTCTGGTGTTGCTGCGAATACGTCGGTTGCGATCGGTTCCGCCGCACACGGTGGCGCCCTGGCGCAGCACCTTGACGTGTACGTCAACGGCAACCTGCTTCTCTCGGGTGCGATCGTTGACGGCGCTGTTGCTGCTGGTGCCGACTACTCGATCGACGGCCTCGCGGGCGCCAACTTCAAGTTCGCCTTCGGCCTCGTTGCCGACGACGTCGTCATTGTCAAGAAGGTCACCGTCTAATAGGCAATATAGCTCAGCTCACTAGATGAGCTTTTTGGGCCTCGGAGATATTTATCTCCGAGGCCTTTTTATTTTCAAAGGAGGATTTGTGAAAGAACTGCACGAGGAATTTCTGGAGCTTATAAAAGCAGCCGAAGAAGAGACGAAGAGAGCACAGTCAAAGTCCTCTGTGCTAAACACACTAGGCGGAAATATTTTGCCAAAACTAGATAATCTCATCACAAAAGTTTTGTCAATGGATGATCTTAAAATTGGCATATCTGAAATAGTGTTGGGAATTATTCAAATTAAGAAGGACGTCGAAGCCGCTCAATACGCGGAGCAAGTCCAAGTTGCGTTTAGAATGGGTCAGCAGCTAATAGCGCAGGCAGCATCCAACAAGACAGACGAGCTAATAAAGCTGGAAGAGGAAAAGACAAGAGTAGAGGCACTTAAAGAGAAGATCTTGACAGGAGAGATCGACCCAGAAGATCGCAGAAAACCAGGGCAGCGGCCAGAATCGATACGAAATATTCGCAATGCTCAAAAAATTATTGAAGAAACTGCGGCACTAAAAGAGTCAGAGGCTCCACCAAAAGCACCAAAGATAAGAGGCAAGTCAAGGAAGAAGTCTTAATATCGCGTAAGGCACAAAGTGAGCAAAAAACCCTTAAATAAAGTCATTGGTATCCGTTTAACGTCCTATGCGAGAAAGATTCAAGCAGCCACTCAAGATTTAAGCGACCACGAGCTAATATCAAGCGTATACGAACAAGACTTTCAACGTGTCATTAGAATTGCTTCTGGCAACATAAGGGCCCGTCAAGATCCAAATGTTCTGTCTAGAAACATCGAAGAGGCAGAAAGAAAAGCACGCGAGGCCAAATTGAGCGAGATCGCCAAAGATGAAACAAAAGATTCCTCTCTAAAAAACCTTCATAGAAAAATTGCTCTACTAACTCACCCCGATCGTCTTGCAGGGGAAACTAGTCCTGCTGAACGCGAAAGAAAAGAAAATCTTTTTAGGCGCGCTGCCACTGCCTATGACGACGATGATCTCTGCGATCTAGTTCTAATAGCATCTGAACTCATGATACCTGTTGAAGATTTTGTTGAACCTCAAAAGCTCACTATGGCATATGACGAAAGAATTGAAAAAATACAGAAGAAGATTCGTTCAATTAAGGAGTCTTATGTCTGGATCTGGGGAGAGTCTCAAGGCAATATTGACATGAGAGTCAGGCTTCTTGAAGTCTACTTGCACCAGACAGGACACGGAAAGATTGACGAGCAAATATTGCGAGACATCGTCGAGCATCAT
>Ga0194133_10010965_pt1 | contig 10111 bp, 6 predicted proteins | sample TA2KigOf40mmetaG_FD_155448 | JGI IMG/M metagenome (GOLD analysis project Ga0194133, IMG submission 155448) | Freshwater microbial communities from Lake Tanganyika, Tanzania - TA2015055 Kigoma Offshore 40m | ecosystem: Environmental > Aquatic > Freshwater > Lake | place: Tanzania: Lake Tanganyika... | reverse complement strand
TGAATTTCATCTGCCCATCCTGGAGATGCACAACCACTCTAGATCCATGCAATCTTAGGAGTGTACACATTCTCTTTGACCTCAGGTAGCTAAATTTTATCTTAAAGCAATTTAATCCAAGCATTTGATGCACTTTAAACTTATTTGACTGTATGTAAAATCCCCTTGTCACAGGGCCATTTTTATACATTTCATAGTCACATTTCAATTAACGTTTGTTTTCTTCTTACAAAAAGATGCACTTCAAGGTTGCAGCAATGAGTAAATGGTAATTAAATTGAATTGTGTTATTGTTGTTTTAGTTGAGGAAACAAAAGAGCAAAGAAATTCAGGAAGCAACTAAATGTAATGAATGCTGGTGCAGACTTGGAAATTAGCCTCGAAATTGACTTGCAATTGTAACAAAATTCAAGAAAATTGCTAGCTTATGCAGAAAAAATTGGTGATCAGTATTTCTTGTCGTTTATACTAAGGCATCTTTATTGTCATTAAGTTCCCAGATGGCTTCAAATGATCAAAGTAAATTGGTTTGTTAATGGTCAGAGCAGGCAACTTTTGTTAAGGTTTCACCTAATAAAGGGAGGTTTGGAATATAAAAATTTTACCTCAATCCTTAAAACTGGATTAGCTACTTTTTCAATCATCCAGTAACCTTTTATAAACCTTTTCCAGTATCACAAATGGTCAATAACATCTGCACCTCAAACTAATGGCAGGTATAACAACCAAGTTGCTCTAACCTATAAGTTGGTCTCAAATCAAGTATTTTTCTTGGAAAACTGATGTGGCAATTGATAAAGTCAGCAAGTGAAATTTTGAATTAGCATTTTGAAAATGAAAATGTTAAATGTATGCTTTAACCAAGTTGGAATCTTTTTGATTATTAGAATATCTCAAGATTTCATTACTTTGTATGCTAACTAAACAGGAATTGATAACTCAATAGTTGTGACATGAAACTTCTAAGGTAGACTTTTAAAGGCATTGTGTAGAGACTTAATCACTGCCTGGTTCTCTTAATTTAGGCAAAATGTATTTTTTGCCACCTCGTTTCTTTCATATAGGTCTTAACCACATGCTGACCTTTCCAGTAAAAACTGTCTTCAAGTTCTGTATTATGAAGATTAACTGAGATGGATATGAGCCTCAAGTTGGGTAATGGGATATGCTTTTATTACAGAAAACATACTTGCATGTGACAATGATTATTTAAGTTAAATTTAGGATTTTCGCTTTTACTTTTCAAGAAATAAGAATTATTGTTGCGCCGCATGAAGTAAAAAGTTCAATTGTGTAAATCAAAATAGTTCTTGTTTTTGACAAAAGTGTACTATAAGACAATTCCAAAAAAAAATTTCCTTCATCTTGATGTATTACTTCACTAAGGCATGCCACTTCAGGTTTCAAAGATCTTTTTTGGGCTTGGCTTAAAGTTTTTTCTGAAGCTCAAAAAAGCTTTTACGCATTTGGTAACTCTTGTTTATTCTAGCTTTAACAAGAATAGTCATCAGACTTGCACATTTCCACAATCTTCTGTGTGGAAGGTCTAAGAAAGTATTTGGAAAACAATAACGGAGACAAATGATATTTTTGAAAATATTCAATTCAAAGAATAAACTTGTTTTTCAAATATATATTTAATTAACCATAAAGCTTATGAATACACATTGAGAATTCTTATATCGACTAAATAGTATAAGGACAAGGAGAGTGTAATAATGATTGTGAAAACTGACAAAAGAATCATGATATAAAATTTTTTTGTGATAGTTTCATTTCATCTTGCCTTTTGAATGTACCTTAAACAAATAACTTTATTGAGGAATACCCCTGAATGGATGAAACACAAATAGGGCTCAATTCTTTCATCAGTTTTCAAAGGTTTTTTCAGCATTTTCTTGAAAATTTCAAGCTACATTCTCTGACTGTAGGCAGCTAGATCTTTATCAAATATGAGACTTAATTGCCAACCAAGGATATGAAACTTCATCTTGTTTACTTTGAGCCGTTATGTGCCACACTCTGTGCCAAGGTGAACTGACTTAACGACTTCTTGTACCAACTTGCTGCCCATCCTGCCATGCCATGCACCCATCCTTCTTTAGTTTAGGCTCTACCATGGCTTGGCTTCTCCAAAACCAAACAGATTCAGCGCCTTTGACACACCCCATTTCGGTTTAAAATTTCAATCAAAAGTGTCACTTACTTTTACCACACAACCCATTCAAAATTTTCTCATTACCATACTTTTGAAAATCTACTTTTTATAATCACAATCCTGCCACTTGAAAACACATCCAACTTTGAATCTCTATATAACTATAGTCCTGAGCTGAGAGAGATGGATTCAGATTATCGGTCTTTTTCAACCTCATCTAATGTTTGTGAAAAAAATCAGGGCTTCATATTTCAGCATTGTCCAAAACTTTCATATTAAAACATTTGATAAGGCCTTAATGGATTTTAAATGAGGACCCTAACTATTGTATGCTAAATCAAAGTGAAACATTTGGGCAGTTAGAGAAACCCATATACATAATAATATTTTTTCAAATTGTCATGTTTTTATGATACTTTCTGCTACAAAATCAAAATGTTTAATAAATTGTCAAGATATATATGATTTGGAATGAAAAAAGATTTAAGAATATATACTTATTACTCACCTTCCTATAATGTCAAGAAAAGTTGAACTTTACTTCTTGTGTGGATGTAAAAAATGGAGTAGAACTTATATAAAGCAGAATAAAACCTTTATTATAAGGTTCAACACTTGACCATGTTGTATTGCTTTGCCACTCAAAAACTCTATTTTATCTTGTGTGAATGTGTGATGAGCGTCCACATCACATCACATCATTTCACGTCACTAAAATGTTTTTTTTCCAGGAGGAAGGGAAGCAAAAGGCAAAAGCTAAATACCTGCATTTCAAACCTGCTTGGATTCCTTGCAACGAGCCTTTCCGACGGTGTAGGGAAAGACAGAGTAGGAGTAGGAGGAGGTGTAAAGCTAGAACTAGAATTGGTGTATGTAAGAGAAGAGGAGGGGGGACCTATTAAAGCACAGAATATATACCTTTTATCGGCCAGCTTCAATCAAAATAAATACTCTACCTGTTTGAAAAAAAGAGAAAAACTTACTCATTTGGCTCAAATATTCAAATAGTCTCATTTCATCCAATAGTTTTCTTTGGTTCAAGTATGCCAAAAAGTGTGAATAAGCAAAACATTTTTATTTCTTCATTGTTAAATCTAATCCAAATAATGTATTTTATTATTTCGAGAACCCTGTGGTTTGAGCCAAAGGTTTCTATAATCTGAATTGAAGCACTATACTAATTTTGGCCCATTACTTTGCAATTTACATGTTTGCTAATATTGTACCTTTTAAGTACACTTATTAATCATTTAAGTATTTTTTCTTATTTATCATAAGGATATTAATCTCATTAATTTAACTCAAGTTAATTTTCAGCCCCAAATCATGAAAAACTGCTTTCATTGAAGCTCTTAACTAATTTTGGCCCATTACTCTGCCTTCTACATATTTGCTAATATTTTACCTTTTAAGTACACTTATTAATCAAATAAGTATTTTTTCTTATTTTTCATAAGGATATAATTACTTCATTAATTGATTTTCAGCTCCAAATCATGAAATCTGCTTTCACTTAAGCATTTTACTAATTTTGGCCCGTTGCTCTTCCTTTTTGCTCTGCTTTTTTTGGCCCATTTTGTCCTCACCCGTACTTGTGCAAAAGAGGCTGATCCGATATTGATGTGCGATCAGTACCTATTTAAGAGTTCCAGCAAAGACATAGAATTTTGTCTAAAGTTATTGCAGATTACTATCTTCCCCTGACCAGTGGGGTGGCTTGTTGAATTTTTTGCAATCCAGGATTGAAAAATTGCTGACATGGCTGGGGATTGATCCTGCAACTTTAGATCTTAATCTCCAGTCATGTACCTATGATCTCTCAGCCATGGCAACCCCACTCTGAGCTGATGAATTTGACGTCCCTATTGAAAATAAGGCTGTGTATGCACGTTTGAATGGAGCACTATGATATTAAGGTGTTTACAGGTGTTTTATGCTGGTTTACGACAAAATTTGCACCATTAAAGCGTGTATACTGGAGTGCCACGTGTAAACAGGGGCAATACACCCGAAAGCGGTTGGATACACCTGAAAGTTGGCATGCAGTGTGTCTATTTTTGGTGGGGGTTTCACACATGTCTCTTATGATAATTGATGAAGGATTCCAAAACACTTTTTAACTGATTTCTATTTTAACAACCAACTTTAAGTTTGCTCCACACCCATCAACCTGTCTCAAAACCCCTCACATATTAACACATTGGTTTAGTTGTACAGAGTGAAAGGGTAAGTGGGCGAGTAGTGAGAGGTGTAAAATCAAAAACAAGCAGCTTTTAAGTCTCAATACAAGTCATTATGACTGACTAAGAAATTGAGATTAAAGGTCCTCAGAGGTTCAAACCCGCTTTCAAACAGGCTTAGGTAGCCCCGCAGGGTTAGGTAGCCCTGCAGGATTAGGTTAGGTTAGGTTAGGTTTTTTTTTAAGTTTTTTTTTTTTTTAGGCGAAATGACATTAGTCAAAATGGCATTAGGCGAAACGTCATTAGGCGAAACGACGTAGGCGAAAAGACATTAGACGAAACGCCTTTAGGCGAAACAACATAGACTCTCTGCAATCACCTATCCTTCGCTCTTTACCCTCAATCCCAATCCACCTATTCATAGTTTAATATTTTATCTTCAAATTCATGTTCTGCATACAAAGGATTGAAGTGTGTGGGGGAGGTAATGCTGGTACGTGGGAGAGAAAATGGGTTTGGGGTAGTTTGTGCAAAAGCAGTGTAATGTACAGATGAGTTTGATTGTGGATGTGTTCTGAGAACTGTAATAAAAAATTGGGTATAATTTGGGAAAATGCATTTAGTGAAGGGATTGTGGAAGTGTCTTTTGGAGTCCTGGGATGTGGGAAATTAGTGAATACTGAGACTGGGGAGTATGTTCGACAAATTAGGAGTGGATTTGAATTTCATGAAAGTTCAAGTTAATTTGATATGGGTCATTTTGAAGTAAATTTTTTATTGCAATCTTAAAGTAAGCCTGCACCATTCAAAAAAACTACAGTTTCATCAGATTTTCACAGACCTTATCCCATTCTATGAGATCAATTTTTGCATGGTTTTCCGACATTCCTTTCCCAAATCTAATCAAAAATTACTTAATTACCTTAATTTAAAATACAATTTGGCATAAACAACTAAGGCTTGATAATTGATGACTTAATATTTTTTACCTTAAAATTTTTATGAGCAGATTTGTTCCATTACAATTGCACAACAATATTTATTTTGACTTTTTTTAATTGTATTATTTGCCGGAATTTGTTGTTTGGATATAACCCAACCTCTTAGAATTAAATCCTCCATTTTTTTGGTGCTTATAAAATTGTGCATTTATTATAAAAGTATTTAGCTAAGATTTCACAATATTTTGTAACCTATATTAAATTCAAAACTTCAAATGAAAAAGAAACTGTCAGTTTGAATTTCTGATTCTTATTTAGAGATACATTTTTGCTTTTGTTTCTCTCAAATTTGGAATATATTATCTAAAAGAGAATTTTTGCTTGAAGAATGTTCTGGTCATTTTTTGCCATTTGGAAGGACTTCAGGGAAACAATTTTTTCTCTCTTGAAGTTACTCCCTTCAGGTTATCATGATGAAAAAAGAGATCAAACCATATTATAATTTAAGTATACACCAAATAAAATTTACCTCACATCAATCTTTCGAAAAAAATTCTGTCAAAATTGATTGAAATCTTGTGGAAAGATATATTAATTCAGACTTTTCACAAGAACCCTTTATAATGTATAGATAAACATTCCAAAAATATTTTTCACTATACCTTCTTTACTTTCATACCATATATTCAATAGTTGAAGGACTTGTTTCATGTAGATTATGTCTGAGGTTTTGGCAAAGCTATTTCAGCATTTCCTCGACATTTCAAACAATAAAAAATTATTATTTTTTAGTGCTCCAGAAATTTCAGTGATCCTCATTTGTGACCTGAAGGCTTAGCCACACACAAACACACACTTGAGATCCGCAGCCAAGGAAGGCATGGTGTCTTTTCTAATGAAAATCAAAAAAAAAATTACCTGTGGCACCAAGCCAGGCTAAATATTACTTCACAACAGATTTCTTTCATTAAAAAAACAAACAGATAAATTAACACACAAATATCTACTTTTTATCAGAACAAAAATATTGTCTTTAATCATTGCATATATTTCAACTAAAAATCAAGTTCGCACTATGTCATTATAAAGATAATAGGAAACACATGACATAATATCCTTGATATTTTTTCATAAAAAACAAACTTGCAATTACTTTTACAACTAAGTTAAAAGAAGCACAAATAAATGATTGTAAATCAAAGTGTGTGTATAACAAAAGGATATTCTTGCTGTTAATAGAACACATTTATCAAATTTAGCCATGCAATCAAAGATAATGGAAGGAAGTTGGAGGTAAACAAATATGACACAAATACAAAAAAAACTATAAGCAGGCAAGTTTTTTTAAAGCTTTGCTTTATTTACACTTTCTAATTATTTCACTCAATTTTTATTGTATGAAAAACATTACTTTTAATGACAAAATTTTACATGAAATCGTGCATTGATGTTGACCAGAAAATTGCTCTAGGCATACCCTTGGTCAAATATAATTCTTAAAAAATATGATCCCATATACGAAAATCATAAAAAAGCCAAAGGCACTGCATTTATTACTGAAGAAAGAAAAGTTTCCTTCATTTTCCTACTTCTTTTCCACTTGAAAAAATCTACCCCGGTGTGTTCTGTTTATAAATAACTCGCACAAAGGTTGACTTCAATTTGTGGAAAATGAAAGATTGTTTACTTTGAACAAGTTTGAAAAAAATATATTGCTTATGCATAAAAATTTGGTTAAAAAAGTTTTTACATCTCTCATTTCCATGAACTTTGAAAAGGCATTGGTGGTTTTTTCAGGTTCAAGGTTGTGTCATGTTGAATTTTTTTCATTTGAATTGAACTTAAAAATGAAAAACTCTTTAAATTTTGCTTTTGATAATTCCCGTTAATTAAGGCAATGCTGGATTCATTTATATGACAAACTCTGTACTTTGTACAATTTCCAGGGTTGCTCTATTAATTTTTGGTGATTCTAACTCTTTTTGAAATAATCAATCTATATATACAACGATAAATTGGAAAGTGGAGTGTTGGGATAGAGGGTATGTGAGAGGGTGTCAGAGTCTGAGGGGTATTAGAGTTGAAGCTGAGGTACGTTGGGATATTAAGGGGTGATTGAGTTGTGGAGGGATTGGTCGGCGACAAGGGATTTGGTGATATGGGATTATTAGTACAGGGTTATTAGTAAGGTCCAGTTGAGGGTAGTTGGTAAAAAAAGTTTAGTTGGTGTGACTGAAAATGGGGGTAATGAAGAGAGGATTGAGTGGTGGTATTGTGGGTGTGGAAAATGATAGATTTACAGCAGATACTCAAAAATCAATAAGACAGAACTGAAAATTTGGTAATTTCAATCAAACTGAAATTAGGGAGTACGGTGCTGAGGGCAAGAGAGATTATGTGTGAATAGGCTGATGGTTTGTGCAAACCCAGAGAAGACCTACCAATTGAGTAAAGAATCAATACTGAATTATTTTATTGATAGAAAGGCAGCCCTCTATATACTAGAGACAAGGATCAGGAATGATCAGCAAGAGGGATCACCCTGTGAATCCAGATGGTTGGAGGGGCAAGTACACCCAACACTTAAAAAGGTGTTGGATTGAGAGATCAGGTGGCAGCCTGTCTCAAAAATGAGTTTTACAAGTATGTAAGCATTTTCATTAAAGGTGAACATAAAGAAAAGAACATCAATTGAGCGCATCATATGATAAAATAAAGGCGAATTAAATTGCTCAAATATGTTGTTCAACCACTTGTGACAAAATATTTCTTTATAAAGTTTTATAAATTCTACCAAAACTATTCATCTGAATCAATTTAAGGCAAATTTACCACAATTGTCAAAAAGTGCCAAGTTTTGAAGTTTTAAAATTTCAACACAATTTTTTTTGCAAGTTTGAGGTATAAAAAATCTTCGCTATGCTTTTAATAAAATCTTTTAGTGGAAATTTAATCTTTGTTGCGCACATTATCATTCATCATCTCACACGATCTTAAAAAGTTCCATGATTGAGACAAATGTATTTCGGAAAATATTGTTTTGACAGCACACTAAAATATATAATCTTAGAACAAAGCAATTGATTAAGTGGTAAAATTAAAACATCTACTTTATGTCGACAAAATCATGACATAAATAAAGATTAAATGATTAAAAAATTCCTACATCTAGATTTGCACTTTTTAGCCAAACTAGTTTGTCATACCTTTAAGCTTGTAATAATTTCAACATAGTAAGAGTTTGTGAAAAAGGTTATACAAATAAAGTATTAAAATGCATTACAGCTGAGAAGTGGGGTTTGATCTAGAAATAATAATAACTCAGTAGCTGATTTTATTCGATGTATCAATTCGAATAAAAGTTTCTAATAGTAAAACAAATGAAATATGAGTGTGGGTAGCTAGAATTACAAATCACTTAAAGCATTAAGTGCTTATAGTAAATATTAAAAAAGTCAACCCTTATTGCCTACAAACTTTTGATGGAAAAAATACACCTATTATGTCAATCAATAAAAATGCAGATGTTGTTATGAAAAAGAAAGGAAAAGGCCTCAAAAAACCATTATAAGCATTAAGTATTTCTTCCATATTATATTGTTCCAACCAAGTGTTGAATATTTTCAAGGCTACCCCAGCCTTCTTGTTTCGTTTCTCATGAACTCTTTTGAAACAATTACCAAGTTGTAAAATATACGATGGTGGCGGAAGTGACATACAATGAGTGACATGTGGAAAAAAGTCAATATTTAGTCGGTGATTTCAGAGGACAATGTAAAGAAAATTTTGCTTAGACTGAATTTCATCAGCTTTGTTGGCAGAATGTTTTTGCATACTTTTTTGGCAAACAATATGCAATTCAAAAAGCTCAGAGGCTGTCATACATTTCAAAAAAATTATGTCAGCTGAAAAGAACATTGTATATCACAGTGAATTGTGTTTTCATGAAGAATTCTATTTTTATTGTAAATAATAAAAGTGAATGATTATTGCTAGCGTAATAAATTCTAATTCGTATTGGTAGTTCAGTTCTATGCTTAATGCAAAATATCTAAGTTATTTTCAGTTTTCAGTAGGAATTAAATGCGTTAATCATGAATTTGATTCTTTCTAGTTTCAAATTCTGAATCTGTGAAATCATGATGCAGGCAAATGCAAATGCTGATCAGTTTACTGGGATGGTCAAAGCCCTTGGTTTTATCATAGTACATGCTCATTTACCCTATTTTTCGCGCTACAATTTTATTCACTTTTCAAGCTCAAACTCGTTTGAAACAGGCTGCCATTGTTTAGCTTCCTTTTCCCCTTCCCATGTAAGTTCACCTAAGCAGGCTGCCGTTACTTTCACTCCCGCATTTATTTCCCGACAATATTCTACCCTCTTCCAAGAGGTCTGATATTTCTTGATCCGATCACCTTGATCCGATTTCTCCCTCATTTTGTGTATATAAAGCATTCCCTTCCCATTAATAAACAGTTCAGTATTGATTCTTCTCTTGATTGGGAAGGTCTCTGCAGGGATTTAGCTTATCACTATCTATCACTTCCATCCGTTTCCACTTCTGCTCCAATGCTGGCAGCACCGAACACGCTAGTTTTACAAAACTCGAACTGGTATACAGATAGCCCCAGTAGTTACAGGTTTGATTAATTGATTGATTGACAGCTTTTATTAGAAACTATTTTTCAAATATTGTAAACAATATTGACTTTAAAATAGTTCCATTTAAAAATATCAATTTTTCAAATAAGACATGAGAGCAAGAGATCACAAAAAATAAAGAATTATTTATGACAAGAAAAGAAAGTGTCTTTAAGTCTTGAATCATTGG
>Ga0194133_10010964_pt1 | contig 10111 bp, 9 predicted proteins | sample TA2KigOf40mmetaG_FD_155448 | JGI IMG/M metagenome (GOLD analysis project Ga0194133, IMG submission 155448) | Freshwater microbial communities from Lake Tanganyika, Tanzania - TA2015055 Kigoma Offshore 40m | ecosystem: Environmental > Aquatic > Freshwater > Lake | place: Tanzania: Lake Tanganyika... | reverse complement strand
ACGAATCAAAGGAAAATATGTGGACAGAGAGGGCCCAATCGCTCCTCCGTGCAACGTGCAACATGCGGCATGCAAATACAAGTGCCTGTACCTGTACGTGCGTACCTGTGCCTGTACCTGTATGTACACCTGTACGTACCTGTACAGGTACTAGTACCCGGCAAGGCTGCGAGGCTGCTCACAAGCAAGGCTGCGAGGCTGCTCACCTCCACTTGCCCCACGAATCTTCCCAGTCGTCGGTCGTCGGCGGCGCGGCGGCGGGCAAGAAAAACGTACCTGTACTGTTGTTCTCACGATAGAGGAGGCCCGCTGGCGGCCGCATCGGCGGCGTCATGGGAGCGGCCTTCGTCGGATTCTTAGGTGTGGCCTTCGTCGGCGTCTTAGGTGCGGCCTTCGTCGGCGTCTTAGGTCTGTGTGCAAGAATGAACTTGGCCTTCGCAACAAGCAGGCTCTTCGCCTTCGTCTGCAAAGCCGCGGCCGCTGGGTGTGCAGAGGTTGATGCGGCTGCCACCATTTTATGCTTCACCTCAATCAATTGATGCGTCGCAGCCAACGATTTCGCGTGAACGGCCGCAGCCGCAGCTGCCTTCGATGCGGCCACCCGTGCCACTTGCTCCGTGTAGGAGGCTCTGTCGGCTTTCAGCCCGGCCGCCCTTTCTGCTTCCGTCCTTGTGCTGGGAGGTGAGCGGGTGCGACTCGGGGGCAAGGCTGCCGCCTTCCGTGCGGTTGACGGCGTGGGCTGCCAAGGCCTCGGGTCCGTGCTACTGGAAGCAGCCTCCGCAGCGAAACGCTCCTCCTTTTGGGGAGGCGGAAGCCTCACCGGCACCAAATCGAAGTCGATCACGGTCTGCAAGCTCTCCAGCACGAACGTGATGGCGATGACCTCCGCCGACAACGGGTTCATCACATACTCCTCGGCGCTTCGCTTAATGCGAGCGATGTAGCCTTCTGGAACTAACGGGGTCTCGCGAGACATGAGCACCTGTGTCTCGCGAAGGGAGCACAGCATGCCTGTGCAAATGACCTCCACAATAGCTCCTTGCACGTAGCTGTCACGCGGCTGCAAGCACGTGTAGAAGCCGATCGGAGTATGCGTCTCCTCGGCTGTAACGCCTCCTTGCGTCAAGATCTGCACAGCCCGCCATACGTTCGTGCCGTGGAAGAAGATCCTCGACTCGCCGTGGAACTCCGACTTCGCCTCGGGCGGGTAGCTCCCCATGCCAACAAGCTCGCCGTCGCAATACGCGTGAACGCCAGCCACGGCAAGCCGGCTCCGCTCGCTGGCTTGTTGGCCATCGATGGTGATTCGGATGGCCACTGGTCCTTTGAGCCTCGAAAACGAGGCTCCCTTGATGACGGTGCTGGAGCCAACCTCGTCGCAATACGCCTTCAGCTTCTTCATGACCTCTGACAGGAAGCGGTCGGCCTGCCGCCTCTCAGTCAAGGGAGCCGCCATCGTGACTGCAAGCGAGCCGTCCGCTGTCACGTGGAGCATCTGGCAGCGTTTGCCTCTCCTGCAACCAGCCGTGGTCCCGTAGAAAGGGCACAGGGAAGCCATGACTCATTTCTTGGCGTCCGGCAACTGTAAATTGTTGAAGCGGCGGAGATGCATCCCCAAGACGTGCCACAGACGGCGAATTTTCAGAATCTTCACCAGCTTCTTGACGATAGTTGCCCAGGCCAAGTCCGACTCAGAGCAACTGCCACAAGAAAACAAAGCCCCCATGGCACAAGTTGCAAGTTGTGCAGGCAAGAAAACCCTGGAGCCAAAGTTTACGAAGGCGCCGCCCAGACTCCGCAGTGGGTCTGGGGCCTACACAGGCGAATCACGACACCCACACATCGGCGACCCGACTTGCTCTGTAATTTCATCCGGGAATCTCCACACACCTATTTCACTCATTGTAAGGGCTGGGACCGCCAATAAGCACTTAACAAAGAGCTCAGATCGGCCAAATTCACAAGTGCTAAAATCCTTCATATACCCCTCGTCGCCCTCCTGCCAGATTTCGCTTGTGATTAGTTGCAGAACTCGCAATAATGGGACCCTGAATGAGTTACAAGAGCATGAGATTTTATGTTTGATTGTAAAAATACAGGACTTGGTGAGTTTCATGATTTTGCTGAAAAGCAACATGACTGTACAAATACAGGACTTGGTGAGTTTCATGATTTTGCTGAAAAGCAACATGATTGTAAAAATACAAGACTTGGTGAGTTTCATGATTTTGCTGAAAAGCAACATGACTGTAAAAATACAGGACTTGGTGAGTTTCATGATTTTGCTGAAAAGCAACATGATTGTAAAAATACAGGACTTGGTGAGTTTCATGATTTTGCTGAAAAGCAACATGACTGTAAAAATACAGGACTTGGTGAGTTTCATGATTTTGCTGAAAAGCAACATGATTGTAAAAATACAGGACTTGGTGAGTTTCATGATTTTGCTGAAAAGCAACATGACTGTAAAAATACAGGACTTGGTGAGTTTCATGATTTTGCTGAAAAGCAAACATGATCTCCAAACACGATCGACTTGATTGTATTTTTTCATATAAATACTCCAAACATGATCGATTTGATCTCCAAACACGGTCGACTTGATTGTATTTTTTCATATAGATACTTCATTTGATCTCCAAACATGATCTCCAAACACGATCGACTTGATTGTATTTTTTCATATAAATACTCCAAACATGATCGATTTGATCTCCAAACACGATCGACTTGATTGTATTTTTTCATATAAATACTTCATTTGATCTCCAAACATGATCTCCAAACACGATCGACTTGATCGTATTTTTTCATATAAATACTCCAAGCACCCAGGCGGCCAAGGCACGCAGACTGCTCATTTTGCCGCACAGAAGCTCGATGCACAATCGATTGTCAAGGCCAAGGCAAGCAGACGCAACATGCAACATGACGCGTCTTGTGCGGAAGCTGGTGCAGAACCATACTGCTATAGATATTTGTATTAGTACCTGTAGCAAACGGAGACGAGCGAAGCACCCAGGCGGCCAAGGCTCCGAGACTGCAACCGATGCCGGAGCACGCAAAGCTTAGAGGCTACGGATCATTAATGGTCTTCGGAATCAAGAGTGCTTGGTAGCCGTCGTCACCGCCAATCTGAATGTATGCATCCGTGTTCGGAATGTGCTTATACATCTGGGTCTTCACGTTCCTTTTAGCAGCGTAATGCCAAGTCAATTGCAACAAGTCATTGGCATGCTGTTGCCATTTGCCATGCTTCGGCCCTTCTCCGTCCTTCGTCACGACGGAGATCTGGCCGTCGGGGTGGAGATGCAATTCGTGTTGCGGCCACATACGACCTCGATGGTCGGTGGCTATGGTGTGGTGCATGAAGATCGCGATCGCTTCGGAGGCGGCCAGTCGCGATCGCTTCGGAGGCGGCCCACTTTCATTGTCGACTGCCATGGCGTCGCTGCTCGACATGCTGTGTGAGCAACAAAAAGCACAACTGAAGCACAAGCTGGAAGCAGCACGAGAGCGCGGGCTGTTGCCGAGATGGCTGCGGAGCTACTGACCTTAACTCTGTTCGCTGCCAAAGGGTTGACCGTGACAGCTCGCTTTCAAGCACCCCGCTCGTCGAGCAGACAAGCAAAAACTGACCGCTTGATGGGGCGAAGCACACCCAGCAAACCCCATAAAAGGCTCACAAGTCGGGCTTCGTCGGCTTCTTAGGTGCGGCCTTCGTCGACGTCTGAGGTCCGGCCTTACGTGAAATGGACTCCGTTTCATCAAGGCCAGGAGGACGTGAGAGGTCGTTCTCCCTGCTGCTGGCCCTCACTGCAGCTCGACTGGCATCATCTGCGAAGCTCTGCCTCCAATTTCGACGTAAGCTCGTTCTCCCTGCTGAAGGCCGTGGCTGCTGCTCGAAGGTCGTCGGCTTCTTAGGTGCGGCCTTCGTCGGCTTGACGGCGAGCGTACACTCAGTCAGCTCGATCGGCCGTGGCGGAGGGGGTCCCGTCGAGGACGAAGGAGTCCCGTCGTCAACGACTGTGTCATCGCTTATGGTCTCATAAGAACGGATGTTTCCTGTCATCCACGCCCGTAGGGCTGCTTGCTGCTCGAGCGTGGGCTCTGCTAAGCAATGCGTTCGTCTTGGTAGCCCAGCTTCGAACAGCACAACATCTTCATGGACGAAATCGCCACACTCTCGGCGGTCCACAATGCACGACTGGCCGCCACCGCAGGGGCAACATGTGACCTCCGTCTCCTCACTCACATCCGCAAAGGCAGCTTTCTTCTTCTCGGGTATCTCTGTCTCATCTTTTTCGCGGAGGCGGCGTCGCTTCTTGTCCATGCTGCGGCAGGGGAGCTGACCTGAAATAGCAACACAACACGACTGCGACTTGAGCGAGCGTGGCTACACAAAAGAAGAACACATGGAGACCAATCGACAATCGATCGACGACTATCGCCATGTTTTCGTTTTCGCCCAGCCCAGGAGGCAAAAAGGCACGGCTACCTCGCGACTACAAGCAACAACAAGACAAAAAGGGGCAGGCACAGCCATCGCCCGGCTCTTCACTCCTATCAAACTGCGGTGCCGCCGGCCATCACGACGACGGCTCCTCCTTCTTCACGGCGTGAAGAAGCCGACTGTACGGGTAATACTTGTAGGACCACTTAATCTTACCGTGGCCCTCGATGACGTAGGTGTACTGTCCGATGCTCCACGGTCGCGTTTTCGAACAAATCCGACATGCCGGTTTTGAGTTCTTGACCAACTCCTCAAGCAAATTCAGGACATTACGCGGTTTTGCGTCCAATCCTTCTGCGCGGCGGTCGCGGTTTTGATTCCACGCCCGCCAGTAACCTGGAGGTCGACGACTGGTTGCGGATGTGCTTCGACGAGAGGTTGCGGCTGTGCTTCGACGAGAGCTTGCCATAGCTCGGAAAGAGAATGAATGCTGTGCTACTCACTTGCTGTGTCACTCGAGAATACTCAAGTCTGCGAAAAGAGAAAGGCAATTCCGATTCCGGCAGAGGGTGGGTGTGTAATTATTCTGCGCTTGCACTTGTGCATACGCTTGCACTTGCGCTTGCGCTTGCGCTTGCGCTTGCGCTTGCGCTTGCGCTTGCGCTTGCGCTTGCGCTTGCGCTTGCGCTTGCGCTTGCGCTTGCGCTTGCGCTTGCGCTTGCGCTTGCGCTTGCGCTTGCGCTTGGCCTTGCTCCTTCTTGAACTCGAAAAATGTGTGTGTGTGTGTCTGTGTAACGGTGTGCTGAGTGAGTGCTAAACACGGTCCTACTAGTCCGACATTGTTTTTCGAGTGACTCCAACATGATCTTCACTCGCCCGTTGTACCTGTACCTGTACAGGCGGCCAAGGCGGCTTGGCCGCTTGTTTTTCGAGTGACTCCAACATGATCTTCACTCGCCCGTTGTACCTGTACCTGTACAGGCGGCCAAGGCACGCAGACGCGACAGCCTTGGACGCGTCTTGGACGCGTCTTGTGCTTCCGCAAACTCTGGTGCAGAACCATACTGCTATAGATATTTGTACTAGTAGCAAACCCATACTTGTACTCGTACAACAATACACATACACAACAATACACATACTCGTGCTAGTGCTTGTGCAAGTACTTACTGTGGGTGACCTTGATGTGGCCGACCTTCTTCGCCTTGATGGCGGACTTGGCCTTTAAGGTGTCCAGCATATGAGCAACCTTCGTGGTGTACCACTTCTGTCGTTGCTCCGGCGTTTTGGCGGACACCTTATCGAGCAAACTCTTCATAATGGCCTCTTTCGAAGTGCCCGGTCCAAAAAGCTTTGCGATTTCCGGCTGGTGTTCCTTCGTGTAATCAGGCAGCCACGTCAGGAAGGCCGGCTTGTTTTTAGGGTCGGTCACGTCAGCGAGCACGGATCCCCACGCTTTCTTCTGCCCTGCCAGCGTTTTGAGCTGGCTTGGGATGATGGTCGGCGGGTCGTACTTGGACGGTGCCGCAAGTGACGCCTTTGCCTTCTTTGCGTCTGGAAGCGGTGCCTCAAGTAACGCCTCTGGCTTCTTTGCCTCTGGCTTCTTTGCTTCTGGAGGCGGTGCCGCAAGTGACGCCTCCTGCTTCTTTGCGTCTGGAGGCGGTGCCGCAAGTAACGCCTCTGCTGCCGCAAGTAACGCCTCTGGCTTCTTTGCCTCTGGCTTCTTTGCCTCTGGCTTCTTTGCCTCTGGAGGTGGTGCCGGCAACATCGCCTCATCGTCACTGTCGGAGCTGGACGAAGACGACGACGACGAAGAAGAACCGTCAAGGATTTTCTCGCCCTCCTCGGTAAGTGCTTTCAAGCTCTTGAGGCCGGCAAAGTTCGTCTTCATGAACTCACCGATATCGAACTCGCTCGGCCGCAATCGCTTGTGGCCTGATCGGCGACCTTCTTTCATGACAGCGTGACTGTCAACGTTGAAGTTGGCGTTCGCAGCACCGCAATCTGGGCAATGCTTGTGGCGGATCAAGAGAGGAGCTTTGCAAGACGCACAAGGCATTTTACGCTCCAGCATCGTGTTTGGCACTCGCAGAAGCTCTTTGGAGGTCGCGTCCTGGAAGGCGAAGTCATCAGCTTCGCGGAGGCGGGCTCTGAACAAAGAGTTTGCTTGATTAATCACCACCTCTGCCGGATTCCATGGATAGATCCCGCAATGCTTCCAAGACTTCTCCACCGTCTCCTTTGCGGTGCCGTGTATCCAAGCCTGCCTCACCAAAGCCAGTGCTTGGAATTGCGTAGAGACGGCAAACCCTGTCTGAGCTGCGAACCCCATGCGCAGCTTTGTCCAGGACAGCTGCATTTCCCTGTGGCAGTCTCTGTCCAAGGGCATCATGGCCTTGGTGAAGTACTGCCGCAAAATGAAAACCTCGATCTCGTTCCTCGCCATGAGCAAGGCGAATTCAAGGGAGAGATGCATGCCGTCTTTGCCGCCCCCAGTATCCATAAGGAGCACCACCCAGCCTGCGAGTTGGCTATAAGGCTCACAGGAGGCTCAAAGCTGCAACAAAATCGCAACATTTTCGCAACATTTTGAAAGAAATGCTTGAAAACCTGCAAAAACTGTGGAAAAAAGCAGCTGAGACGCCTTAGCGCGTGTGAGACGCCTTAGCGCGTTTTGGTGGTCTACAGGCCACATGTCTCTGATGGCCAAGAATCGGTCTGAAAAGCTGATTTCTATAAGTAGAATTATAGAATTCCAGAATCAGCCCCAAACCTCCGAAAGTAGCCTCCGAGGCGGCTATGATGTCAAAATCGCAACATTTTCGCAACATTTTGAAAGAAATGGCTTGAACACCTGAAAAAACTGGGAAAAACAGCAGCTGAGACGCCTTAGCGCGTGTGAGACGCCTTAGCGCGTTTTGGTGGTCTACAGGACACATGTCTCTGATGGCCAAGAATCGGTCTGAAAAGCTGATTTCTATAACTAGAATTCGTCTATTCCAGAATCAGCCCCAAACCTCCGAAAGCAGTGATAGCCCCAGAGCCTTTCAACTTGAGCACCACGCGAACGTGGTGCACAAAGCTTTCAGCCACCATCTGCACGAAGAGCTCTGCGTTGAAGCTCCCCTTCTTCGTGCACGAGGTGATGGCTTCAGGCCATATGGTTTTCCAGTCTGGGTGCCACCTCTGGCCGGAGAGGACGACCGCGGGTGGAGCTGCACTTCCATCGCCCGAGATGAAGCTGAGCACGCTAATGTGCTTCAGACTTTTGCTGTGCTGGAAGGTCACGTTGTCGTTGTCCTTCGTCACGACGACTGATTTCCCGGACATGACCTCGTCGTTGAAGCCCTTCTCGTCGCAACACCAGATCCTGGAAGGGTCCGTCACGACAAGCTTGCTGTCATGGCAGTCGTAGACCGCAATGCCGCGGCGACGCAGCAAGGCTTCCAGTCGGTCGTACTCCCGCTCTGCGTTTTCTTTTGTCAAAGCATTGGCCTCGATTTGCCTCAGGGCCCTCGCCTTTTTCGAACTGCCAATGCGAAAGCCGGTGTCGGAGACATGTTTCCTGACCCAGTCACGCCAATCAAGATACATATGGTCCGATGCGGTTGCACTCACATCACCAGTGTTCGCTTTGCAGAACGCCGCCATTGCCCCCCTGATTTCAGCCTTCACCAAGGGCACGTTTGCTGCTTCCCTCAACCGAACCCAACTCACGAGGTCGCATTTCTGCTTCACCGTCATGGCTCCTTCCTTGTATCGACCGACGAACCTCTCCTGAGGAACGGCATTGGCCACTGCAACAATCTTATCTGGCGACTTCTTGAGCATCTCAAGTGCTGTGCCGATGCGCTTGCGTGGCGTTTTCAAAGCACTAAAAACAACAGCGGCTTGCACGACTGACTGCACTTCGCCTCGTAGCACCAAGCGTGCGATTCTCAGGTTCATGTGCCATCGCTCCGCTACGAACTGCATCGGCTTGACTGCTGTGTGCTCGTAGGCCTTCAAGATGCTCTGCACTGAATCGCCTTCCCACAACTTGATCTGTGCCGCCGAAAGCGGTTGCATATCACAATCAACGTTGATCTTGCTCTTAGCATCTTTGCTCACGGGGCTCGACATCACTGCTAGTTGTAGCTCCGCATCTGCTTTGGGAAGAGGCTGCCGTCTGCACTGGCCGCACACTGACAAACTCGGATTGGCCAGGTGCTCGTATCCGCCTTTGCGGCCGGTGAGCTTCAGCAACGTGTCATTCGGTGTCTTGCACAAAGGGTGCTCGCACTTACGCCACCCGCCTCTTGGAGTCGTTTGAGCCGCGGGCACGGCGACCACTGGGCAGGGCGGCACGGCGACCACTGCGGCGGGCACGGCGACCACTGCGTCGGGACGGCTGCACGGCTTGTCCTGGTCGTCAGGCAGCGGCGGAACGACTTCGCGGTCCTCATCGCCCTCGGGTGCATCGGAAGGCGGCGGGAGCGGCGGGAGCGGCGGGAGTGTCTTGGTCGTCAGGCGGCGGCGGGGTACTGGAAGAAGGTGAGGGCATGCGCTGAGGCCCCAGTGCGTTGCACACAATCTCTTGTAGCAAAACGGGCAACAACAGTGCAACTCGTGGGGGCAAGTGCCGCCTACCTCGCAGGCTTCTGCTTCGCCCCCGGCCAGACTCTGAACCATACGCACCATCCTGGCAAGCCGCGGGGAGGGCAAAGGCTGCGGGCCGCCTGCTTGAGCGAAAGGGCTACGGACCGGGGGGGTCGAAATTGATCCCCCCCAGGACCACAATACTTGTACTTGCACTTGCGATGGGACGGGCGAATCGCTCCTCCATCGCCTTACGAATCAAAGGAAAATATGTGGACAGAGAGGGCCCAATCGCTCCTCCATCGCCTTACGAATCAAATGAGAATATATCGCGAGAGAGGGCCCAATCGCTCCTCCATCGCCTTACGAATCAAAGGAAAATATGTGGACAGAGAGGGCCCAATCGCTCCTCCATCGCCTTACGAATCAAAGGAGAATATATCGCGAGAGAGGGCCCAATCGCTCCTCCATCGCCTTACGAATCAAAGGAAAATATGTGGACAGAGAGGGCCCAATCGCTCCTCCATCGCCTTACGAATCAAAGGAGAACATATCGCGAGAGAGGGCCCAATCGCTCCTCCATCGCCTTACGAATCAAAGGAAAATATGTGGACAGAGAGGGCCCAATCGCTCCTCCGTGCAACGTGCAACATGCGGCATGCAAATACAAGTGCCTGTACCTGTACGTGCGTACCTGTACCTGTACCTGTATGTACACCTGTACGTACAGGTACTAGTACCCGGCAAGGCTGCGAGGCTGCTCACAAGCAAGGCTGCGAGGCTGCTCACCTCCACTTGCCCCACGAATCTTCCCAGTCGTCGGTCGTCGGCGGCGCGGCGGCGGGCAAGAAAAACGTACTGTTGTTCTCACGATAGAGGAGGCCCGCTGGCGGCCGCATCGGCGGCGTCATGGGTGTGGCCTTCGTCGGCGTCTTAGGTCTGTGTGCAAGAATGAACTTGGGTGTGGCCTTCGTCGGCGTCTTAGGTGCGGCCTTCGTCGGCGTCTTAGGTCTGTGTGCAAGAATGAACTTGGCCTTCGCAACAAGCAGGCTCTTCGCCTTCGTCTGCAAAGCCGCGGCC
>Ga0194133_10010962_pt1 | contig 10113 bp, 8 predicted proteins | sample TA2KigOf40mmetaG_FD_155448 | JGI IMG/M metagenome (GOLD analysis project Ga0194133, IMG submission 155448) | Freshwater microbial communities from Lake Tanganyika, Tanzania - TA2015055 Kigoma Offshore 40m | ecosystem: Environmental > Aquatic > Freshwater > Lake | place: Tanzania: Lake Tanganyika... | reverse complement strand
TTCATATCTGAAGCTCAAATAAATATTGCAATTACGACTCCAGGTGTGTGAAGTTATTCTTTGAAACATATTTTCATTTGACTTTTTGTGTTCAAATGCCCAAAGTATATAACTGTAATTTTGACATTTTTTAGGGGCAGTAAAGCTCTCTCATTAACATGTGTTGAACTCCTTTTTGTTTTCTTAAACAAATAAAAAGGCCAGTCTTTAAGGAGATTAAGTAAATAATTTTGTCAGAAACAACTTGATTTGGATCACTCGGGTTTGTTTATTGGCTGAAACTATTTGATTTGGATTACTCGAGTTTGTTTATTATCCGAAACTACTTGATTTTGGAACACTTAAATTTGGTTTTTAGATGAGTAAATAATATAATTGATTTCCATCACCATCAAGGTACAATTTATGGAACTGTGGTTCCAATGGAAACCCCAAAACAGATGAAAACTACCCTGTGCTTCCAGTTTGTCCAGGTACATAACCTTAATATTTTCTCAATGTTTTATTTTCTAAAATTTAAAATGGCTGAAGGAGGAAGACAGGGTGATGATACAACAATTTATTTATGGTCAAGAAATGGTTCCAGGTATAACAATCAAAGTAAGTGTTTGCTGTTGCAACATCTCAAGTACTTTTCAAATCCTAGAATTATGCTGCCAGATGGTGTTGGATTCAAAATTGGTCAAGGGACAAGGATTCAGCATCTTGTTTTGCAGGTAACCAGAATTGGAGTCGCTTTAGCCAAACAGCACTTTACTTGAAAATCAAAGAGACTGAACTGTCAGTGGTTAATTGAGGTTAGGAGATAGAACGTCAAAAAATAAGACCAATGAGATACTAACTGTTTATTTGAGGGAAAGATGGATTTATATGCAGGATAAGCAGATCAATAAACATCATAAAAAGGATATGTTAATTTTGCGGGATGGAAGTGAAGTCAGTAATTGGAGTCACAAGTCACATGCATAAAGAAAGCGTGAATGTGCATACCCTTTGATCCACACCCATCCTTCCCACACACCCTCGCTCCATGCCCACCATCTGTATCTCACTTATTTTGCACCCTCACGTGACAGACAGTCGTATTAGTTGTTTATATAAGACAATTGTTTGATGGTAGATTTAAATATCCAATCCTATTAGGATATTGTCTACATTTATACCCAAACCAGAAACTTAATAACCACTTTTCTCTGATAAAGGTTCATTATCTTAATGTTAATGAAATCAGCCGAATGAGTGACGGAGACACGTCAGGTGTATTCTTGTATTTCACAAGAAAGCCTCAACCCAAGATAGCTGGGGTCCTCTCCATGCATGTTAATACAAGACTTGCTCCAATGGCAAGGTCCTTTCAAGATGCAGCATGCAGGATTGAAGAAAACAAAGTAAGAATCATTTTTATTTATTGGTTAGGTACTAGGAGAGTTCTCCAACCTACTAGTTCGCCAAGCCCTAGATAGCCCACCTACTAGTTCTCCTTCCTACTACATAAGATAACTAGTAAAACCCAATAGTTTCAATCTTCTCAAGTTCCCTTGAAAATCCCAAGTATGAGCTGCCTACCCGCAGCCACCTGCCCCTAGGGTAACCCAAACTTCAAAACCTAAAGTAGATCATTGGATAGAAAACTTTGTGTTACAAAAAATGTCCAGATGGGTGCCTTAATACTTCATAGTTAAAAGTGAGCCATTTAATACTTGCATACATAAGGCCCAAGGGCGAGGATTGTGGGTGCATATAAAATGGAAATGGCTTGCTTGATTCAAAATGGGTAGTCTAATCTGGTTTGAAACTTAGGTTCTGGGCCTTTAAAAATGGAAAAACAAGGGTAAAGTGGGTTATTTAGATTTTCAGGTCCTCTACTCATAACCAGGAGCCATAAGCTTCAGGTATAGTTTTTGGAAATTGTAAACCTCAAAAAAATTGCTTAGGGAGAGTATAAAAAAATTTGTCTTTAATTTTTAATCCATAGACCCCAAACCCAGGGCCTGCTAGGGGGCAAAATTTATCTGCTCATCTGCGAAGTTATAGCTTTAAACAAAAGTTGTTAAACACCCTTATATGAGTGAGCATGCCAAGCATTTTTCAGTCTCAACTACAAGGGAATATGAGTGGGTTCAGGGAATGTAGAGGTTGGGGGAGAGTTCATGTTGCAAGGGGTAGACTAAATTTATATTTTCATGCCTTGAACTTTTCGCCGTGCAATGCCGGGCCTCGCTTGGCTTTCCTTTACTTCTTTAACAAATATTTTATTTTCAAGCCAATCTATCCATTTGCATATTTGGTTCACACACATCATCATGGGCAGGTAAAAATTACCTTTTCCTTTTTTGTTGTTATTTCTTAAAAAATCAAATTTTCTTTTAAGGTTGTCTCTGCTTGGAAAGTCCGTCGCAACCTTGCAGGTACTGATGAATGGAGTCTATTGGGAAAGAGGGATCCATTGGGTGAACCTCAATCTTTTTACCCTATTGAAGATGGTGGAAAGCTTTTTTATGGAGATAGTGTTGCTTTGAGGTAATCTAATATTTTCAAGTTTTCCCGGCTGGAAAAGTGTCACACAGTTACGGGACAAAATTACACAATTGTCCGAAAAATATGCATATCATACAATATACAAGTGACAATATACCAATACGTAGTATGCACTATTGGTAAATTGCAGATTTATCTGGACAAAAATGTTGCGCCTAACAATGGTCATTTTTCTGGTCGGGATATCAAACTCTTATGTTAATGTCAAACTTTGAATAAGGTGTACAATGATCAACCTTACCACAAATGAAATCCGGCAAGGACTTGCAAGTTATGATGAGATGTGTGATTTGTATATGATGTATTATGCAGACTATGGCAACGAAGAGGATCAGGTATGGTGGAATTGAAAGTTTTAATTTTATTGAGGAACAGATTTCCCTTACATCAATATTACATTTGTTATATTGAATGGAAAGATTTTGTCAGGCTTCAACCTTAAGAGAAAAAACTTCGATTGCTTTGAATATACATTTAACTTAACCCCACTTTAGCACTATAGCCTCTTTTATATTACTCTACCCTTTGAGGACTAAGGAAATGCCGATTGTGCGGGCATAAATTTTCATTTTACCAGCAATCAGTTTAGAAACTTGTGCTGTGGGAATCCCCTAAACTTGAGTTGTAAAATATATGTAGATTATTCCAGAGAGCATATATGAACAAACCGTATACGCTCTCGTAAGCAGAATAGTGTTGATCCATGCCACCACTCTGACGGCTGACAGTATACTTAAAGAATAAAGTCTAAGAAAATTCCCAACGTCCTTTATTAAATAAAAGAATATAACTTTACATAATAAACTTTAAAACTAATGCCTAAAGTTATATCCTGCGCAATCTTATGTCCAAGAATAGTGAAAAATAACTAGTTCACGTGGTTTGGAAAGCAAGCCTTTTTATTGACATTGGAGGCAGGACCTCATTGATCAAGTGCGCTTGGCAATCAAAGGTGGATATTGATAGGTTGCATGACAAAATAATAAAAGTACCGAGATCCTTATGATCTAGATATATCCACGTTAATTTTGAAGAGGCAAGTGGATTTCACTTTGAGATCTTTAAATCTTTAGCCGGGTCAGGATACTTTGCTTCTTTCAATTCAACAATTGATTGATATCTGATTAAAGCACTTAACTCTTAACTGAAAACTGAGACAAATGGAGTCGCCCTGGCCGTGGGGTCTAGGGCACCTTGCTGAGAACGTAGATTTAAGGTTTTCAATTTAATGCCCAGTACTTTTTGAACTCAGACTCACAAACAAATGAAAAAGGTACCTCAGTATGGGTAATAGTAATCTGGGCTGACTCTAGTAAAGATGATTAGATTGAGTAATTCAGCGCTAGAGTCTAAACTGCACCAGATCATTATAATATCAAAATGGATCATTCAACCCGTTTAAAAACTGAAATATTTTGGTCAACATCACAATGTCTTTTAAAATCTTTCCTAATTTCAATTGCACTCTCTGAAAAATATAAATTTCCAATTTTTTATTGTAGGAAAAATATTTACTGCAAGGAGCAAACTTTTGTTGGAGCTCTGGCCCACCAAACACATCATGGCAGAGTTTGGGACTAAACAATATTCCGAATGTTCAAGCCTCAACTATCTAATTCATGTTAAACCATTTCTTTGGGCAAATTATAAATTATGGATCATTGAGATTGAAATTAACAAGTATTTACCTTTTTTATATGTTGCATACATTTTTTTCCAAAAATCAGAGGGCTTTTCTTTTAAAATTTAAAAAACTTTCATAATTATGTGGTAATACTCTGGTAGACTAGCTGTTACCAAAGAATAAGACGGTTGAATGGTTATTATATACTTAATTCCATCTAATACAAGGGTTTTTACAGGTTTATTAAAATCAATATCAAATAGGAAGGTATATCAACGTCTCTTGGGTAGCTAAGCCAGGATGCAGAAAGTGGGTGGATCACGTGATAACATGAAGTGAAAGTTATCCAGTCACTTACCAGTCAATTGGTGCTTTTCAATTACAAAACATCATGCAAGTATCACAGGGTTTTTGTGATGTTAAATCAAATTTATGGGATGTAAATGCAGACCTGAAAATATACAAATAATTTACCTTTTTTTAAATGTTAACCACATTTTTCCAAAAATCAGATGGCATTTCTTTTAAAATTTAAAATACTTTAATAACTGCAGTAATAGTCCGGTACCAAAGAATAAGACGGTCGAATGATTATTACTTAATTCCACCTTTAATACAAGGGTTTTTATAGGTTTATTACAATCAATATCAAAGAGGCTGACAGATCAACGTCTCTTGGGTAGCTAAGCCAAGAGGCAGAAAATGGGTGGATCATGTGATAACATGAAGTGAAAACTATCCAGACACTTACCAGTCAATTGGCACTTTTTGATTACGAAACATCTTGCAAGTATCACAGGGTTTTTGTGATGTTAAATCAAATTGATGGGAGATAATGCAGATGTGGAAATATACAAATAAAAGGAACATTAACTTTAATAATTTATCCATTTAAAATCAACAACATCTAGTTAATTATAATCCATAAAATAAACTGACATCTATTGAACTTCAGCCTCACTATTTGAGCTTGGTGAATTTGAAATCTAAGGATAAAAAAGTGATTTAGCAATATTTTGAAGAAAGTAATTTGCTTAAAAAAATGCCTGAAATCAATTGAGAACCTTTGGATCATCCTGCTCTTCTTCTTCTGGATACTCATCCTCATCAGCAAGAGCCTCCTAAAAATCAAGTTGTTGTTAATTTTTGGATCTATTAGAAAGTTAAGGGATTTTAAAGGTTTAACAGGGATTCAGGTTGATCTAGAGGATTATTCACGAGAACTCCATCCCAACGATCCTGGTTCAACTCCCGCCTGGGGTAACTCAGAAAAAATACTACAAACAGTCTGCCCTTAATGAACACAGTTTCGCAAGGCAGACCTACCTTAGATTTTTAGATCAGGTAATCCTAATAATTACCTGATATTGTTGGTATTCAGCCACCAAATCTTTCAAATCACTATCAGCCTCAGAAAACTCCATCTCGTCCATGCCCTCACCAGTATACCAGTGGAGGTAGGCCCGACGGCGGAACATGACTGTAAACTGGTCTGATACGCGTTTGAAGATTTCCTATGGAAAAAATTAACATTAATCCCTTGATACGATATAGTTTTCTGGTCTACTATCTGCTGCATCATGAAACTCTCTTTTTCTCTTTTGGAGGACTCCGGCAAAACAGTCCTCATAAACTTGTGACTTTTGCAGACTAAGCCAGAGACTGGTATTGTAATTGAAATGTTTATTCGAGCTTCCGTTAAGAAATAGATTTCATTGAAAGCACGTGTGACTTTAATTTTTGGTTGACTTGTATTATGATATAATTAAGATTATAATCTTTTGACCTTGTTGTAAAAAAAAGTATTTTTCTAAACCTGAATTGCAGTAGAGTTGCCAATGAATGTTCCAGACATCTGCAAACCCTTGGGTGGAACATTGCAAACAGCTGTCTTGACATTGTTTGGAATCCACTCAACAAAAAAGCTGTTAAAGCAAACATGATTCTAAAAAAACTCTTTTTTTATGTTTGGGTAAAAAAGCCTCAGAAGGTTTGATTCATGCAACCTCTGTTATCTAGAAAACTCAAAAAGCTACCGGAAAACTGGTGTCTTTTGGCACTTTTCAAAACAAAATGGACAAAATTTGAACTATTTGGTTGGGATTATTACTTTGTAAGGACATTTTATTGCTAACAGTGCTAGTTTCCCAATTATTTTCAATTTTACAAATCAGAAGTTCAGTTCATTTTTTTCGTACCAATCAAAAAAAGAATCAATACTATATCTATCTATATATATAAAAATGAGCGTACAGATGTCTGTCTGTCTGTTGGTATGTGGAGGGCCAACGGAAATCCAAACCCCTGCACCGATCTGGATAAAATTTTGCGCGCACATCCCCACCTGTCTAAGGAAGGTTTTGGTACAGGTTTGACCCTCGCCCCCCTCCCCCCCTCCCCCCTGGGTCCTGGGGGGCCTAAAACACTAAAAGCTGAAGGACATTTTTTTAAGATGGTCATAACATAAGGTTGCAAATTAACCCAGGCATCTCCGGGTACCTTAGCTAGTATATATATATATGTGTTGGTTCTGTGATTTCTCTTTCATTCTCAAAATGAATGACTGTATGATTTCCATCCTTACGCGCTTTTACCTCAGAGGAAAACTACATCTTAAATTATGAATGTAAGTTACGAATAGAATTCTTAAACAAAACCACTAGTGATTTATTTTGGAGACATTTATGACATAATACTTGAAGATTTGGTAACTATCAGTAATGATGGGTCCGGGTCAAAAATTTTTGACTCGGGTCGGGTCAGGTCAGCCATCTTTGGTTTGGGTTTGGAAAATTTCTCAAATATTTCAATTTTTTTCCTTTCGGGTCACAAAAAATCTCTTTGGGTTGGGTCAAAAAGTACCTGGACATTTTGGTTTGGTATTGCAACATTTGGTCTTCCACATCCTTCATTGAAACGCGTCCACGGAAAACTGTGGCAGCTGTCAAATATCTGCCATGAAGAGGATTACAGGCAGTCATCATATTTCCAGGGGAGAACATCTGTGTAGTTAGTTCAGCTACTGTCAGTTTCCGGTAAGCATCACTACCCCTAGATGTAAGGGGAGCAAAACCAGGTATGAAGAAGTGTAGTCGAGGAAAAGGAATCATGTTGACAGCCAACTTCCTGAGGTCAGCATTTAACTGGCCTGGGTATCTCAGACAGGTAGTCACCCCTGACATGGTGTGCTTTAACAAAAAGTAAAATTTCCAAATGATACTTGCAAGAATTATGTTTATATTCATATTTTACTGTTATTAGATGGTTGAGGTCTGCATAGTTTGGAGATTTGAGTTTCAAAGTTTTCAGTGAGATGTCATACAATGCTTCATTGTCAAAGCAGAATGTCATATCACTGTTGTCAATAAGTTGGTGGATGGATAAGACCCCATTGTATGGTTCAACAACAACTTCTGAGACCTGTGGAAGAGATTACTTTTAAAAAATCCCACCCAAACAGGATTGTTAGTTTTGAAATAAGCAAAGGCTAAAAAGTCTAAGTAGAATATTGGGTGCAATGAAGATTTACGAAATTGCAATTTGTCAAATTTACCTTTGATGAAATTTATGATTTGTTCAATGATTTTTTTACCAAAAATTTGATTCATCAAACATCTTTTTTTTTACTGAAAATGAACTCTTTGGCGAATGACATTTTTCACCAAAAAAGGTTAAGTTAGAATTGGTTTAGCAATAATATAAGCCCCGAAGGGTTTGGCCTGGAAGGTTAGCAATAATATTGACACAGAAGATATTTTATTGTTAACCCAACCAAACCTAACCTTACGGGCTTATTTTATTGCTAACCTAACCTAACGCAACCTTTTTTTAGTAAAAATGTCATTGGAAGCATGGTGATTAGTAGTTCAATGAATAGTGATTTGCAGAATCATGAATCTGGTAAAAAATGTTTTTTGATGAATCTTAAATTTGGTAAAAATTATAATTCTACGAATGGTAAATTTGGTAAAAAATGACATTCAATGAACTGTATTTTAAGTAAAAATTTGATTTGACAATTTCGTGATTCGATAAACCTTTGTAACACCAAATATTGTTCTCTGTTTTCCAAAATAGTTTGTTTAGTGTAAGAAACACAGTTTTGTGGACAAATATGCTACCTTTGGAGATGGCATGACACTGTAGGTACTCATAACCCTGTCAGGATATTCCTCTTTGATCTTGCTGATAAGAAGTGTTCCCATTCCAGAACCAGTTCCACCACCTTTTTGATGTAAGAAAAATGAGGGCTGAGTAGTTTTACACTTTTTCACTTTTTGTATACCTATTGAGTGTGTGAGCTGAAACCCTTGTAAGCAATCACATTTCTCAGCTTCTCTTCTCAATATATCCAAAGCTTCATCCACCAACTCAGCTCCTTCAGTGTAGTGACCCTTAGCCCAATTATTACCTAAATCCCATAATTTTAATTAAATAGACAGGCATATTTTTGTCAGGGAAAAAATACAAACTTCTGTGAGAGTTCATATTACTGGAACAAACTAGCTTTGTTGCGCTCAAGTCGTATTACATGCATGCACTAGATTAATTGTGCTCAAGCCGTATTACTTGTGCGCACTACCTATTTGCGTGAACTTGAATGACGCTGTTTTGTCTGCTTAAATTCTTAAGACGTCTAGGGAAACTTTGAACTTAAATATCTCAGCTCCTAGACAAAAATTAAAAAATCTGCTACACAGAATAACTATTTACGAGGAATTACTCTATCCAATGGACTAATTATTTTCTTTCTAGCATCAAAACTTAGTGAGGAGATGTAAGTGACAGACATATAGGCAGACATCCATAATTGGGTCTGAACCCTATATAAAAATATTAAACTCGGCATGCTCGCTTGCAGAAATAGCTGCTGGATAAAAATGTGTCCTTATGAGTCTACCTGCACCAGATTGACCACAAACAGAGTTGTCAGGCCTGAAAAGTCGTCCATAAAGTGAGCTTCTTGCTGAATCAATGGTTCCAGGCTCAAGATCCACCAAAACAGCCCTTGGGACATAGTGGCCCACCTGAAAAAGTAAATTTTAAAATTCTCGAATACTTGTCATAGTTATTTTTTTCTTACCTGAGCTTCATTGTAATAAACTTCAATTTTGTTCAACCTCTCATCATTGGGTTCTGACCCACCAGATGCTGGGATGTACTTCCCCACAGGATCGATCCCGTGCTCTTCAGAAATCACTTCCCAAAACTGTAGGAGTTGAATCTTTGTTCAAGCTAATAATTTTAGTCAAAATGCTTCCTTATTTACTTTTAAATACATGTCTGCATGTTTATTCCTCATTCGTGTTTGTATTCATTTATTCGGCTTCACCATGCATCAATTTTCAAGTAATCTTTAGAAGCATTGGCGTGCTAAGGCAATCTTAGAAATGATTAGAGATGGGCCCTGACCCGAACCGACCCGAGCCTACTTTTGACCCGCAGTAAATAAGAGGCCGACCCGGCTTTGCCCCGGGTACTTTCCGACCTGACCCAAAGCGATTGTGATCCGAAGGGAAAAAAATTGAAAAATTTGACATTTTTAGGGGAAATTTTGAAATTCAAACCCAAACCACATATGACTGACCTGACCCGACCCGAGCCACAAAAAATTGACCCGACCTGACCCGGGTCAAAAATTTTTGACCCGGACCTATCACTAGAAATGATCCCGTTCCAATGGGGAATCTCTCCGAGACGACGTTCAAGCTAACAATGAAGTCAGCTCTACGGTTATTCATGAGATAATTACTTCATTCCGTCACTTAATGCAATGCAAAAAACTGTGACGACTTATTCGCTGTTCAAAATGATACTACTTGATTTTGCTCAATCTAAGTTTGCCCAACCAAGTTCACCCAATCCAAGTTCGCCCAATGTAGTAGTTCGCCCAACGTACAAGTTTCGCCCAATGCGCAAAAAATTTTTTTTTTTTTTTTTAATTTTAAAAT
>Ga0194133_10010960_pt1 | contig 10115 bp, 11 predicted proteins | sample TA2KigOf40mmetaG_FD_155448 | JGI IMG/M metagenome (GOLD analysis project Ga0194133, IMG submission 155448) | Freshwater microbial communities from Lake Tanganyika, Tanzania - TA2015055 Kigoma Offshore 40m | ecosystem: Environmental > Aquatic > Freshwater > Lake | place: Tanzania: Lake... | reverse complement strand
TTCTTTAAATATTTTAATAAATATGTATAAAGCACTATTTTCGGGGCATAGCGCAGTCTGGTAGCGCATCTGGTTTGGGACCAGAGGGTCGCAAGTTCAAATCTTGCTGCCCCGACCATAACACTTAATTTTAAAATACTCTTAACTATAGATTGAAGTTGAGTTTAACTTAAACAATAACATTATTGTTTAGATAAATAATTTAAAAAAAATATATAGTTTCTTTAATTTTTAGCGAAATTATCTTTAAATTTCATAAATAATTTATAAATCAAAAATAGGAATAAAATTGCTAAAATAGCTTGACTTATGGGTTTTTTAAAAAAAATAAAAGGATCACCAAGACTAATAATTAATGACATTCTAAATTGTTGCTCAAAAATATCACCAAGAATCAGTGCTAGTAACAGCGGTAAAATAGGAAATCCATTTCTAATCATAAAAAAAGCTAAAAATCCGAAAATCAACATTACCCAAATATCCATTATTGAATTTCTAAGAGCAAATGTTCCTAATACACAAAAGACAAAAATCAAGGGCATTAAATACCTATTTGGTATTCGAATTGCTTGCATAAAAAAAGGTAGTAATAAAACAGACTGTATAGCTAAAATAATTATTCCAATTAAAAAAACACCCAAAATCCCAAAATACATTTCAGCGTTAGAAGTTATGAATAGTGGGCCAGGAGTTAATCCGTGGATCATTAGAGCACCAAGTAAAACTGCTGTTATACCGTCTCCAGGTATGCCTAGCGTAAGTGTTGGTATTAAAGCTCCACCAGTCATTGAACTATTTGAAGCTTCAGGTGCAATTACTAGTTGGGAGTCAATTTGATTTTGGTTATTACTTTTTTCAATTCTCTCGGCAACATTATAGGAAATTGTAGCTGCAATTATGCTCCCTGTGCCTGGTATTGCTCCAATTATTATTCCAATACAAGATGATATAATCGTATTAATTTTTGATCTTAAAAAAATTTGTTTTAATGCCTCAAGATATCCCACTAAACAACTTTTAATACCAGTGGAAACATTTAATAAAATTTCATTTTGTTTTTTGAATAAGTTATCTAAAATACATGGTAAGGCAAACATTCCAATCATAATAGGTATGAAAGATATTCCAGCTTGAAGATAAACTTTACCATAATCAAATCTAGGTGTTGCAGAAATGGGATCAAGGCCGACTGTTGAGAGAGATAATCCAAAAAAAAGACTTATATATGCTTTTAATGGAGAGCCTTCGGTCATCAAAGCAACTAAGCATAAACCTGCAAATACTAATGTACACTGTTCCACAGCACCAAATTTAATTGCAAACTTTGACAGCTCTAGAGATACAAAAAATAAGATTATCCAACCTAAAAAGCATCCAATTACACTAGCTATTTGAGCCAATCCTAATGCATAATGTGCCTTACCTATCAGGGTAAATTTATATCCAGTTTTATTGGTTAATATTGCGGCAGGATTACCAGGAATATTTATTAATATAGCAGAGATTGCCCCCCCAGACATGCCACCAGTAAAAACACCTAGTAACAGAGCAAAGGATGCTAGACTATCCATATAGAAAGTAAAAGGCAAAAGAATAGCCATACTTGTCGTAATAGTTATTCCTGGAAGTGCAGCGGTAATCATACCGTAAAAAACCCCTAAAGAAATTATAACAATTAAGTAAAGATTTATATTTCCAAACAACAGATCGATCATTTAGAAAATTCCTATGGGCAAACTTAATTTGATAAGTTTTGATAAAAAAAAAATGGAAAATAATACTATTGTTGTAAAAACTAAAGATACTTTAAAAGATATAGAATACTTAAAATTAAAGTAACATAAAACTATAGCTAAATAAATATAAATTCCTAAAAAATTTATAAAAAATAATGGAAAAATAATTATTGAAAAAAATTTAGCATAATCGTTTTTTTTTAATTCTTGATCAGCATTTAATGTCTCTTTTTTTTTATTTTTTAGTATACAAGAAAATAAAAAAAGAAAAAAAAAACATAATGAGATAATAATCGGAAAAATTCCAGGGCCATATCCCTCTGCTGCTGAATTATAACCAAGTTTGAGAGAGGTATTTAAATAAATTATAATGTAAGATAGTGTAAATAATTTAAAAATAAGTGACTCTTTATTTTTAAACCTTATCATTTTGCTACAAATGATTTGTTTAATCTTTGCTATTTTACCTCTTTGATTTCATCTAAAGCTTTACGTAAAAGTTCATTTTGCTCTTCCACATATTTTGTAAAATCTCTATGAGAAATGAAGTTTACATCAAATCCACCACTAACAGCTGCATCTTGAAATTTTTTATCCTTAGATGCCAACTCGTAAGATTTTGAAAGCTTCTCTATTATATTTTGTGGAGTTCCTTTTGGAACAAAAATACCTCTAAATTGATAAAAACCCAAATCCATTCCTAAGGATTTTAAGGTAGGAACATTTGGAAAAGTAGCGTTTGGTTTTGGAGAGGATAACGCTAGCATCTTCACTTCACCCGATTTTAAAGCACCTAGTATTTCTGGAGGGTGCACAGAAATTGCATCAACTTCTTCTGCAAGAAGAGATGGAAGATTTCTTTCTCCTACTGGAACATAAACTACTTTATCAGCCCCTTGTTTTTTCATTAATGCCGCAACTGTAGTGTACGTGAAGCTTCCAACCCCAGAATGTCCAATTTTAACAGTACCAGGATTTTTTTTTGCTGCTTCAATTAAATCATTTAAGTTTTTATATTTTGATTTACTGAGAACTGCTATAGACGTGGGTTCTAACGTTACACCACAAACGTAATCCCAATGTTTGTAATCATAAGGTAAATTTTTCAATAATGTAACGGTAAGTATTGAAGCAGATAGCCAACCAATGTTGTAACCATCATTTTTCTGTTTACCAACATGATCAAAACCGATTGCACCTCCACCTCCTAATCGATTTACAATTACGACTGGTTGACCTAAGTTTTTTGAGGCTATCTCAGCTGTTATCCTTCCTGTAATATCTGCAGTACTACCAGCTTTGAATGTAATTGTTTTTTCAATTGCTTTTTCTGGGTATGCAAGCGCTAGATTTGTAAATAAAATTAAAAATGTAATAGTCCCTAAAAATTTTTTAAAAATATTCCTAATTTTCATGTTCATGAAACCTTTCTAAGCAATCGCATACTTTCTTTTGCGGCATCTAAACTTTTTCTACCAGCATCGGCTATTTCTTCTGCCTCAGTGGTTGGCTTTCTATCCCACTCTTTAGGTATTTTTTCCCAATCTCTGTATACAGTAAAAGGGTTTTCTCTCACTCCGTATGGAGGAACTCCTGTAAATCCTCTATGTTTTAAGCCATACAAATAATTATTAGATATTCTATCTTTCCTAATTGCTTCAACCTCGCTTGGGTATATATCAAATTTAGTCATACCTTCAGTATCTCCCATTTTGCAAATTATATTGCCATCATAATCTGTTGCCATGGATCTCCCAAAATAGGAATATGAGTTATCTTGGCCTGTAACATTTACGGAAACGACATAACACATATTTTCATAAGCTCTTACTTGATTGGTTATGTCCCAAATGTGATCCCATGGATACATATATTTAGCAGGTCTTAAAATAACATTTGCACCTTTCCACGCAGCCTCTCTCCCAGTTTCTGGATAATCCATATCTGAACAAAGCATAATCGCTATCTTAGAATTTTTAGGTCCTTCACATACATTCATAGATTCACCTGGAGTCCAGGGCTCTTTAGGACACCAAGGCATCATTTTTCTATATTTCATTGCTAATTTTCCATCTGAATTAATGAGAACCATAGCATTATAGGGTTTTTTTTCCTCGTCTGAGTGTTTTTCCACAATAGAAACACATAACCAAGTTTTATATTTTTTTGCGATAGCTCCCAGTTTATTAGTAGAATCCCCAGGAATAGTCTCAGCAAGCTTTAGATGATTTGCATAAGGATCAAAACCAAAACCATGTGTGCTGTACTCAGGAAAAACGACTAAATCAACACCGGGAAATCCATTGGTTGCTCTTGAGACATAATTTTCAATTCTACTTATATTTCTGTCTAGTGAAACTAAATCAGTAGCTGGTTCAGGTGAGAATTGGACCATCACTATACTCATTCCATTTTTAGACGGGTTAACTGCTGGCATGTTCTCCTTTCAGTATTAATTTATATTATAGATTTTTTTTTTAATTTCAATGCTCTTGTGAAAAAATTCTTATAAATGCAACTATTGCTTGAAAAATAAAAAATAACTTGTATTAATATATCTTAAGATATCATAATTTTAATATAGCAATAGAGATTCTTATGACATATAATTTAAGTTAAAAAAAATTCTCTTATTAAAAAAAAACAAATGGTAGTTATATTTGCTAGTTTTTATCCAAAAAAAGACCAAGTTGATCAAAATAAAGTTAAAGAAATTTTAGAAAATATGATACAACCTACCAGAAGTGAAAAAGGAAACTCCAAGTATGATCTATTTTTGTCAAAAAACGATAATAATGAACATACCTACCATTTATTTGAAATTTACGAAAACCAGGCTGCTGTAGATTATCACAGAACAACAAATCATTATATAAATTATCGAAAAGAGATAATTAAATATATTGATAAACCCATAGAAGTTAAAATACTTGAACAAGTAAAGTGAGTTCATTTCAAATTAAATTAAAAAATTTTATTAATGGCCAGTCGGTTTATGGTGATGGAGATGAATATAAAATTTTAAATCCATTCAATAACACTGAAATATGCAGAGTTAAAGGCTGTACAAAAAGTCAGACTGATTTAGCAATTAATAGTGCACACCAAACTTTTAGAAGTTTGAAATGGAAAAAAATTCTCGGTAGAGAAAGAGGTGAGCTATTATATAATTTGTCTAAATTATTAAGAAGAGATTTAGAAAAATTTTCGTATATTGAAAGTATTGATACAGGTATTCCGATAAGGGAAACTAGAATGGAGATAGCTACATCAGCTTTACATTTTGAATATTTTGCTGGTCAGGCTGGAAAAATTGAGGGTTCTTATCAAGATTTAGGACAAAGATTTAATTATGTTATTAGAGAACCATATGGAGTAATTGGTCAAATAGTTCCATGGAATACTCCATTTAAACTTATGGCAAGAGGATTTGCCGCTGCTTTTGCATGTGGAAATACGATGGTTATTAAACCCTCTGTCGTTGCACCATTAAGTATTTTATCATTCTCTGACTTACTTGCTGAGTGCGGATTTCCTAATGGATCAATAAATATAATTTTGGGATCAGGAAAAACTGTTGGAAAACAAATATGTGAAAATAATTTAGTAAAAAAAATAATTTTTACCGGTGGTGGAGATGGAGGTAATGAAATATTGCTTCAAACAGCTAAAAATGTAACACCGGCCGTTCTTGAATTGGGCGGAAAAGGGCCAATAATTGTAACTGAAAATATAAATTTTGATGAGGCTTTAGATGGAGTGCTTACCCAAGCATTTGCAAGAAAAGCTGAGGTTTGTTTCGCTGGTACCAGGCTATATTTGCAAAAAAAAATGCATGACAATTTTATTGACCATCTTTGCTCTAAAGCAAGTAAAATACCGATGGGAAATCCTCTTGAAGAAACAACTCAATTAGGTCCTTTAATGACACAACAAAGAGTTACAAGTATCAATAATATAGTTAATGATGCTAAGAGGGAGGGAGCAAATATAATTTGTGGTGGGTATAAACCAAATGATGAAAATCTCAAAAAAGGTAATTTTTTTTCTCCGACAATAATTACTAATATAAGTGAAAATGCCTATATTGCAAAAGAGGAAATTTTTGGACCAGTTTTATCAGTTTTTAAATACGACTCTCTTGATGAAGCTGTCGAAAGATCAAATAATAGTGATTTTGGACTAGCATCTTATATTTGGTCAAATGATATAAGAGAGGCTCATAGTTTGGCTCAAAAAATGGAGGCAGGTAACGTATTTGTTAACTCATATGGATACCAGTCTGAGATACCATTTGGTGGTTATAAAAAAAGTGGTATTGGGAGAGAACATGGATCAGAAGCTATGCGTGAATACACGCAGGCCAAAAGCGTAACTATTGGTATGGAGAGATTTCAGTCAAGATTTAGATTAAGTTAATGCTATCCAAAGTTTTGAGAAAAAGTTCATTACAAGATTTAATCGCTACTGATATAGAAAAAAAAATAATTAAAAAGGTTTCAAAATCTGACCAGCTATTACCCAGTGAAGAAGAAATAGAGAAAAAATATAATGTAAGTAGAGTTACTGTAAGATTAGCATTAAAAAAACTTCAAGAAAAAAATTTAATTTATAAGAAACAAGGTATTGGTTCATTCATAAATTCAAAAAAAATAAACCAAACACTTACCTCGGCAAAAACTATAATAGCTGCTCTTAGAGAAAAAAAACTAAATCCGAAAATAAAAATTATTAATAATTTTAGTCAAGAAAATTACAAAAATTTAAGTTATATAAAAAATATTCTTGGATTAAAATTTAATTCAAAAATTGAAAACATAAGAAGAATTGTAAGTTTAAATAATAGACCATATGCTGTCCTCGATACATTTTTAGATAGAATTTTTTCACCTATTAAGGAAATTTTAATTGAATCTAAAGGAAAAAAAACTACTTATGAAATATTAGAAAATGACTTTGGTTATAAAATTAAAGAGGCTAAGTATATTATTGGAATTGAGAAACCATGTAATTCAATTTTAAATCTACTGGGCTTAAATAATAATATACACTGCTTAAAAGAAACTAGAATTACTTATTCAGATAATAAAAAAATACTTGAAATAACTATTTTTTATTATCCTCCAAACAGTGCAGATTTCGAAGTAGTTTTACCACGAAGAGATAGCAACTTTTTACTTAGAATAAAGTAATGAAACTTGGATTAAATAATAAAATAGCATTTATAACTGGAGCAAGTTCGGGCATTGGTTTAGCAACTGCAGAATTTTTTGCATTAGAAAAGGCAAAAGTTGTGATTTGTGGAAGAAATCTTGAAAATCTTAAAATTGCAAAACAAAAAATTAAAAATTGCACTGGATTTGAGATCGATTTTTTTCAATGCGATACATCTATATACGAACAAGTCGAGTATGTAGTGAAAGAAATTTATAAAAAGTATAACAAAATCGATATTTTAATTAATAATGCTGGAAAAGCTCAAGCTGGAGGAATAAATGAAACGTCGCATAAAGACTGGAAATCTATGATAGATGTAAAGATTTATAGTTTAATCAATACATGTAAAATTATTTCTCCAATCATGAAAAAAAATATGTGGGGAAGAATTGTAAATGTTTCATCAATAGGGGGAATTTATCCAAATCCAAAATTAACTATTTCTCACGGGCTGAGTGCAGCAATTAATAATTTAACTAAAAGTTTAGCATTAGAACTTGCACCTTTTAATATTCTTGTAAATGCAATAGGAGTTGGAGCTGTAAGAACAAAAAACTGGGAAGAAAATATGCTTCCAAAAGTAAGATTAACAAGAAAAGATTTAACTGATTTAACTGATGAGGAAATAATTAGCAAACTAGGTAAAGAGTTAACCCCAATAGGAAGATTTGGAAAGCCATTAGAAATCGCTCAAATTTCAGCTTTTCTCTCATCAGAATGTAATGGTTTTGTGACTGGTTCAGTTATAGAAGCGTCAGGAGGCGCTGATCGCTTCATGTAATTTTACAAATGTACTGATAAGAGTTAATTTTTAAGTATAAAAAGGTTGCAATCTTTAATTTTATATGTTTTTTCTTTCTTAAAGACTTCCAAAAAATTTTTTTGAAGTCTAACATCTTCAATCTTAAAAACAATAGTATTAATTCCATTAAATAGATTACAATAATTTGTTTTTTTAAAAAAATCTTCTAAATAAAGTCGGTAATTTATAAAAACAAGATCATAATTTTTTTTTAATATTATGTTTAATGTTTCTATTTTGTCAAAATATTCAAAAAAAACTTTTTTATTATACTTTTCATTTTCAAAAACATGATCTAAATATTTTTTTGAATTGTCTTTGTTTAAAATTATTTCTACATTTTGATCATTATACTGCAAAGATTTAATATAAAAATTAAAATCATTGGTTAAAAAAGTTATTGTTACATCATCTTTAGAATTCATAGATGTTAAAAGAAGATTTTTTGCATCATGAAATCCTAAAAAGAGAATATTTAAATAAATTTTACTTATATAAGCTAATAATTTTTCTTCTAAGTTTAAATTCGTCTCTATAAAATTTATATTTTCTAATGTATGATTTATTTTAAAATTAAAATTTTTATTTAAATTTATTATGTCGTTTATATCTAAAATTTTGAGAACCATTTGAGTAATTATCTTATTAATTTTTAGTAATTTTTTATATGTAATTTTTTGAGGCTTTTGTATGATTGCAAAGGACACATTATTGTTGCAGATATAAATAAATTGAAATTTTTACTAAATAATCTTGCATCTTTTGTTGTTAAGGACTAGATGGTTGCAAGTTTTAATTCTAATTTTTAGATCGATATGTATACTAAAAAGATAGGCCTATATCCTGGTACGTTTGACCCCATAACTTTTGGCCATATTGATATCATCAAAAGAGCGTTAAAAATCGTTGATCAATTGTACATAGGTATTCCTAAAAAAAATAAGAAAAATACATTTTTTTCAGTTAACGAAAGAATATCTTTAATAAAAAAAGTGATCAATGAGTTCTCATCAGAATCAAAAAATAAAATCAAAGTCGTTAGTTTTGCTGGACTTACTACAACCTTTTGTAAAAACATATCTGCAAATATAATTTTTAGAGGCTTAAGGGTAGCCTCCGATTTCGAATATGAATTTCAATTAGCTGGAATGAATAGCAAATTAAATAAAAATCTTGAAACAGTTTTCTTGATGGCTGATATAGAAAATCAAATTATTTCCTCTAACTTTGTAAAGGAAATTGCTTCTTTAAAAGGAAAACTAGAAACGTTTGTTCCGTCGGTTGTTATAAAATTTTTAAAAAGAAAATTTCACTATTAATGAGATATCAATTACTAACTGTTATTAGTTTTATTTTATTATTTAGTATAAATGTTTTTTCAAAAGAGAGACCGATTATGATTCTAAAAATTAAATATGGTGAAGTTATAATTGAACTTTTTGATGATGTGGCGCCTAATCATGTAAAAAGAATTAAGCAATTAGCAGATAATGGTGATTATGATGGTGTTGCCTTTCATAGAGTGATTGAGGGATTTATGGCACAAACTGGAGATGTGCAGTATGGTAATAAAAATAAAAATTTTAATGAACAACTAGTTGGGACTGGAGGATCTAAATTCTCTGATTTAAAAGCAGAATTTAATAATATTCCCCATAAGCGAGGAACCTTATCAATGGCAAGATCTCAAAGCCCCGATAGTGCAAATAGTCAGTTTTTTATTTGTTTTGAAAGCCACGCTCATCTAGATAGAAATTATACTGTTTTTGGAAGGGTTGTTTCAGGCATGGAATTTGTTGATAAAATTAAAAAGGGAGCACCCGGTTCTGGATCAGTTCAAAATCCTGACATTATAGAAAGTTTAAGATCATCAAAAAAATAGTTAATTATTAGTTGATGGCCTCCAGTTTTTTTAACCTTATTGAAGAGGATCATTTTGCAAGGCTTGGAAAAATTATAACAACAAGAGGGGTTATTGATACTCCAGCATTTATGCCTGTCGGTACAGCCGGAACTGTAAAAGCGATGTTTATAGATGATGTTAAAAACGTAGGTGCACAAATTATTTTAGCTAACACCTATCACCTAATGATTAGACCAGGGATTGAAAGAATAATACAGGCTGGTGGATTGCATAAATTTATGAATTGCTCATTACCAATTTTGACAGATTCTGGTGGTTTTCAAGTTATGTCATTATCAAAGATATCAAAAATTAAAGATGACGGAGTAATTTTTAACTCGCATCTTGATGGTAAAGAATTTTTTTTAACACCAGAAAAAAGTATTCAAATACAGTTAGATTTGGGATCAGATTTAATTATGGTTTTCGATGATTGTCCCAAATATTCAAATGATAA
>Ga0194133_10010959_pt1 | contig 10116 bp, 9 predicted proteins | sample TA2KigOf40mmetaG_FD_155448 | JGI IMG/M metagenome (GOLD analysis project Ga0194133, IMG submission 155448) | Freshwater microbial communities from Lake Tanganyika, Tanzania - TA2015055 Kigoma Offshore 40m | ecosystem: Environmental > Aquatic > Freshwater > Lake | place: Tanzania: Lake Tanganyika... | reverse complement strand
TGAAAAATTCTTATCAGATTCCATGCCCGGAAGCAGTAGAACTTCATCAATTTTCTTATACCTTAAAATACGGTCAAACTCCTCAATCCACTCACTTGAAATTTGATTACAAACAACCCTTGATACAACGGAATAGCCTAAACTTCTATTTTCAATAATCCACTCGCTATGCTCTTTTAAATCTTTAGCCGATCTTCCAACAATCATCATTTTTGAAATTACTTTCTTTTTTAGTATCAAAGGTTTAAGAATTATGAAGTAAGTTATCAGACGCCCTAAAATTAAGTAACCCAATCCAGAGACCAACATTACTCCAAAAACAATACGTGAAAAAGATGCCTTAAGGATGAATGAGATAAAACCTAAAAAGAAAAAAAAGTACACAGATCTTTTTATAACTAATTGAAGATTTAATACAAATAAATTGGCATGCTTAAATCTGTATATACCTGTGAGTAGAAATAAGAATAACCAGCTAAAGACAATAAGTAGTAAAATACCTCTGTAATCAAATTGTGCTATTGCGGGCCTAGAATCTGTATCTAGGTTAATTTGAGGAAATCTAAATTGGAACGCGGTAATTGCTGAAAGGCAGATACAGATAAAATCTGAAGCAATTAATACCGCTACAACTGAAAGCTTATTGTTCTCTTTCAATTGTTTAGATAAATCGGGCCACAAATTTCGCATAAACTCCTCTTGTTAGTAAATATTATCGCTAAGTTTGGTCTCTAGACTGCAAAATCAAGATAGGTGTTAGCGAATATTTAGATTCCTAGGGGTTATCAGTGAAGCCCTGATAGTGGGTGGGGGCTCATGGGCTTTATCTTGAATTAAGAAGCTCTTGAACCCAGTTTATATATTTTGCCCGCCCAACTTCTGGATCAAGGAGTTTTACGGCAAATTCACTACCTAGCTTTGCCAATTGATCAAGCCTGCACTGATTTTTACTTAACTCTTCAATTTTAGTAGCTAATTTTTTTGGATCTCCTGCATCGACTAATTCAGCCACACCTTCTAAAAACTTCCATGTTGCTCCACCTCGTGGGACTGCGGCAAGTACAGGGCGCTCGCTATACAAATAAGAGGTTAACTTACTTGGCAAGCTCATCTCCATTTGAGTACTTCTTTCATTAACTAACAACAGATCCGCGGCTGAAAGTAGCGCTGAGTAATCCTCATCCGATACTGCACCCATAACTGAAATATTTTTCTTATCAGCACACATTTGTTTTAATGTATTTTCTTGATTTCCATGCCCAACTAGATAGATCTTGATTACTGAATTATGTCCTAACGCTTCAGCTGCCTTAACTACATTTTCTAGATGCTGCTTAGCTCCCATATTGCCGGTATGAATTACAACAAATTCATTTTCTACCCAGCCAAATTTCTTACGTGCAGCAGCTTTGTCGAATGGATCTATAGATCTAGCAGAGTAATTAAGAATTTGACTCACTCTTTTTGGTTCAACTCCAAGCCCAAGTACAACATCTCGCATTGCAGGGGATACAACCACCAAACTATCAGCGCCATGCAAGGCGCTGCCTTCAACTAAATGTGCAATCTTGGAAATAAGCGCGCCACCGCGAAGCCCCGATTGCTTTGCCCCAGCACCGGACAAATCCTGCACAATCAAACCAAAGGGAATGCCGAGCTTATTAGAAATCGACTTTCCCACTATTCCTGCCGCCACAGTAGGCATACAAGCGACTACCACATTGAACTCTTTATCCATTAATCTCTTTGATACCCGCTTTAAATTCCACCACAAAGAAAATTCAAATCTTATTCGAAGTAGTGCATTCATCTTTGGTGGCACTAAATGATTGGCACGAATTGTCTCAACTCCATTTTGGGAGGTAACACCTTCACCAAGATGGGCAAATTCTTTAGGAACCTTCCACCATGGGTAATGCGGCAAGCTAGTTAATACCGTTACTTGGTGCTGATTGTTTTTTAAGGTTTTTGCTAAATCAGTGGTGTAAATAGCAATACCGGTTGGCTCCGGCCAGTAATTGGTTGTTATAAGTAGTGCTCGTGACATCTCTTACTTACTTTGGTGGATCAATTGGGCGAATCTCTCCACCAACTAACATCGAATAATCAGGGACTGATTTACGTGCAACCTCTCCAGCTGATACAACAGAACACTCACCAATGGTTACACCAGGTAGAACCTTTGCGTCTAAGCAGACCCACGCGCCATCTTTTATTTCAACTGGCTTGTGGGCATACTCCAAACAAGCAGATCGGTAATCATGTCCACCACTACAAATTATTGATTTTTGTGAAATGCAAACATTTGAACCAATTTTTATTTTTTTGTGAGATATAAACCAAACTTCGTCACCGATCCAACAGTCATCTCCGATTTCTAGATTCCATGGGAAGTGGACTTTTACTCCACGTCGAATAAACACTCTTCTACCGATGGAAGCACCGAAAATTTGTAGCATGAGCGGCCTAAATAAGGATGGAAAAAATGGTGACTTAAAGATTAGATGCTGAATTGGAAACCAAATTCCAATAAGGATCTTCGTACGGAGCGTAAACCCCCCATCTCTAGAGAACTTTCTTAGATTTCTTTGCACATCGCAAGTCTACTTCTACACTTGGGCAATTAATTGTCATTAAAATCGGTCTTTACAAACTCTCGAGAGGGTCGTAAATGTCAGGCTCTGAGTCAGTATCCAAGCTAAAGATCCTGCATGTCTTAACCCTTAATGGTCGAAATGGTGAATATGGTGGTCCTGTCCGCGTAGCCCGCGAACTCTGCACAGAACTCAATAGTCAGGGTCACAATACTCACATATTCTATGGCGCACTTAAAGGATCTGAACCGACCCCTAAGCTTGGTTTAGTTGAGAGTTTCACGCTTGTGAAACCAATTACTCGTAAATTCGCTTTGAGTTCTCTCTGGAGCTGGAGATTAATCAAGCCTATAAATCGATTGATAAAGAAATCAGATATTGTCCATATTCATTTTGCACGCGATTTGATTTCATTTCTTACCGCATTCCTATCAATAGTGCAAAGGAAGCCATTCGTCACTCAGACACACGGGATGATCTCTGAAGATAGGTTTATGACCCGGATTATAGATTTAATTTTGACCAAGCCTTTGATTAATCAATCTAAGAATATCTTTGTACTTACAGAAATTGAATTGAAGGCAGTAAAACGGCTTTGCGTAAAATCAATTGTAAAGGTGTTGCCCAATGGAATCGCAGCACAACGACCCCAAGGTAAGTTGGAATTGGTCAACAAGCGTGTTGTATTCTGTGCCCGGCTTGATGAAAGAAAAGGCGTTGATAAATTTATCGAACTTGCAGATTCCTATAGAAGTTCAGAGAATATGTTTGAAATTTATGGTCCAGATGGTGGTGAACTCGAACTTGTCAGAAGAGAGATAGAAAAAAGAAATTTGTCTGACGTTGTTCACTACCAAGGCGCCCTGCAGGCAGATGACGTACAGAAAAAATTAAGCGAAATAGACCTACTTGTCTTGCCAAGTAGAGATGACACTTTCCCAATGGTGATTTTGGAAGCTCTGGCAGTTGGGACTCCTGTATTAGTAATGCCTAGTTGTGGTTTTGCAGAGACTCTCAAAACATTTGAACCTAACTTTGTCGCTGCGTCTGAAGATCTTTCTGGATTACTTAAGTCGTTTGAAAAACAATTTGCAAGTAATTACTGCAACAAGACTCAACAAGAAATAATAGATTTTTGTACTCAAGTATTTGGCATTTCTTCTGTGACTGATAAGCTAATTAATTCATATAAAGAGTCTCTTAACCATGATAAGTAGTCAACCTCCACAAATTCTTTGGCTTACAAATCTGCCTGCACCTTACAGATTTCCCATTTGGGACCGTATAGCGGAGAATTTTGACCTCAAAGTGGCTTTTTTACTAAAAGAAAAAAACTGGCGTAATTGGACTGTTTCCAAAGAGCAAAAGTGGAGGCATGAATATCTCTCATTAAAATCAATTAATATAAAGGAATACGATTTTATTCCAAGCATCCGAGGAGCCAAGAAGTTACTTCAGAACGTAGATTTATTAGTTCTTGGGGGATGGGAAACCCCCTTTTATATTCGTATTTTACTTCTAGCAAAAAAAAGTAATATTCCCGTAATTCAAATTTATGAATCTACGAAAGATTCTCAACGATTCAAGAATGGCGTCATTCCTAAGATACGAGAAAAATTCTTCTCAAAAGTAGATTTCGTTGTTACATTTGGAGATAGCTCTACTAAGGCTATAAAAGCCATGGGAGTTGCACCAGAAAAAATCCTGGCCTTATTCAATCCAGCAGATGTCAATTGGTATCATTCTTTTGCTCATAATAACCGCAAATTACCTGCCCCGGGCCATCGATATATTTATGTGGGACAACTGATCGAACGCAAAAATGTGGCAAATATAATTAAATCTTTTGCCACTCTAAAAAATAAGTTCGATACGCTTACTATCGCAGGTGATGGTCCCCTTGCTCAAAAACTTAAAGATTTGGTCGCAACTCTTAACATCGAGGACTCAGTAATATTCGCAGGGCATAGGAATAAATCAGAGCTAGCCGAGCTATATGCAGCAAGCAATACCCTCATCCTTGCCAGTACCAATGAGGTTTGGGGGCTAGTTGTTAATGAAGCTCTTGCCTCAGGGTTGCACGTCGTGGTTTCGAATAAATGCGGTGTTGCAGAGTTTGTAAAGAATATGAAGGGTGTTTTCATATGTTCCACAGATCAAAACTCACTTAAAGCAGCCATGGAATTAAGTTTACGGCAGTGGGTTGGGTGCATTGAAAGTCCTGAGATATTAAAATTCACGCCGGAAAAATTCGCAGATGAGCTAATTAAGCTATTTTTTATTTATGTGGATATTCTCAGTTAATATGTATAGAACCAAAAGTATACAAATTGTTTAGGACTTCTAAACGTAATTAGGCAAGTTTCTTTTTCCGATAATATAAATTCACTACAGATATAAACAAGATATCTGCGTAAACAAAGCGTAAACCTGCCCTAAGGGAATATTGCAGAAATTGCAGTGAAGCACTCAAAATCAGTGCCATTGAGATAAGAGTAATAAGCTTACCTTTGTCTAGTTTAGAAGAGAATTTACCAAGAATTCCCAATACATAGCCCAAAAAAAACCACGTAATTGATTCTTGTGCGACCCCTAAGTTATGCAATTGCGCGATAGAACCGGTTGGGGTCCAAGGATTGAGAAGCAAGTTCCCATCGATTTCATACCAATCGGTCCATCTACCGGGAAGGGGATTGAACGATGTGAATAAATAGTTATTCGGAGTTGGAACCTGCAGGCCCAGGAGAGTCACTGGGATAATTACTAGAAAAGTTCCAACCACATTACCAAAGGCGCTACTTGAAAAACCGTTGAGAGATAATTGTTCTAAATGAGGAAAAAGTCCATGATTCTCTTGAGAGCGTAAATATAGAGCTTGAGAAACCCCAACACCGCCCAAGTAAATCCCGATAGAAACACGCGCAAAAAAATTAAACTTAGAAACCGTGGTACTTGCCCAAAACATAAAAATTATCATTAGCAGAATACCGAGAGATCGACTTGCGGCAGAAAATTCGATCAATACACAAGTTAAGTAGTTAATAAAATGCAACAATTTATTACTAGACTTAATTGCCATCCAAGATGAGATAATTCCTATGAATGGAATTAGATACCGAACTGCGCCACTTACTGAGCCTGCTGCAATAAAAAGATATGAATCTCTACGGAGTAGCGCGCTGAAGTTTATAAGAATGAAAATTAACAAGATGATACCTGACATAATGAATATTGCTTTGCTAAACCGTGAATCTATTTTCGTAACTGAAATCTTAACTGTCGATTGTTGGGATGCTAGGTTAAATACATTAAGGCTAGATAATAGACTTCCTAGAAGCAAACACATAGTTGCCTTGAAGAACAGTAAAGAAACAACTTCTGCTTCTGCCGGATAAAGGTCCATCGGAGGAATGCCGCCGCCACTTGTCTGGTAGTTGCCAGTTATTGTGACCCAAGAGCATCCGGCCACCACTCCAAGAAAAATCGCTGACAAGGTTGCTACCTCTAAGGGAACTTTCTTGTTTTTAACTCCTAAAATGACAGAAACCAGCATTATTGAAAACTGCCAAACTGAATTCAATGCTAGCCTCCGCACTAAACTAAATGTATGTTGACTTCATCTAGGAGAAATAGGATGAACTTGTAAATAGTTTAGTCGTAAAGTTCAAGAATAGTAAGGCTGAAATTTCGAAAAAATGGGTCGCTTTGCATCAGGTCAATACGGCAAATTATTGACTATAAGTAAATAGAAACTTGGGGTGAAATACTGTTGCTATGTAAGTTAATATGTACCTTTTGATTGTAAGCAATATTGAGACTGATATTTTTTGCTTATCCAAGTGATAATTAAGAATTTTCTATCAGCACAAGGTTAGGATTCACTGATTAAACTAAAAATAATTGGAGATTTTATGAGGAGTGGTGGTTCAAAAGTAGTTTTGTTCAGTCAAGTGTTTGCGGGTTTAATCAGTATTCTCGCTCTAACAATAACTGCCAATTATGTAGGAGCTAAAACTTTTGGTTTTTGCTCTATCTGCATCCTAGTTTTAAACATAGTAATTGCATTGATAGATTTTGGAGCATGCTCTTGGGCCTCTCGCGAATATGCGGCTCAGAGCATTACTTTTGGTACATACAAAAATATCATGTGGTCGAAAACTAAACTGAATCTATCTTTGGCACTTTTCATTCCAGTATTCTTTATTGAACCATCTCGGGAGTATCGATTTGCGTTTCTATTACTTTTATATCCTGCTCTTTGGAATAGGTCTAATTATATTCAACAATTCTTACTGGCTAGGAATTTGATACGAGAATCAGTTTTATTGGTGATTCTTGATCGTATCTGCTGGCTGTTGATCATTCCAATTAGCGTTTTGAAATTTGATAAGGCTTTGGCATATGCCTTCCCAATAATCGTCGGACTTATATTGCAAAACATTTTATTCAATATAATACTATCTCGAGAGCAGTTGGTAGATGGTGAAAATCTTGACTTTAATCAATTAGAACTTTTTCGTTTTTCTAGACATTTTGGTACGATAAGCATTACAAGCGTAATAAGCAACTTTGATGGCGTATTAGTAGCAACGTTTTCGAGCATTGCCGATTCTTCAAGCTTTCTTCTTGCACAGAGGTTTAGGAATCCTTTAACAATTGTATTCTCCTCTGTAGCAATGCGATTGCGTCCAATTGCAGCTAGAAAGAACGTTAAATCGATAAAAACTGCTCTCAATTATGATGCCAAATTGATTCTTTTAAGTGTCATATCTACTTTCGGAATAGCTTTTTTCCTTCTTGAATTTTCAGAAATGTTTCTGGGACCAGATTTCAAAGATTCCGGGGTGATTCTTTTTTTTGGCGTTATTGGTTCCATACCCTTAGGCGTATTGATATTGGTGTCCAGTCTGTTGAGTTCCATGGGAGAAGAAAAATTTGTTGCGAAAATCAATTCTAGTTATTCCATTCTAATTCTGTCTGGCGTTGCGCTCGGAACATTTCTTAACGGAAGTTTAGGGGCGGTCGCATGGGTACTCATACAGTCAACAATTTATGCAGGTTATGTCTCTAGTGTGTTAGTCCAGAAGCTGAAGCCTGCAAGATCTTAGATAAAAATGAGAGTCTGCCCATTTTTAGAAATCTCAGTTTTTTTGGGCTTTAATCAAACTCCTATTTGGGTTGCACATTGACTTAACATTTCGATATTTATTTTGGGAACGCATAACAAGATCGAACTAAAAGATTAATTTTAAATAGCACCCACCCAGAAAATTCTCCCGAGTGGTGACTTCCAAAGAAAGAGAAAAATTATTAAATCAAATTGTGTCATCCAGCTGTTTTAGCATTCGAATGTATTCTCCTTGGGTCCCACAGTCGTAGTACGAACCTTGAATTTTTATAGCACCAACTTCGATATTTCCCGCCAACAGTTTTTCGTACATAAATCCTACATGTGCTTCGCTGTCGTCAACCATCCTTAAATTGTCTTTACTAAAACATGCAGCCCCCCAGAAATATTCATAAGTACATTCGAGGTTCTTATCCTTAATATCAGTTATTGAATTATTATCATTAATTAAAACCTGCCCAAGTTTCCCTTTTTGAAATGGTTGCAATTCCCAACAAAGTAAATTCGCATCATTGTGATTTTCATTATTGAGAAAATCTAATATTTCTATATAGTTGGAAAAAAAAGTATCCGGCATGATTAAAAAAAATGATTCGGAGATTGATTTTTCGCAGAGCTTGGCTACGGTTTCCATCATGGTTTGAGTTCTCATTTCGAAAATTTTGAGTTTTAAACTTTCATCCACTACTGACTTCAGCAAATGTGAAAAATCAGGATTAATTCCAATCAAAATCTCATCAAAAAGTTCGCCAAGGAAATTAAGGTGCCGCTCAAGTAAGCTTGTATTGCTGGCGTGAGTTGGTAATAAAAATTTTGGAAGCCCTCGCATACGAGTAGCCGATCCTGCTGCTGGGATAAGTAGAGTTCTTTTCTTCATATTCATCTTGTATAGAAATTAACTTAGTTTATTTGAATTCTGCTTGAATTTGAAAATAAAGTGCCGTGAAAGTTTACTAATGCCTATATTTTGAATCTCTACTAATTTATTTTGAATATTGTTAAGCACGTTAATTTCTCGATTTCGAGATGGCTTAATTATTGAGTTGTGCACGACGAGATCTTCCCATGAATAATGCATTTCAACAAGGGGCCCGTAAAGTGTTTTTACTCTTTCGTATTGCTCCTGAATCGAATTAGAAAATCTTGAGTAGTTAATACCGGATGGCTTCATATGTATCATTAGTGATGAATCAATAATCGCAATCTTATCGAGTGGATTTCCGAGCATAGCTGCCCATACATGATCTATTCCTCTCCCGGACTCACAATTTTGGAAGGTAAGCAAACATTTTTTAAGTGCACTTTGCGTGAATAGCGGTGCCATACCATCAACATAATTTGAGTATCGCAAGATATATCTCAAGTCGCGACGAACGATTTGTTTCCCCATAGCAAATCCCAGACAACCTGGTTGTGCTATCTCTAGATTGTGCTTCAATACCGTGTCAAAAAATCTGAGAATATTGACTTCGTCGATTCGAATATCATCATCGGCAAGCCAGATTAAATCATAATTTTCTAGAGTGATCCTCCCAGCGTCGAAATATTTTTTGAATTTTTCGAATTTAGACGGCGAAGTATCAGTAATTATTGAGACTCTGGAATCACTGAAATATTCATGAAAGTTAGGATTATTCCCGTAGTAAACAAGCAAGATTGAAAAATCTAGATCGCTCCGCTTTGGGAAATTCTTAAGCCAAGTTAACGCTTCGCAGTTGTCACCTACGGGGACAAAGATGAGAATTCTCGTGGAAACCATTTCGGAATTCTTCATCTAATTATCCTAACGACTATTATGATGAAGTGTGTGGGTTGTGAGGGATTCGAACCTCCGACCCGGTGATTAAGAGGTGGTAATTATTTCCTGGTCTTCGACCGTCTAAATAATCACCTACCGGACTGACTCGCTTTCCCTCGATCAGTCCTGTCACCGTGCTCTACCAACTTGTCCTTCGGACATAATGTTTACATATTTAGAGTAAATAATCTAGAGTTTAATTATGTATGCAGTAATTTTTCGCTCCATAAGAAAGGCTGATTTTGAGCAGTTGTATGAGGAGCACTCAGCAAAAATGGAAGCTCTTGTGAAAAGTATCAAAGGGTATATAAGCCACCACAGTCACAGAGACCCAGAGACTAGAGAGGGTATAACTGTCTCCTACTTTGAATCTTTAGAATCTATTAAAGAGTGGCGTGAGCATCCAGAGCATCGGGTGTCACAGGAGTTTGGCAGAACACACTTTTACTCCTGGTATCAGTTTGAGGTGGTTAAAGTTGAGCGAAAATATGATTGGGCTCTGTCTGGTAATAAATGACTTGACCCGTTGGTATTAAATTAGAGCGGTGGCGGTGGGATTTGAACCCACGGTTGGATATCTCCAACACACGCTTTCG
>Ga0194133_10010955_pt1 | contig 10118 bp, 5 predicted proteins | sample TA2KigOf40mmetaG_FD_155448 | JGI IMG/M metagenome (GOLD analysis project Ga0194133, IMG submission 155448) | Freshwater microbial communities from Lake Tanganyika, Tanzania - TA2015055 Kigoma Offshore 40m | ecosystem: Environmental > Aquatic > Freshwater > Lake | place: Tanzania: Lake Tanganyika... | reverse complement strand
GGTTTTTTTTTTTGTTTCGGCCCGGAGTCGCCGCCGAGAGGAAAAACCATTGCCCACGCCATTACAGCGACCAGTTAGTTCGTCCGGCCAAATTATTTAGTTGATAACAAAATTTCACCAAAATAAAATATTTTAAAATACCGTAATGACACAAAATCTTTTTTTTTGGACTAAAATTGTCTAAAACGGCCGTAAATAACGCCATTTAAATTTTTTACCTTTTTATAAAAATCGGACTTTGTCCGATCAACAATAAATTTATGTACGGATAAAATAATTTAGTAAATTATTGGCGATTACGGTAATCGTCATAAATGTACTAGGTAAATTATTTTGTCCATAAATAAATTATTTGCGATTACGGTATCAACGAAAGCACATAATTCAATTACAGAGATTGGATGAAATTCATGTCACATCTCTTTGAAAAACGTAAGCAAGAGTGGAATGTTGTTACTACCCCGCATACAATGATATTTTTGTAGTGAAAAAAAGAAATATTGAGTAGAATATAGTTAGGAGAAGTAGTATAGTATTTATTCAATTATTCAAATTCAAACTACATTAAAAAAAAAAAGAAGGATGAGTCAACCAACTGGATTTTATTTAAAAATTCAAGAAAATAATGAAGAACGACTCGTTCGTTTATTTTCCACAACTTCTGATTGGAATCGAGATATTCATATTTCTCAAGATCAAAAAACTATAGAAATGATTGGAAATCAACAATTACGTTTCACAAATTTAGAGAATTCCGACTACATTTATCACTCTCTTCTTCATAAAAAAGTAAGTTATGATATCGATTTATCGCATGTAAAGAAAAATTGGAATTCTGCATTTTATACATGTGATTTTTCGAATTTACGTCCACCTCAATATTTAGATGCTCAATCATGGGAAAGTCGTATTGAAATGGATTATCAAGAAGCGTCAAGAATTGCCTTTCATTATACCGCTCATCAAAGTGGTGATCGAGGTGGTACTATGATTATGGGTATCGGCGGATCTGTCAATGGAAACCCAACTCAACATTTGAAACGATCTGACCAAGTGAATTCACGTCTTGAAGAATTATATGGTCCTGACCAATACATTAATACGAAAAAACCATTTCATGTCGAAGTTTCTCATACGGATCAAAAAGTACGTCTTGAACTATCTCAAGATGGGAAAATGATCTGGAATGAAATCACCAATCCTGACTATATCAAAAAATGTCGACTCAATGAATCCATTCATACCTTCATCTTTAGTTTATGGACTGGATACATGTCATGGTTAGATGGTGGGTTACCTTGGTATGATGAAAATGGACTTGATCCCGTGCGTGCAACATTCTCCAATATATGTATTGATTCCATGTAAAGCATAGAGTATATAGTTTATATACCGTTCTACATTTTAAATGGGATAGTTTTCAAAATAAAATGATGTAAAGAAAACCGATATACCGTAATGACACAAAATCTTTTTTTTGGACTAAAAGATTTTATTGTCTAAAACGGCCGTAAATAACGCCATTTAATTTTTACCTTTTTATAAAAATCGGACTTTGTCCGATCAACAATAAATTTATTTACGGATAAAATAATTTAGTAAATTATTGGCGATTACGGTAATCGGACGAAAAATGATTTATACGGGAAATTGAACCGTGCCGAACGATCCTATAATTGGATAATTCCAATTTCAAATGTTTTATGTTGTAAAAAAGTACATAGTATAAAGTATATAGCAACAGCACGCCCTGGAAAGAATGATAATAAAGATGCTCATATATGTTAATGGAATATTAACATATAGTTGAAAACGAATATATCCTTAAAACTGTTTATTTCTTTCCAGAACTAGAGTATAGAGTATAGAGTATACACAAAATGTGCAATTTTAATTATTTTATCCACAATAAAGTTAATGTATTATTGGCGATACCGGTACATAATACATTTGTATATTTCAAATCAAAAAAGTCGTCGTTGCTGTTTTAACATGTGGTACGCCAATAATTTTGTATCAATGGGATATTCATGATTTGTATTTATTTTCTTTAAAAGAAAGTGTTTAAATGTCTCCGAATTCAAATCTTCGTCTTCTGTCGTTACTTTATTGTGTTTTATGGCCCATTCAAGTACCGATTCAAAAGACACAATTGTTTGTGTATTTACACCAATACCAATGTCATTGTCAGAATGGCTTCCATCATGATAAGAACGACAAAATGTATTTCCGTTGACAATGGGATAAATAAAGGGTAATGCATCTATGATATGATGATTCTGAATACGAATATAGTCATGTACCGGTATGGTACTCCATAATGTATGATTTTTAGCTAAAAGACGAAAAGAGAAAAGAAATTCTGGTTGATAAGAAACGACAAAACACCATGAGACAGGAAAACAATTGGCATAGTTGGACATGTGTCGATACACCATGTCATATGATAAAGTATGACTTGTTGGAATACTTGGTCGAAGATGAATAAATGAAGAATGAGAAGACGACTGAGATAGTCGTTGTTTTTTACGAAAACAAATACATGTATAGGAACGATGTTGTCGTCGTGGTGGAATGTCCCCACAATGAATACATACTCGCTGACCATAATGTGTTTTTAAAATGATCCAAAAATGTTCATGGCATTTTGGAAGTCGTGGACAGTATTGTAGAATTATCATTTGTAAAGAAAATGGTAGAGATGTCTGTATTTTTGTCAACAATTCTCCACAATAAATATTGGTCTTCATCTTGATTCTATTTTTCAAGTGCTTTTTTAATAGTGGATTCATTTTTGTTTTTTACGAGTATCGGCGTGATTTCAATTTTTTCTTCAATCATCGGTTTCCAATCACCAATAATATCTAAAAACCGATAATAATCCGATTCCATGGTATGAAGAAACATGCCACTCATAATGACTTTTCCACTATGAAATACCAAAAAGGTATTGTACTTTCCTTTTTTCAAAAGACGATCAATAATCTCTTTATCAACAAATGTATTCATCGCGACATAATCATGTTGAATCGTTAAATGTTCCTTTACGAATGGATTCCAAAACATGTGCGGACATTGTGTCTCCCACCATTTCATTTCTAATGGAAATTTAATATTCACACCTGTATACCCAAAACTTGTTTCAAGTAAAGAATAATAATCACTACTCTTATTAATACGCCAATCCAATTTTTGACGATCTACCGCGAATCCTAGAGAAAAATCAACATTCGTCATGACGGTTTGAAAATATAAATGAATTTGGTTTGACGTTTGTAATTGAACACAATCTGAGAGATGATGACAAATTCTTGTAATAAAATCAAATAAACACCATTTTGCAAATTCGGTATATTTACATCCTGTTAATTGAAATTTACCATTTTTATGAACCTTGATATTCACTTTCCGAATTTTATGGACACTTTCATCGTCTCCATCAAAATTTAATTTTACATGATAGACTATGTTCAATGCGTTTCGAAATGATTTTTTATAATAACAAGAGACAAATGAAATCATACTGGAATAAATGTTGATGGGAAATTCTGATTCGTATAATACTTGTAGCTGATGACTATTTTTATGATTCTCTTCTTTCGGTAATAGTATTGAAGATAAACGATGTTGTCCGGATTCGTGATGAATCGTTTTAAAATGAGAAATCGATGACGAATATAATTTTTCACACTGGTCTGATATTTTTTGAATATCAAATTGTAAATTCGAAAATACAATTAGTGTCTTGGTCGATATTTGTAATTCATGAAACGGAATCACTTTATTCATGCTCTTTTATATGATAGATAAAGAAATGATTGGTCACTGATCCTTTAAATACTTTGATCATTCGTTTAAATTCATTTTTTGACGTTTGACAGACAAATAACGAATATTAAATAAGTAAATACCGTAATGACACAAAATCTTTTTTTTGGACTAAAAGATTTTATTGTCTAAAACGGCCGTAAATCACGCCATTTAACATTTTTACCTTTTTATAAAAATCGTACTTTGTCCGATCTACAATAAATTTATTTACGGATAAAATAATTTAGTAAATTATTGGCGATTACGGTAATCAACTAAATAAATTTATTGTCGATCGGATTTTGTCGTTGTCCGATTTTTATAAAAAGGTTAAAACTTTGTGTAATTTGAATTGCGTTATTTACGGCCACTTTAAAAAATGTTAGTTAAAAAACAGATTTTTTAATCATGATGGTATTGGGCGTCATGTTGGGATGTATGGGACATGAATGATTGGGACAATCTGTTGTCATTTTCATAAAGTATATTTTTTTTTGTGATTGGAAAAAATCAAACAAATAAACTGATTTTTTTCAAAATAAAGATGAATGTGATAGTGGTTTATGTTTTCAGGCCTCTTTTTTTCAAATCTTTCCAATGCGTGATATTTTTTTTTGTGATTGTAAAAATAAAGAATGCCACCTACACCCATTTTGACCCAAACCGCTATTTTGTCCTATCTAAAACAACTAAAAAAAACACTTGGCCCGGCGAGGGTGTATACACCAGTGAAATATTTTACAGGACTCACCACAAAAAAACAGGTAAAAGATCGTTTCGTTGAAATCTGTAAGGGACGGACGACCGCGACCAACGATCCTAAAGCCTACAAACCATCGAATTTTCGTGCAGATAAAAATGTGATGGGAAAAACAAAAACATCGAGCTACACGATTCTTTTCCGATCCAGGTGGGGAGAGCACCTGAAAAGTCTCGAACAAAAAGCCGAGGCGACTGGCGTGCCTCTTGATATCCTTAAAAAAGTGTATAATAAGGGTTGCGCTGCCTGGAGAACGGGTCACCGTGTGGGTGCGAACCAGCAACAGTGGGGATACGCCAGGGTCCACAGCTTCCTTGTGCTAGGATGCACCGCATTTGGATCAGATTTTACTCTACTTAAAGAAGCCTACGACCGCATGACACCAAAGGCTCGTAAAATATTTTTTCTTCAGCGAGGGAATCCCATCTCGTGTCCAGTATCGAAACTACATACACCCTATTTTTCAAAATTGGGGAGCCTAGAGGTTGTCAATTCGTGGAGGAAACAACTACCGTCATCGCCAATAATTTAGTAAATCAATTTATTGTCGATCGATCGGAATTCGTCTGATTTTTATAAAAACTTTGAATCATTTGAAATAGGTATTTGAATGGCGTTATTGACGGCAGTTATAGAAAATTCTAGTTAAAAACAGATTTTTTGTCATGACGGTATGTTTTGTTTCATTTTGTGATGATATAATTTGCTTGATGTTTAGAAAAAAAATGAAATCTCTTGCTTTTTTTTTCGGAAAAGAAATACATTTATATTTCTATTTGATTTGACTTCAATCATGAGGAACGGTTTTGTCTATGATTGGCAACTACAAGAAGATCATGATGAACATACAAGTAAAATTTGCATGTATACTTTATTAGATGAAAATGACGATATTGCTATCGTTGAAGTTACCAATTTTCAGCCATTTATTTATATTGAATTACCTACATTTATACCGATTGTTTTTTTAAATCAACGATTGGGTGAATGTACACGCAAGATTTTAGAAATGGCCAGACTTCACCAAGATTGTCTTGGTCAAGAATATTGTAAAGCCTGTCAACGTGGTAATATGCCATGGAAAGGTATTTTCAAATTTGAATGGAAACGAAAAATGTATCATGTTCAACAAGACTTATGGACACCCATGTTAAAAATGACATTTTCGACTGAACGTCAACGTCAATGGTCATGGAGACGACTGGATGGAAAAATGTTGAGTCTTGTTCCATATACTTTTACTTTACGCATTCATGAATATAAAGCTCCTCTTGTTTTACAGTTATGTACATCTTTTCATTTACCAACCACCGGATGGGTGACGTGGCCTCGTGATAGATTTCAAAAAGAATGCAATGGAATACAAATGTATCGTGTAAAATGTGAAGAACTCAAATATAATCGTGATCGAGTCGATACGAAATTCCCTCGCACAGTTTCCATCGATATTGAAGCCTATTCACCCAATCCAAAAAGAATGGTGGATGCTACAAGAATCGAAGATGTTGTCTTTATGATTGCATTGGTCGATTATGAACAAAAAGAACGACGTTTATTACATTTAGGGTCAATTGACTCGAGACGTTTTCTTTCATTACAAATTAAATCGTTTTCGTATAGAACAGAAAAAGACTTGTTACTTGGATTTGTTCAACATATTCAAGAAATGAGACCTCATATACTTATGGGGTATAATGTATTTGGATTTGATTTTCCTTATTTAATGAAACGTGCAGAACATTATGGTATTGAGAAGCATATTTCGAAATTGGGATGGTCTGAAAAAGTATGTTTGATACGAAATATATCATGGTCAAGTTCTGCATATCGACATCAACATTTTTGTTTTTGGGATATGGATGGTCGATTATCCATGGATTTACTTCCCATCATTCAAAGAGATTATAAATTTGATAATTATCGATTAAAAACAGTTTCCTCGTTTTTTCTAGGGGATACAAAAGATCCAATTACAGTCAAGGATATTTTTGATGCCTATTCTTTTCATCTTAAAAATTCATCGGAAGCGATCCAACAAATGACTAAAGTTGGTAAATATTGTATACAAGATGCCGAACTTGTCAGTCGTTTATTTGAAAAACTCAATTTATGGATCGGATTAAGTGAAATGGCGAAAATTTGTCATGTCACTATTCCCAATTTATACATTTCTGGACAACAAATCAAGGTCTACTCTCAAATCTATCATTATTGTCATCAACATCATATTGTTGTACAATCACCTCCACCAGAACAAACACATATGAAATATACAGGGGCAACTGTGTTTCCACCAATCCCAGGAATGTATGAATGGGTCATTCCTTTTGATTTCTCTTCGTTGTATCCAACCACGATTATCGCCTATAATATTGACTATTCCACCTTTGTACCAAAAGAACGTACAGATATTAAAGATGAACAGTGTCATGTCATTGAATGGGAAGAACATACTGGATGTGAACATGACAAGACACATTACACAGCCACAACAAGACCAACGACCATTTTCTGTGGAAAACATTTCTACCGTTTCTTAAAATCCCCAATCGGAGTGGTTCCCTCTATTTTACAACAATTATTACAGGCTCGTTCAACAACAAAAAAACAAATGAAGACATTGGAAAAATCGAATGTTTTTTATCATGTCTTGGATAAACGTCAATTAGCGTATAAAGTCTCGGCAAATTCCATGTATGGAGCCATGGGAGTCGTAAAGGGATATCTACCCTTTGTTGTTGGTGCAATGTGTGTCACTGCTAAAGGACGACAATCCATTGAGAAAGCCTCAAATGTGGTCAAATCATGGGGAGGACAAATTGTGTATGGAGATAGTGTCATTGGTTCAACATGTGTTACGATTCGTCATGATGTGTGTCAACATATATGGTGTGGACCAATTGAAGAACTATATCACATTCTTTGTAAACATGAATATGCATGTCCGTGTAACGAATGTTTTTGGAATCCTCAATCTTTTCAATGGAAACAACAAACAGATAAGAAAGAACGATGCATAATTTACGGATATAGTATATGGTCATCTAATGGGTGGACAACTTTGGATTATTTATATCGACATGTTTGTCATAAACAGATTTATCCCATCTGGACCGATAAAGGATATGTTCACGTGACTGAAGATCATTCTTTACTTGATGATCATTTGTCTGAATTATCTCCTAAAGAATGGTTAAAAACAAGAGCGGTATTATGTACTTTTCCATTTCAAAACATCTTGTCTATACCGACGACAACAACACCCTACATAACGATACCAAAGGTAGTATCACTTTCAACGTTGTTACCAAATGATGAAAAACGGTGGTTTCAAATCGGATTTCAAGCTAGTTTTTATCTACAATTTGCATTAGACGGATATTTCTCAAATTTATTATCTTTACCTGATAAAGTAAAATCTCATTTATTGTATTCATTTTGGGATAAGGAATGGATTTATTCCAAGGGTACATTTGTATGGAAAGGGTTTTTATCTGGATTTCATCATTCCTATTCGTTAGAATTAGATCGTTATCCATGTTCTTGGCAAAAATGCTGGCAATCTAACTGTAAAAGTTCATCTATTAGTCAACATATTTTACAGCGAATGATTTTATTGGCTTCTTTCTTTGGATATGAATGGAATTTTATCAATTCCCTTGGAGGCGTATTTCAAAAACATTCAATGTCCTCTTCCCCCACCTCTACATTTTCGTATTCTTATTCTTCACAAGCCGTATACAAAATTGAAAATACACATGTGTATGATGTCGGTACAAGTAATCATCATTTCCAAGCAGGAGTTGGAAGTATTATTGTTCATAATACAGATAGTATATATTGTCATTTCCCTCTCTATCACAAAAATGCCTCGTTATTATGGTCAAAAGCAAAAGAGATTGAACAACAATTAACCCCCTTTTTCCCTCCACCCATGAAATTGGCTTTTGAAGATAAATTATATTCAAGATTTTTGATTCTTACAAAAAAACGATACATGGCCTATACGTGTGATGAAAATGGAATCATGGATAAAGAATTGACAATACGAGGTGTCTTGTTGGCTCGTCGAGATTCTTGTCAATGGATAAGATCTTCTTATGAACAAATTATTCGTTCCTTATTTGAAGGAATGGATCATACTCATGTTGATATTCAACTTTCACAAATCATTCTACAACTGTTTCATCGAACCATACCTGTACGATCGTTTGTCATGACAAAATTATTAGGTCAAGAATATGCCATTCGACCGTTTTTATGGAATGAAAAGAAATTGAAATTACGATGTCAAAAATGGGGGTGGATGTTATCCACTTTTCCTCTAGACGATTTAGAAACGTATGCACACAAACACCAATTACCTGTTCCAAGAAATGAATCGTTTTCAAAGGAGGAATGGGAAGTTTGGTCAACACATTTACGCTTATTTCTGACAACTCCTGAACGATTGGAACATGCATTACAATCATTTCAATTTACGACTCAATTTTTAGCAACATATGTTTTTCGTTCTCAACCGTGTCATGCACAGTTGGCGTTACGGAATGCCATTCGCGGAAAACCGATTGAAGTGGGTACAAGAATGGAATTTATCATGTCTCGCCCTTTTTGGAAATACATCCATGATATGATCACGGTAGATGTTTCTTCGCGTATAGAAGATCCACTTGTGTTTTTAGACATGTGTCCTTTTTACGAAATCGATGTATATTATTATATGAGTACCTTTCAGTCGGCAATGGATCAAGTTTGTCAAGTCGTTTATCAAAAACCCATGGTTCAACCTATTATTGATGTACACATACATTATTCTCGTGTTCTCGAACAATTACATCAACATTGGTATCCAACGTTTTCCAAAAAACGTTGTCGATCACAACACAAAAAGTGATGTATAAGGTATACTTACCATAACGTTACAACCCTGTTGACAATACCTTCTTTGTAGATGAATTCAAATAAACATATACCGTAATCGCCAATAATTTACTAAATTATTTTATCCGTAAATAAATTTATTGTTGATCGGACAAAGTCCGATTTTTATAAAAAGGTAAAAATTTGAAATGGCGTTATTTACGGCCGTTTTAGACAATTTTAGTCCAAAAAAAAGATTTTGTGTCATACGGTATAACATGCAACTGCACATTCTCTTTTAAAACCGTAGGTACAGATATACAGATATATCACATGAATAAACATTGACAAAATTCGATATAAGGACTTATCTGATTCATAAACAAAAAATATGTTTTCATGGGCAAAACGAGTTTGGTCTTCATTAACCCCCATTGAAAAACAAGCCTTGCGGGTTCCTATAAAAAAGACACAATCGACAAGTGTGTATGAAACCATTGTTCAAGGTAAAAGTAGTAAGGACTTTTGGAAATCGGTAAAACCACCTGTATCATCTCAAATGGACTACAATCGATTACAACGATGGAAACGACATTTAATTATGATTCATACCGATATTGAAATGAATGAATGGACAAAAAAAGAACGACTGTTTGGTTTAGAAATTCCACAAGAATGGACAGGGTTG
>Ga0194133_10010954_pt1 | contig 10119 bp, 5 predicted proteins | sample TA2KigOf40mmetaG_FD_155448 | JGI IMG/M metagenome (GOLD analysis project Ga0194133, IMG submission 155448) | Freshwater microbial communities from Lake Tanganyika, Tanzania - TA2015055 Kigoma Offshore 40m | ecosystem: Environmental > Aquatic > Freshwater > Lake | place: Tanzania: Lake Tanganyika... | reverse complement strand
GAAGATCGTGCCAGTCCTCGAGATCATCGCTGTGGCGGGCGTTCCGACCGATCCGTCGCAACCGCCGCTCCGAGGACACGATTGCCTCATCGGCCACCGTCCCGGCGGATCGGCGGGAGGCGGGGGGCGCCTCACCCCCGATGAGGTACACCCGTGCCGTCAGGTGCCACAGGCGAACCAGTTCGGCGTATCGCTGGGACCCCAGCCCGTCCTCGAGGCGGGCAGCGACCACGATTCGCTCCCGAGTGAGCGCCTCGTTGAGCGACTGCACTCCGCCGTGCAACTCCGGCTGCACCCCGGCGACCAGGCCGTCGAGGTCGTCGGCGAGGACGTCGAGGTCCCGGACGGGCGAGGTCAGGTCCCCGAGCCAGCGCAGTTCGTGACGCAGGCGGAGCCGTTCCCGCTCGGGAAGCACGCCCCGGGTCACCCGGAGCAGCGACCGGGTCCGGCGGATCGCCACCCGGTAGTCGTGGAGTTCCTCGGGGTCCTCTTCGGCGAGCACTCCCGCCTCGTGGGCGCTGGCCTCAGCGAGGAGCGACTCGAGCAGGATCGCAAACACGCGACCGGCTGGCTGGGAGCGGTCGGCTTCACCCAGTGGCGGGCTGCGCTCAGGTCCCTGATCACCGTCCACCGGGGGATTCTTCCAGTCCGCCCGTGAGCGTTCGAACAGCAGCGATGAACTCAGGCCTCGGCGGACTCGGGGATCTCGCCGTCGGCACTGGCGTCGTCACCGAACGACGTGGCTTGCTGCTTGGAGTAGATCACCGAACCCAGGACGATCAGTGCGGCAACTCCTGCGACGCCGTAACGCACCCACCGCTCGGTCTCGAGCGCGATGATCGCCGGCAGGATGAGCAGCGCCACCAGGTTCATGACCTTGATCAGTGGATTGATCGCCGGGCCGGCCGTGTCCTTGAACGGGTCACCAACGGTGTCACCGATGACGACGGCCTTGTGGACCTCGGAACCCTTGCCGCCCAAGTGCCCCTCTTCTATGTACTTCTTACCGTTGTCCCAGGCGCCGCCGGCGTTGGACAGGAAGTTCGCCATGAGGGCGCCGACGATGATGGTGGCTGCGAGGAATCCACCGAGGGCGTACTTGCCCAGGCCGAACCCGACGACGACCGGCATCAACACGGCGAGGACCGCTGGGGTCGTGAGCTCGCGGAGTGCCGCACCGGTGCAGATGTCGATCACGGGCCCATAGTCGGGCTTCTCCGTGTAGTCCATGATCCCCGGCTTCTCACGGAACTGACGTCGAACCTCCTGGACAACGGTCCCGGCGGTTCGTCCCACAGCGAGGATGGCCAATGACGAGAAAAGGAAGACGACCGCCCCACCGATCAGAGCCCCGGCAAATGTGCGAGGGTCCGCGATGTTGATGGCCACGGAGTTGAAGGCACCCTCGATGTCGATCTCGGCGAACGCTGCGCCAACTTCGGTCACCCTGGTCGAGGCGATCGTCTCACGGAACGAGGCGAACAGCGCCACGGCGGCAATCACCGCCGAGCCGATGGCGAATCCCTTGGTGACCGCCTTGGTCGTGTTGCCCACCGTGTCCAGACCGTCGAGGATGGTCTCGGTCTCACCCTCGAGTTCATCGGACATCTCGGCGATTCCCTGCGCGTTGTCGGCAATGGGTCCGAACGTGTCCTCAGCGACCACGATCCCGGTCGTCGAGAGCATTCCAATGCCCGTCAGGGCGACGAGGTAGAAGGCGAACAGCAGGTTGCCTCCGCCGAGAATGAGTCCGGCGAGAATGGCGGCGCCAATCGACACCACGGCCCACACTGCGGACTCCATTCCGGAGGAGATTCCCGAGAGCACCACGGTCGCCGGGCCTGTGCGACCCGACTCGGCGATGTCACGGACCGGCTTGAACTGACTCGACGTGTAGTACTGAGTGATGCGGCTCACCACCTGACCGAGCACCACACCGATCACGACGGCAACGAACATCCGCAGGCCGACGCTGGAGACCTCGGCGCCCGCCGGGTTGCCCACGTAAACGAACGCAACGACCGCTGCTCCCACCAGAGCGATCAGCGATGCCAGATTGAGGCCCCGGTTGATCGGCTTGAGGGCATCGGTCTCCCCTGCCTTGGCCTTGACGGCGAAGATCGCCACCAGGGATGCCAGCAGGCCGATCGCCATCATTGCGAGCGGGAAGATCAGACCCTTCGCCGCATTCGCTCCTTCGACTCCGATTGCTCGGAACGCCGTGACTCCCAGGATGATGTTGGCCACCAGCACCACACCGAAGGACTCGAACAGATCCGATGCCATGCCGGCGCAGTCGCCGACGTTGTCGCCGACGTTGTCGGCGATCGTGGCGGGGTTCCGGGCGTCGTCCTCCGGGATGCCCGCCTCAACCTTGCCGACCAGATCCGCACCGACGTCAGCGGCCTTGGTGAAGATTCCACCACCCACCCGGAGGAACAGCGCCAGGAGCGAACCGCCGAACCCGAAACCGACGAGGATCGATGACGCCGTGTTCTGGAACACCGCCACGATCACGGTGGCCCCGAGCAGACCGAGACCAGCGGTGAACAGACCGATCGTTCCACCAGCGCGGAACGCCACCTGCAGTGCTGCGTCCATGCTCCCACTCTTGGCCGCTGCAGCGGTGCGGACGTTGGCTCGGGTGGCGAGCCACATGCCGATGAACCCGATGAGCCCACTGAAGAGAGCACCTGCGAGGAACGCCAGGGTCCGGAACATTCCGGACTGAACCCGGGAGAGACCCTCAGCGGGGTTCAGGGGATTGATCACTTCAGTGGACGTCACGAACACCACCACGGCGAGCGGCACGACGATGATCAGGATCGTGCGGAACTGGCGCTTGATGTACGCCATCGCCCCTTCCTGCACCGCACTGGCGATCTCGCCCATCTTCTCCGTGCCGGCGTCCTGAGCCAGAACCGAACGCATGAGGATCAACCCGACGATCACGGCGATCACCGCCACGACGCCTGAGAAACCCAGCCAGATCCACTCCGATCCGGTCAACTCAAACAGCTGGTAACCACCCTCGGCGGCGAAAACATTCGGCATCTCGATCCTCACACCTCTCGACGGACCCGGAAATCCGGGTTCAGGCGCGCTGCGCAGCGCCCACGGGTCCGGGTAGTTCAGTCCCGGCCGGGTGCTGGGGTCAAACCGGCTCGGGTTGGTCCTCGCAACCGCTGCGCCGACGTGACCGGACGACCTCCACGGCGATCGGAAGGGCCGAGACCGCCACGACCATGAGAATGGCGATCTCGAAGTTGTTCTTGACCACGTCAATCCCGCCGAGGAAGTAGCCGAGCAGGGTCACTCCGACACCCCAGAGCATCCCGCCCACGATGTTGTACCGAGTGAACACCGCCCGGTCCATGCGTCCGACACCGGCGACGATGGGACAGAACGTGCGGATGATCGGCACGGACCGGGCGAGCACGATCGCCTTGGGCCCGTGCCGGTCGAAGAACCCCTGCGCCTTCACCACGTGCTCGTGCTTGAAGAACTGCGAGTCGGGTCGACGGAACAGCGCCGGCCCGACACGGCTCCCGAACTGGTAGCCGACCTGGTCACCGGTGACTGCGGCCACGAAGATGCCGAGTACCAGGAACCAGATGTTGAACTGGACATTCAGGAGCTTCCCGGCAAATGCGCCCCCGGCGAACATCCCGGCGGTGAACAAGCGAATCGCTGTTGGGGATCATCACACCTGACGGTACTCCGGGCGGCGAATCACCAGTGACTCAGACGAGCGGAGGTCCACAGCGCTGCCGGGATCCCGTTCATCCGGGTGGCGAGGGCGTCGTGCCGCTGGCGACCAGTTGGTCATTCGCCTGCCGCACCAGGTTCCTGGCGGCTTCGACCGCCTCCTCGTAACCGGCGAGATCACCCTCCCGGAGGCGGTCCTCGGCAGCGTTGAACTGCTGATCGGCCTGGGCGAGCAGATCGGTCGGCGAATCCGTCGGTGTAGGCGCCGCACCATCAGGCACGGTGGTCGTCGTCGGCTCGAGGTCGGTCGTTTCGCCGTCGGAAGCGTCCGGTTTCGTGTCGAGCAGGTCGGCGACCGCTCGTTCCACGTTGTCGCCAAAGCCAACCCGGTCTCCTGAACTGACGACCACTCGGGTGAGGTTGAAGCGTCCGCTCTGCTCCTGTTTGGCGTAGACGGGCCTCAGGTACAACAGCGAATCCCCGAACGGGAGCGTCAGCAGGTTGCCGAACTGCACCCGGGACCCGGCCCGACCGACGAGCGCCTGATACTCCGAGACCGGCTGGTAGGTGACCATTTTCTGGTTGGCTCGCAACGGTCCGTCGACGCGGTTGTTGGGCTCGAGCTCGCCGTCGGCCCTCCGCTGGCTCATCACCACCTGAGTGAGTCGGCCGTAGTTGCTCTGGTCGTTGGCAGCGATCATGACCGCTGTCAGGTTGCGGGCGCTGTCGTCACTCGACGCCAGCACGTACGGCCGGGTGAGGACGAACTGCGGTTCCTGCCCCGGCTGCAACTGCATGAGTTGGAAGTAGGGCTCGATCCGGTCGAGTTGCCCGGCGGGCTGCGCCGGGTCGATCTCGTCGATCGTGGCGCCGCCGGCGGTGTTCGGCGGCTGCTGGGCGATGTCCCATCGATCGGAGTTGTTGAAGAAGGTGGCCGGATCGTTCTGGTGGTAGCGACCCCACGCCAGAGTCTGGGTCTTGAACAACAGCTCCGGGTAACGGAAGTGCGCCCGGATCGACTCGGGGATGTCGGTCACGAACAGTCCGGGAAACGCCTTCACGTAGGCCCGGATGATCGGGTCCTCAGCGCCGTAGAGCGTGTCGGTGAGGTAGAGGGTCACCGTTCCGTCGTAGGCATCGACCACAGCCTTGACGCTGTTTCGCAGGTAGTTGAACGCTCCGCGCTGGGTCTCCGACACTGCGGCGGCGTCGAGGGACTCCGCATACGGGTACGACGACGATGCGGTGTAGCCGTCGATGATGTACTTGACGCGGCCGTCGAGGAACACCGGATACGGGTCCTCATCGAGGGTGAGGAACGGCGCCACCGCCCTGACCCGCTCGCGGATGTCACGGATGAAGATGACCTTTGAGTCGCCGGTGAGGCTCCCGGAGATCAAGGGCTCGATCTCACCGAAACGCAGCGCAAAGGCCGCACGACGAACGGTGCTCCCCATGCCGACACCGGACTGCCCCGAGTAGGTGGTGGTCAGCTGATCGGAGGTGAGCTCGGTCTGCTTGGTCCCGACGATCGCATAACCGCCCATGTCCTCGCCGTGGTACAGCTCCGGCCGCTCGAGCGGGGGGACCCCGTCGTAGGTGGCTGGGATCCCGGACACCAGGAACTCCGGCTCCCCTCTCCCGTTTGCGGTGTTGGAAGGGGCGAGAGCGCCGGCGTATCCGTGGGTGAACACGAGGTGCAGCTTCTCCCACGACGGCGCCGAGATCCCTTGGGTGTTGAGTTCCCGGGTGGAGATGATCACGGGCTCGCGCACCGGCGCCTCATCGCCTCGCTGAACCACGTAACGGTCCACGTCGACGTCACGGAAGGCGTAGAACTCGCGACCGAACTCGAGGTCCTGGATCGTCGGACGCATGACGCTCGGGTCGAGGACCCGTGCGTTGTCCAGGTTGCCCTGCTGGGATGCGACCTTCTCCGCTGTGAGGTCAGAGGAGTAGACGAAGTCGACCGTCTCGACATCTGCGAGACCGACCGCTGTGCGGGTGGCGCTGATATTCCGCTCGATGAACGGGCGCTCCTTGGCCAGTTCGGCCGGACCGACCTGGAAGCGCTGCACGAACGATGGGTAGAGGCTGCCGGCGACGATCGACAACAGCAGCCACAGGGCCACGACGATCGACGGGAGGACCCAACCTCGTCGCCAGATGTTGACGATCAGGACTATGGCCACCGCAATCGAGATCAACATCAGCATCTGAATGGCCGGGAGTCGGGCGTTCAGGTCGGTGAACCCCGCTCCGTCGAACGCCTGCCCGTCCACGGTCAGCAGCTCGAACCGCTGCAGGTAGTAGTCGAGCGCCTTGACCAGGGCAGCGAACGCCAGAATCAACGACAGGTGGGCCTTGGCGTTGGGGGTGACGCGCTCCCCCATGGCCTGAAGGCGGATCGCACCGTTGAGGTAGTGGACGATGGCCACGACGATCGCCGTCACCAGCAGGAATCCGAAGACCCAGTCGACGACCTGGGAGAGGAACGGGAGCTTGAAGACGTAGAAGCCCAGATCCACGCCGAACTCAGGGTCGATCTCCCCGAAGGAACCGCCGAATCGGAACAACAGCCATTGCGACCACTGCGATGACACGCTGACGCCGGGGAGGATGGCCACGAGCAACGCCAGCACGACCTCCACGAGTCGCTGCCGGCCCGAGACGAACTCGCGGTAGCGAATCAGGACCTCGTCGTCCTGGCCGGAGACCGGCAGGAAACGAGGTGCCAGACGGTCAGCGACCACCAGATTGACCCAGAGGATGGCGAAGAACACGATGGTCGCCACGGCGCCCAAGGTCACTTTGGCCGAGAGCAGCTTGCGCCAGACCGAACCGAGCCCGAGCGAGTCGAACCAGAGAATGTCGGTCCAGAAGGTGGCGATCGCCCTCAGCGACAACACCAGGACGACGAAACCGACCAGGGACACGGCGAGAAGGATTCGCCCCCGATTGGTATGTGCACCCTTCTCACGCTCACGCCGCTTGCTCTTGCGAGCGGGCTGCGGTGGCTGATCAGGATCATCGCTCGGATAGCGCACGGCGCTGAGGTTACCGAGGAGAGGGAATGAGGATGCATCGGCATCCGGAGTGTGCCGGTGGCAACCGATCACCGGTCGGGAATGGATTCCCGACACTGACCGGACCAGCGAGCGCATTGTCCTCGGCATCGGCGCAGGGGAGGCCACCGTTGTCGACCACCCAGCACCACCGGGCGTCCGGACGGGCGGCGGCCTCCATGCCGATGGCGAACCCGGCCGCTGCGAGGTCACCGGCGGCGCCCTCGCTCTGCCCTGATCGCCACTCCCGGTAGGCCCCGCGCACCTTGCTCTGCACGCCGCTCAGGTCGAGTCCGCTCTCTGCGGCCTCATCGAGCACACGAGCGAGGTGCGCCCGCCGATGGCCCAGGAGTTCCTCGACCTGTCGGTACAGGGAGCCGTCGTCGTCGACTGCGACTTCGACTGCGGCTGCTGGATCACTGTGAGGATCCTCGGCGGACTCGATGGACCAGAACTCCGCACCGGCACGGGCTGCGGAGCGGAGGTCACCGAGCAGATGCCCGAGGTAGCGGGACACATCATCGACGTCACCGAGGAGCGCCTCCAATGACGGAACCTGGCGTCGGGCTCGACGGAGTTGATCGAGAACCTCGTTCTGTTCGTCGGACACAGCTCGCTTGAGCGACCGGGCGAGCGCCTCACCAATCGGGTCGAGCAGCAGGTCCCGACGATCGAGCACGCTGTCGGGGGCGTCATCGGGAGCGGAATCCTCGGGGTCGGCGGCATCCTCAGGGTCTGCGCCGGTCTCAGCGGTGGTGTCCTCGGTGGCGGCACGCACCCGCTCGAAGAGGTCGTGCACGGTTGCGTCGTCGCTGGGACCATCGGGGGCGGCCTCGGCGGTCGGGAGCGCAACGATCGGAGCCACCTCGTCGACGAGGCCGATGATCCGACGATCGAGCACCGCCTCCTCCCGGGTGATGTCGCCGTCGACAGGCAGTTCCGCCACAGCGGACGAGCTCGGGTCTTCGGTCTCGGCCTCGGTCTCGGGAGCGGTCTCGGGAGCGGTCTCGTCGGTCTCGGAGACCGGAGTTGCTGTCGGGTCCGCCACACCCGGGTCGACGGGCGAACCACCGATCTGCGGCACCGGCCGAAGCTCGGTGGCGGCCCGGGTGATGAACTCCTCGACGCTCACGTGGGGCTGCGGTTCGAACACATCGTCGCTGTTCGACAGATCATCGACGGTGACATCGAGGGTGCTTCCGACATCACGGATCGCCGCCACGATCCGGTCCCGCTCGGCCCGAGCGGCGTCAATCCTCCTGTTGGCCTCCTGCCGGGCAGCGAGGCTCCGGAGGAGTTGCTCGCGGTACTCCTGAGCCTCGGCGACCATCGCCCGGCCCTCCTCGATGGCACTCTGGATCACCTCGGCTGCAGCGGTCTGCGCCTCGGACCGGATCCGCTCGGACTCGGACAGCGCAGCATTTCGTTCGACCTCGGCGGTCTCACGGATGGCCGACGCTGCTGCTTCGGCCTCGGTGGTGCGCTCGGCCAGAATGCTCTCCGCGGCACTGAGCAGCTCGGACCGGCGAGCCTCCGCTGCGTTCCGGGTCACCTCGGAGAACTCCTCGGCCTCTCGCCGGAGGTCAGCTGCTTCGAGCGTCACCTCGGTACGGAGCCGCTTCGCCTCGGACCGGGCCGACTCGAGTTCCTCCTGCGCCGTCCGACGCGATTCCTCAGCGGCGGCGTCCGCTTCCTCCACCACCTGCGCCGCAGTGCGAGAGGCCTCCTCTCGGATCGATACCCCCGCTTCACGGGCCACCGAGATGATCCGAGCCGTCTCCTCGCCGAGCGCCGCTGTGATCTTGGCCTCGTCGACCTCGAGAGCATCGTCGAGGTCGGCTGAAAGAGACGTCACTCGTTCCCAGAGCCGACGGTCGCGTTCCTGCCAGGTACGCAGAGCATCCGCCGCTCGACCGAGCAGCGACGTGACCTCGACCGGGTCGTACCCACGTTTGGACCGCGAGAGGTGTTCGGCGGTCAACTGCTCCGGTCCCACGTCCGGCGGATCCGGGATCTGATCGACCATACGCCGATGCTACGGAACTGTCCGGGGCGAGCGGCGGACCTAAACGGCCTCGTCAGGCGGTGGGCGCCCGCACCCCTCCCGGATGCAGGAACTCGATGGCATCGTTGAGCGTCTCGACGGGGACCAGTTGGAGTTCGTCGCCGGCGATCTCCTCGATGGCAGAGCGCTCGGCCGGGGGCGTGGACGCCGGATAGATGAACACCTCGACCCCCGCCCGCTTGACCGCTGCCACCTTCTGGGCGATTCCTCCGATCGCTCCGACGGTGCCGTCGGCGAGGATCTCACCCGTCACGGCCACGTCACGACCTTCAGTCAGCGACGGCTTCACGAGTCGATCGATCACCGCCAACGCCCAGGCCAGCCCGGCCGACGGCCCCGTCACCTCACCCGAGTCGATCTCCACCTGCACGGGCGAGTCGATCCTCGGATCGGCGACGTCGACGTTCACACCGAGCACCGGGCGGTTCGGGTCGTCCGGGGCCGCACCGAGACGCACCGTGACCGTGCGCTGTGCACCCGTCGGGTCGGTCAGCCCCACCGCCACATCCTCACCGGGTCGGCGATCACCGAGGATGACGGCGATGTCATCAGGCAGGCGGACCTCGGCGCCGTCGACGCTGGTGATCACGTCGCCGGCGCTGATCAGTCCCGATGAGGGAGACGGCTCCGCCAGTCCGAGTACGCGGGCTCCCGACCCGGTGAGCATCGCCGGGTAGCCGAGGTACTCGAGGGCGACCTTGGTGGCCACGAGTTTGGACAGGTCCATGCGCTGCTGGTTGGCCTCACGATTTCCGTCGCGGCCTTCTCGCCCGTACACCTCCTCCTCGGTACGCACTTCAATGGCGTCGTCGAGTGCGCCGCGGAGCAACAGGCCCAGTGTGGCCTGATCGATGTAGACCGTCGTGAACAGCACCTCGCCTGGATGATCGAACGTCGGAGCGCCCGTGATCTCGACCTTTGGTTCGGCCGGCCGCAGTGAACCCGGCTGCAGGAGGAAGTACGGGAGCGGGATCAACAGCACCCCGGCGAGGATCGCCGTCACCACGGCGAGCCCGGCCACGATCCACCAGATCCGGCGGCCCTTTCGCCGACGGCTGATCTGTGGCACCAAACGATCAGAGTCTCCGAGTGGCTCCGGCGAACTCGTTACGATGTCGTCTGTCATGGTCGCAGTGCTCGCCGGTGTCCTCGTGGTGCTCGTCGCCGCAATTGCTCTGGGGGTCGCAGTGTTCGGACGAACTCCCGTCCCCCAGCCTGCCACGGGATCACCACCGGCCACCGAAGCGTCTGTGACGGCACCCAGCAAGCGAGGATCCTCAG
>Ga0194133_10010953_pt1 | contig 10121 bp, 5 predicted proteins | sample TA2KigOf40mmetaG_FD_155448 | JGI IMG/M metagenome (GOLD analysis project Ga0194133, IMG submission 155448) | Freshwater microbial communities from Lake Tanganyika, Tanzania - TA2015055 Kigoma Offshore 40m | ecosystem: Environmental > Aquatic > Freshwater > Lake | place: Tanzania: Lake Tanganyika... | reverse complement strand
AAAAAATATAAATCGATTTTTTTATTATGTTGTGTTTGATGCACCCAACTTTATGTTGGGAAAGTGAAACAAACACTAATGAGTAAGGAAAAAACTTTTCTTTGTGTCTGCTCAGCTTTGAAGGTTTGTTATAGGGCTTCTCAAATTACCTGTTGTGTTAGAAACAATTAGTTGCCAAAAAAAGTCGATCTCCGACCGTCAAAGTGGGATCTTTCTTGATCCATCTGCCTAATCCCATAAAAACAAATAAAGAAATGGTTCTTTCCCCATTCCATGGTTGAGCGCACAAAATGACAAGTAGAAAAAAAAGCATCAAGTTTTTTTTTGAAAATGTACAACATCTTTGAATTCGATTAGCTCAATCTCAATAGCGTCTTAAATTGAGATAAACTCGACTTTGTCCAACCTGCCAAGTAACTTTATTCTAGCTGATGTAAAAATATGGAAGAAAAAAAGCCAAGTTTCTGTTCTTCATGAAAAATTTATCGTTTTTCAAATTGGCCCAAGCGAAAACCTGATACAACTGACCGTAAAAAAAGGTTTTTTTCCTTAAGAATCAATTTTGTTAAATTACGTTGAATCTTCATTCAGCAAATGATCATTTTGATAATCTGTTGCAGATATATTTTCATAAAACGTCATTATCCAATCCAATTACAGCTTTCTTTCGTGCTTTGTTTAATAAGAGCTTATTTGTATTGACATAAGTAGGGATTAGATCCCTGGAGCTACTACTAAGACGGCTTTATCTCTTTACATCCGTAGTCCAGCCCTTGAGGTATTCCATAAAAAATAATATGACTTTTCTTTTTCAAAAATTTTTCGAGTTTGTTACTTATTGAGAGATTGAAAAAAAAAGCTTTCCTCAGTGTGCCATTAAAAAAAAGTTGTATTTCGCCAATTTTTTTTCAAAAGAGTATTTACCCAATTTCTGTGGAAGAGTAATCGTGTGAAAATACAGTTTTGTTGATGGCAAGATTGGTTGTGGTAAACAAAGAAATCCAATATCTGAAGATGTTAAACGGATTTTGCTTTTTCCCCCCTTTGAAAGGAAAACGAAGTTCGCCAAAAATTACTCGAGACTACTTTTTTTTGTAACTCTTCACAAGACTTTCTCGAGAAAAGGTCTTTATAAAAGAGTGGAAGATATGTATTGAGTGAATCCAGGGAATATTACCCCTGCCGCATTCTTATCCAACCTTGGGCATTTGTGTTACATTCTTGAGCTTATCAACATAACCAAATCTCTTTCTTTGGAATACATTTCAAAATGCTCTCTTATTTTTTCGAAAGTCGGGGCTTTCTAAAACTGATTTTTGTATTCTTGTTGAATCTTATGGCGTAGCCAGATGAACAAAAATGCATTTCTCTCTTTAAGTATCTGTTTTGGCTTACCATAGCCGTGGAATTGCAAACAAAATGTTTTACCCCGAAGGTTATCATCATTCGTCAAGATGTAACACTTACCGGAAGTTTTCCGTCAAAAATCACTTTTATTGTTTCTCAATAGCTATTTTCAGCGAGCAAAGAAAAAAAATTAACGACTTTTTGGGATTTTTTGTTCCGATAATCTTTGCAATATCTTGTGTTATAAAAATTGATTGTTTTGAGTCAACTTAGCAACAATAAAGCAAATGAAAAATGCCTAAACAAACTTGATTTTTGTTTGAAATGCAAATATAGGACAATTGACCTATACAAACCTTTAACTCCTTATAACTCAGGTAGGTACTTAGCTTTACTGGATTTGCCTTAATTCATCATTTCTATGAATTGATTATCTCAGTCAGGATGGATTGTTGTGCAGATACTTGATTAGAGTTATCTCTTACTTATTTATTCATGTTTAATTAAAAAAGCAAGTGACTTAATTTTTGAAGAGACAACTTTCAGTTAAACGAACTGTTGTGAAGCCAACACTATTCTCATTCACGGATTTAGGGTTGGAATAATCAGTTCTTCACACAAGCTATCTTCTTCTTTAAGCATAAAACAATTGTGTTGTCTAAAGTAAAAGCAGGATGACTGTAAGGGATACTAAAAGGTAGCTATGAAGCTGTTCTATAAAGGTCTCATTTTTGGTTTTTTGCACATATGCTGAAACATTAAGCTTCATTCACTCAAAGAAAGCTGGAGTGTTAAGTGTGTGATTTATAAATATTGGGCATTAGGCTGAGAGGTCATAAGCATTTGACTGAGAACCAAGATCTTAGGTTGTGGGTGCAATCCCCAGCTGTGCCAGTATTTTTTCACCACGGCTTATAAAAATAAACCAAGTCAGTCGGGGTAAATGTAATCTGCAGTGACCATGGAGACAATTAAATGACTATGATGGGGCTCTTCAAGAGGCATTGCTTGCGCATCTACATCAAAAGTGTCTATATTGCTCCAGATTAATTACTCAGACAAAAATAATTCAACATTTTCCAATTGCTTTGAAATTTCAATTATTTTAGTTTCTCAAAAAGATTTTTTTAATTTTTTTTTTTTTGAAAAATAGCTGTTCTTTTTTCCGACATTTTTCTTTTTTGCCTTCTTGGAAATTGATGCTCGCCATTATGCGTCTTGAATAGGGTCTGCTTGTGAGGCTTATTTAAATTTTATTGACAATTACAAGAATAGAAAGTATTTTTAACTGCCGCTTGCGAAATAACTAATGACTAGCATAGTCAATAAACTTTTCTGCTGAGTATTCCAAAAGTAACAAATGCTTTTTCTTCGTGACACAACCTGATTGGTATGATGAGCTGCTTTTCTTTTTGTCAGTTTATTTAGGCAAAAATAGTTGTGAGAATAGCTTTTTTGTAACAGCAGATTTGAAAGTTTATAAAAAAAGCATTTTTTCTGTTCAGATGTACGGTTTTGACGTATCAAACTTTTCCTTGCATTCAAAGTTGGCAAAAAAAAGCTTTCTAGCAGATATTTCTAGAGAACATCCCAATGACTTTTCTCATGTTCCCTGACTTGACTTCAAATCGTGAATTAAGGTATAAAATTATCTCGCTTTTTTCATATTAAGATTCATGCAGCGTTGATGCTCTTAATGAATCCTTTTTGCTTATCTTCCATTTATTCATTTCCTCACTTGTCACACATAAGGCAAGAATGACTGATCCATAATTTTTATTTTTAATGAGGACAGACCATCATGTCATGTTAGTGAAGCTAATTTTCTGGTTGTTGTCCTCACCAATACATTTTCCCTTCAGACATGTTGAAAAAAAACATGGAGCACCTAATGCATTCAACAACTACTGATGCATGTTTTGTGACAAGTTTTCAAATTGTGTTAGGCGAAAGGAAATGTTCTAAGAATAATTTCGTGAAAGAAATTTTATATCAAATTGTTCTGCTACAATTGATATCATGTAAAATTTTTGAACGAAGCATTTTTCCGACTTTGGTATATTTTTAACATTATCCTCTGCTTTATTTTATTAATTTTTACATTTTCTAAAATCACAAAAATGCCATTACAAGCTATCTTTCATTCCCATCCTTTGCTCCACACTACAAAAAACAGTAGAGGCTTTCCCCCAGACTGGTTATCAAAGATGCTACATCCCAGATTTGTGCCCTGCCAATAAAAAGGCAATTTGATCTATTTATAAACAGTTCTTTTCTTGATTTGTAAGCTTTGCACTCTATAAGCAAACCTCATTCTAGAGTATCTCATGCAGATAATTTTATCTTGATCTTTTAAGCTGTATTCAATAAACATTTTCCTCAATCATGAAAATAATACTTTGATTTTTACTCTCCACTAATTGAGGCAACAATCATTTATGAAATACTTTTTCTATTCTACAAGCATTTTGTTAAACCTAATTCATAATGATGTAATCCATTGTTAACAGACATTTCTTTGATCAGTTAGTTACCCAATATAAGGCACTGCTACATTAATTTCTCAAAGCTTTTTGCCCTTTTTTGCACTTTTTTTAATTATTGATTAGCCCTTTCAGATCTGTAGTTGTCCGTTCTGCCTCTGGCCATTTTTTCATTTAATATTTGCTTTTTTTTCTTGACCTTAAAATATAAAATGTTGGATGCTCTTGCAATCTTAACGTTACCTTAAATTGACTAATGGCTATAGTTTCAAAATTAACTTGTCTTAAATGACTTAATCACACAAATGGTTTACAAGACAAAATTTTTTGCTAGCTCATCTTTTATGTTCTCTCATTTTTAGAAATTGGAAAGAGTAAAGTAAATATTTGCCGAGTGGATTTGATTTTGTTGAATTCTTCTTTGATCTTAAAGTCTTTTTAAAAATTTTTATTTGACAAATTTATTGAATGACTAGCTTCAAGAGAACTTAAGCGGATTCACAAGGTTTCCTTTCATAAAGAATTTGCTGTAAAATTAATCCATGAAAAAGTGCATTTGTAAGCATCTAAAGTTGCTACAGGACGAACTTTAATATTCTTTTTTCCAATACAGTTTACAGAAAATATTCAAGAAAGGATTCTTCATTCTTCACGTTTGTTTTTAATAAATAGCTTTAGCCTTACCCAATCATTCACCTAATAGATCTTTTGTTGACAGATAATGGAAAGTCTAATAGGATAAGGACTGCTTCTTTTTACATCAACCATTTTTGTCCCTTTTACTTTCATGTTTTCGTATAAGATAATTAGCTGACAGTTTTTGGAATCTCCTCACATGCCTGAAGCTCCTTTTCAGAAACCTAGATAAAAACCTTTGGCTAATTAATAGGAAGGTAAACAACAGTGAGAATATTAGAAGTAAATGCAATTCCTCTGTTTCTTGCTTCCCTTCCACAACAAAATGAGTATAGTTTTTAGAAATTTTAATTTTGCACGTCGAGGTTATAAAAGTCAAGTGTTGCAGAAAATTCTCACTGGCCTGCTTTCAGTTTCTATTAGATACGAAACACGAGGCAAGAAAAATTCTGAAATTACAGTTGAACGAACACTTAAGATCTTGAGCTCCCCTTAATGACTTTCTGAGACCAGGCTTTTATTACTCTGCCAATTTTTTGTGGTCCCGACCTTTCAGACCATTTTTAAGTTCCAGATCTTTGTCAGCTAAGAAAAAAAACACCAACTTTTTTTATTATTTTGTGTTGATGATTTTCAAACTCTTTTCCACAAAGGCTTAGAAGTTAATGTGATTTCATAGTCCTTTGAGGTAATAAATAAGAGCCCTGCTTTCATCCTGAAAAAAAGGGCTTTGCTTTAACTTTTTGTTTTATTTTTTAGACATATTATTCCCATGAGATTTTCATGGAGTGTTTGTTTAACAAACCCATCGGCCTAAAAAAAAGATTACTTGAGAAAAGTATCTACTAAAGAGTACGATTATTTTGTGAAAAATTCATTTTGACCACAATTTTTATTGGTCAGAAATTCAAATTCAACTTTAACTTTTAAGTTGGGAGAACAAATTTTTATTCTGAGCTCTTTTTTTCATTCTGGATGAGTTATCTTTTCATTAGTATTCCAACTGTGCCAATATCTCTTTGGACCTATTTCTGCTGATGAAAAAAAGGGGAAAAGAATAGAGAAATAAATTGGACTAGGTTCAACAATGATTGAAGTGAGGATAGAGAGATAGTTATCTTCAAAAGCCTTTTTTTCTGTTAGTTTATATTTTTTTCTAAAAAAAAATGGGTGCAAAAAGAGAGGACAGGTCGAAATAGGAAACTGATTTAGAATGTGTCAGTGAGTTGTGTAAGAAAAACCATCAACTGTTTAGGTAAAGATTTAGATGTGTCGTTTTTCTTATGATTATGAAGACAACTTTGTGTTTCTTGAGCTTAGGAAAACGATTTTCATCGCCATCATGTGATGAAAATTCGTTAAGCCATCTTGGCAAAAAAAAATCCGGAAAACTTTTGCCCTTTCTCCGAGAAGATTGGAGGGGAGCTACAAACCGATAATGAGTTGAGAACGAAAACTTTTTCATTGGTAATAATGGTTCAGAAGAAAAGTATCTTAAGGTCCCCATAAACAGACTTTCTTGCAGTCATTAAAAAAAGATTTTCTTTATAGTGCAAAATAAAAACACAATACAAGTCTGGCTATATTATTAAATTCATTTTTGAGTGAAATCTTTGTCCTGGCTAATTTGATTTGATCTAACTGTCAAGAAATAACACATTTTAAATTTCACCTTTTTCCATTTTGAATTCAATAAGTGACAGTTTCACGCTCCAGGGTTCCTCACACTGTTCAGTCAAGCTGAACCGAAATTTTTCAAAACTTGTCAAGCTCTTCGACAAAATAGAATGCCTCATAAATTGCATCGGTCATATTGCCATTTTCTTTTTTCTCTGCCTTACGAATGTATTCTACACTATTTACCCCTCCCTATATATCTTTCTTTGCTGAGATTTATTCTCGTTATCTCTCGTCTTTCCTAAATGTGACTTGTAAAACTGTGAAGCTATTTTCAGAATTCTTATAATAATAATGTCGGCCACATTCGACATAATCAAGACAGCTTAATTATGTTCAAAAGCTATAAATTGGATATTCGCTTTATTTTTATGCTCAAATACTGTCAAAGCGTGTCTTCTTACTGAAAACACACTTCATTATTACTCATTTATATTTCGAATGAAAAACTAACTTGAATCTAAAGTAATTCCTTTGTTTTCTAGCTGCTGGAGGTTTCCCTCCGAACACCTCCTACTTGCTCAGTCCTCAGGAGCAACAATACCTTGCCACAACTGGAGCTTTGCTTCAAAGTAAGAAATTCACTTTTTTCGTAATTTTGACATACAGAATTGATAATTTGTTTGATATTGAAGGCCAAAATCCTTCCTTGTCGCTCTTATCTTTTCCTTATGGATTCGGCAGCGTCCCTTGGGGGATGTATCCTCAAGCAGCCGCCCAAGCAGGACTTATTCAACAGGTTTCAACAGATTTTTTTTTATCAATGGGATTATTTACACACCCTGGAATTTTTTTTATTGTAGAATGGCCAACAAGCAGTACCTAATGTTGCAAATGGTCCAAGTGGTGGGAATACTCCTGGTGGTGCAGCAAATGGAACACGACGACCTGGATCCCCGACGACAAACGGAGGAGGTCCTCCGACCCCAGGACCAGCTGATCTTGCGGGTGGCCAGACCTACCCCGTCTTCCCCACGTATATCGACCCGAGCAACGGAGCTTTATTTAGAATGGGAGCAAACGTTCCGTCCATGCGATTAATGCAACCAGGTATTTTGTCTAAACTAACCTCTTTTTTTTGCTTTTTTATCACTATAAAATTTCATTTTTGAATTTAGGTCACATATTGTTCAATAATCAGAGCTTGGCAGCAGGAGGCACAAATAGTGGGTTTAATGTTCCACAACAAAATACCCTTGGATATGGAAATGGGGCCAACTCAACTCTCAGCTCTTTGGGTTCACCCTCAGTTGGATCTTTGTCTGGTAAAATAAAGCTGGAGTTTTTCCCCTGCCTTTTTCCACCAGGGCATCTGGCTCTGAAAGTTGTTTTCTCGTCAAATATTTAATGTAGATGCGACGCTCCAAAAGCTTCCATTTATTCCCAACTTCCAACTTTAAGAAGATTATTTAATAAGAAAGGAAAAAGTTTTTTTGCTCGATATTTCTTCCTATAAAAAGAAACGGTCAGAATAAATGAGATTAGGTATGAGTGAGAGTTTGAAAAATCCTATTAGGTTTTTCAAAACGAGTTCTTTTCTTGACTATAACAAATTTTCAATCCTACAATAAGGTAAATGGAAATGATTTGAATTAAGTTACGGATCGTTAGACTTTTAAGCTATCAGTTTTCTACATAATATTTTCCATGTTCAATTTATTTGAACCCAACATGTCAGCATAAATCAATATCAAATGAATTCAAAGTTTGGAAAGTGCTTTTTGTTTTGCTGTACTTGTTCATACTTAAGGGAGTCAGGGTGGCAAAGTGGTAGGGAGCTGGATTTCTATCCCAGCACCCGGGTTCGACTCCCGCCCGGGTACCTACCACAAAAAAAAACATCAAAGCCGCCCAGTGTGCCTTTAATAATGACTAAAAGAAGTCGCAAGGCGTACTTAAAAAAAAATCTAGAAAGACAGCTTTTTTGGGAGCCTCTTGAATCTATTTATTTTCAAACGTTGCAGGATTCTCCGGAAGTCGTCGGGATAGTGTAGACCGCACTTCTCAAACTGCCTTTTCCCCTTCCATCATCGATCAGTTCAATAAAAATAAGCCAGGATGGACCAATTATGGAATAGGTTCGTTATAAACTTTCAATCAAAAAATTATTTAAGCTCTGGAAAAATTTCTTTCACGCTATGAACTAATTAATTTCCAAATTCGAAAATAGCTGGAGCTTTATAAGATTTATGCATATTGTCAACTATTTTATTTTACCAATTGGGATGTGAAATGCTGCATTTTCAATTTTTAAATCAAAAGGATATTTGAAACTATCCTTTCAAATATTTACTTTGAAACAAAACTTTGTAAAAACAAAGTTTCAGAGGACTTTCCCTCTTTTCCCAAAGTTGTCCTTTTTCTATAAACAAAACTTTTAAAATGTCTTACGGATCTTTGCCATAAAATCTTAAACTCTTTTCTTTTACATATCCTATAGTTAAATGTTAAGTTTGTCACAGGAATGACTTTATTGTAACTGAAACCGAAGAGTGCAAGGGGAAAATCTTGAAACTTCACCTTTTTTTGGTAAAATAAAATAAAACTCGAAAAAGTTTTGTGTCTCTTCAATCTTTAAATTTCGAAAAAAATTATCATGTAAATGTCAGGTGTCAGAAGTTCACGAGTCTCAAAAAGCCCTGGGCTTCCCCAAAAAAAAGTTTTTAAATTTTAATTGAGCTCTTTTTTTAACTTTCATCAAGTCAAAATTTGTCCTTTTTTTAGCCTCCAGCCTCGGAATAAACTCTGGATCTCACACCCCTCCTCCAGCTGGCCTCAGTGCAAATGGACTTGGACTTCTTGGGGTACCTCGTTTTTCTACTGCCCCTGGGGCTGACCGCAGCGTTTTTGGAAATACAGCGCTTGTAGCAGCAGTGGCTGCTTCATCAAGAGCTGGCTTAATGGGTCCTGGGGCCATCAACTTATTCGGGGGTGTTGTGCCAACAAAGGTGCGTCATAACAGTATGGACAAAGGGTCAGCTAATAAAAGCCGCTTACTGGACGACTTCAGGTATATAAGAAATAAGAAAAACCTTTCGATTTTATTTTATTTAATCCTTTGTTTTATATTCTTTAGGAATAATCGCTATCCAAGTCTCCAGCTTCGAGATATTGCAACTTACGTCGTCGAATTTTCTCAAGATCAGCACGGGTAAGAAGAGAATCCGGATGATTAAAACCTTCTTTTACTTTGAATGAGGCTTTTATGCTAATGAATTACAAGATGATTTATAATTACCATTCACGTATGAAAATTTCAGATCACGTTTTATTCAACAAAAGCTTGAGAGGGCGAATCCCCAAGAAAAGCAAATGGTAATTTCCTCTTTTCGAATCCCTAACAGTTTTTTTCCGTTCCAAACTGACCTGTCATTTCAAACAAGGTCTTCCAAGAGATCTTAGCTTCCGCTCAGCCTTTGATGACCGACGTTTTTGGCAACTATGTGATTCAGAAATTTTTTGAACACGGCTCACCGGAACAGAAAACTGCTCTTGTGCAAAAGGTATATAATTTACAATATTTATTCTTTGGATACAATCATCAATTTTGTGAGTTTATCCAATCCACAGCTTCGCCACAACGTCCAATCGCTTGCGTTGCAAATGTACGGATGTCGCGTTATACAAAAAGCATTAGAATCTATCCCGTTAGAGCAGCAGAAATGGATTATTGCAGAATTGGAAGAAAGTGTTCTAAAGTGTGTAAAAGATCAGGTAAATCAAAGGAAGCCTTCTAATGCATACTTAAAACTTTTTTTAACCACGTATACTATCAACAACAGACATTCATTTTATTATGTACTAGCCAACCAGGGCCCGGCGCTGCCCAAGACAAATTTTTTTAAGGGTACCTATCGGAACATTTTACAATATACAAAGTTTTTCTCCCGTGATCTGCTAAGGTTTTGGAGTTTGTGGTACCCTAGGGTCCAGGGGTTGGGTTGGCGGTGTCATACTTGTGTTAAGAACCTTCCCATA
>Ga0194133_10010950_pt1 | contig 10123 bp, 4 predicted proteins | sample TA2KigOf40mmetaG_FD_155448 | JGI IMG/M metagenome (GOLD analysis project Ga0194133, IMG submission 155448) | Freshwater microbial communities from Lake Tanganyika, Tanzania - TA2015055 Kigoma Offshore 40m | ecosystem: Environmental > Aquatic > Freshwater > Lake | place: Tanzania: Lake Tanganyika... | reverse complement strand
TAAAAAAATATGTGCATTTAGAAACTTTTAATTTAGTGATGGGTCTGGGTCTGAAATTTTTGACTTGGGTCAAGCCAATTTTTGTTGCTTGGGGTGTGATTGGGTCAGCCATCTTTGGTTTGGGTTTGGAAAAAATTCCCCTAAAACTACCAAATTCTTTAATTTTTTTCCCTTCAAAAAAATCTCTCCGGGTCAGATCAAAAAGTACCTAGGTCAAAGGTGGGTTGGCCTGTTATTTACTGGGGGTCAAAAGTATGCTCGGGTCGGTTCGGGTCAGGGCCCATCTCTACTTTAATTATGCCCATGTTATTCTAACATAGCTTGGACATTGACGTTTGATCATTCACTATTTTATATTTCAAACATAATTAAATAGGCAGCCAGCATTATTTTGTTGCTAGGTAAACAAAACAAAAAGTGGAACATTTGTATTCATTGGATGCTTTGTGAAATCAAGTTGAACTACAAATATATATATATGGAAGGTTTCACAACTTTGTCCCTTTGAGATTCAAAGTTTACACACCTTTTGGGAATACTTGAAATTTTTGCAATCTGAATATTCTCAAAGTTATTCTTAAGTTTATTAGTATTTACGTTTTGAATTAATCTTTTGTTTGTTCTAGAGTTATACACAATTTTGACTTGGCCGGTAAATAATTCTAAGAGTTTTGTCGGCAGGATATTACTCTGACTAAGGCAGGTTGAAATTGTGATTTTTTGTAGCAAGGGTGAAAGGTTGCTGTTATCTAAAGGTTCAATGATTAAACCTTGGTTACTTTTTAGAGCAGCCAATTGGGAGGAAAAAGATTTTAGTTGCACGTGGGCGGGTGACCAAATCCAGAGAACTGAAACTTTGTAATGGTGCTTGAAAAATTACAAGTTTTTCTTGATGGGTCTTATTTTTCAGCATTAATCAAGGTCATTATTTCATTTGTAGTTTGTGAATCCATTAAAAAAGCTAGGAATCACAAACAATTTTCCATGAGATCAAATGATTCTATTTATCATTTCATTTTTCCTAATCACAATAATACGATGCAAGAAATAATTTGAAAGCTTTGAAGCTTGTGTCATACTTTCTCTTGTCTTGTTTCACTTTTTCGTGAAGTAAGCAAGTGCTGCGTGACCATTAGGCAAATAAAGTATTTTCATTTCTAACACAATTTATTATAGTATATACCCAAACTGCAGGACAGGAAAAAATAGTTGACCGCCCTTTTGATGGTAAATTACTTCCACAATAACTCTCCTCATATGATGATGATTTCAGAGTTCGGATCAATCAATTCTTTTCTGAATAAAGCCTCTCCAATGGGCTCAATAAAGCACCTTATAATCTAAATATTTCTGGGTAAAATTTTGAAATATGATAAGACATCCTTTTACTTTTCTAGGATTAAGTTGATAAAGAAAGACTTTAGCTCTCTGACCTCATCTAATCCTAGGTGTTCCAACATGGTATAAAAGTCAGGTGGCAAGGTCTCAACAATGGCCAGGATCTTTCAATTGCACTAGAGATGGGCCCTGACCCGACCTGACCCAACCCGAGCTTACTTTTGACCCGCAGTAAATAGGAGACCGACCCACCTTTGACCCAGGTACTTTCCGACCTGACCCGAAGAGATTTTTTTTGACTCAAAGGTAAAAAATTTGAAGTTTTTAGGGGAAATTTTCCGAATTCAAACCCAAACCATAAATGGCTGACCCAACCCGACCCGACCTGGGTCAAAATGTTTTGACCTGGATCCATCACTAAATTGCACCCCTCAGCACATAGTTGTAGGTACAATGAACAAACTAGTGGGTATCATGTCAGATTTTCTATTGGTATTAAGACATTCCTTATTATCAAATCAAATATATTGGCCTTATAAACCTCTTTATTAGAAATACATGTAAAATTACATGAATAAAGATAACTCCCTTTAAGTTACAAAATGTACACGTCATAATTGTAAAACAATATATAAAAAAGTTTTTTTGGCACTAGACATGTTACTTGTCCGCAGTGCAACACATTTTGGTTTCTCTTTTTTTTGCATTTTTAGCACCCTAACCCATTGTAAACTTTAAGCTTGACATTCTTTCATTTCCTTGCTTAAATCCAAAGAGTTTGTGCCCCAGTCAGGATCAAAAGACTCAAATGGAAATAATTTCAGCTGACTGCAAATTAAACAAAGAGGAAAAAGATTGTAAGCTGAAAGCAGTCTCAAATAGAAACCATTCGAAGTTTTTTTTTGCTGCTTTTAAAATATCTAAAACTGTATAATAAGGGACTATCTATTTTTGGACCTTTCTCAAGAGACTCATGATATTGTTGTGTGTTTATATATAGACTGATCGGAGAAGTTTGGGGAAAATGAAAAGAGAAAGCAGTTGGGTGAATGGTGACATAAATCAAATGATAAAGTTTTGGGTTTGAAAGGGTGTGCAGAAAAGCTTTGACCCCACTTTTATCTATTACTGAGCAATATATATCCTGCCTTTTACAAAACAGTTAAAGGTCTCGTTTTAATGCAAGTATTGATTGACAATTTTTGTTAGGGAACTGATTATTCTAACATCTACACATGCAGTGGTGGCAACTTTACAACAACTCCTGCCACTGAAAATTGTGTCCTACAGTTACTTACTTGTATAATTTTCAAATAATAGATTAGTATATAAGAGTGCATTATAGTCAAGAATCTGCATAACAATCATTCCCTGTTTTTGTTTTGTGCTTCAACCAGGGGTTTAAAAGGATCAGGGTCAAGGTAAAACTTTATTTTTGGTAGACGGGTTTGCGTTACGAGGTAACCTTTTTCTGGTATATAGTATTTTGTAGTGACACCTGAACATAAACATCTGATGAGTATAAACTAGTGATGGGTCTGGGTCAAAAAAATTTGTACCGGGTCAGGTTGGGTCAAATTTTTGTTGCTCGGGTTGGCTCAGGTCATCTTCTGTTTGGGTTTGGAAAATTTCCCCTTAAAAATCCCAAAATTTTCAATGTTTTCCCTTCGGATCAAAAAAATCTCATCAGGTCAAGTCGAAAAGTACTCAAGTCAAAGACGGGTTGACCTCTTTTTTACTGCAGGTCAAAAGTATACTCGAGTCAGGTTGAGTAGGGTCAGAGCCCATCTCTAGTATATACTGCACAATTCTGAAACTTTCAGTGATTGGGTAAGATTTCTTTAGCATAAAATTCCATCTTTATATTAGTTTATGCTGCTTGTATTTTTCAAAGCACTTGCCTTTGTTATTTCAAAACATTGAATTTGGTTATTTTCTCTCCAATAAAAATGTGACTAGTAATGGTTGGCTGCATGAGAAACTTCAGATGTATCAGAATAAGAACTGGCAGATTTGTTATCCGACCCCGAGTAAAAAACCACAAAAAATGGCTTATGTTTATCACCTCTCTGGTTTTACATTATTTCAATCTCTGTATACCAAAGAAAAATGGACGTTAAAACCAAAAAATTGTTGATTAAAAACTGTGAGGAACTTATCTTTGTGGTTTGAGACATCTGAAGAGCATTTTCTCTCTCATGGGAACTTTATAATTTTTTACTCCATACCCATTTCACACTTAACATTATTGTTTTCTTGCTGACGCTAAACCTAAAATTTTTATTCAATGATCTTTTTTATACAGCAACACAAGGTTTTTTTCATTGCTGGTTAAATGTTCATGGACTGAGCCTTATTGACAGAAAACTTCCCTCCCAAGGGATTGTTTTTCTGCCACTTGAAGAAAAAGTTTCCGTAGGCCTGACCCTAATCATCACTTTTCTTCCCTCTTCACCATCATGGACTAAAAGTCCTTTTTTTTCTTTTTCCATTGCCTGATGAAGTTATTGAAGATCCTCTGATGCTGAACTAAAATTTTAGAATGGAAGCTTTCGACTATCAAAACAAATGTAGGGATGAAAATGGTGTTGAATTGCATGGCATTTGAAAAAGAAAGTCAGTAAAGGGGAAATCACCATAAAATTTGTTGCTGTGATAAATTTTCATTTGGAAATTCACGAATTCATCAAATCGAGTTTTATTTTTCATGAAGATGTTTACATTTTCATTCAATCATATTAAATTGACCAATCAATTGTTTAAATCTCATGGTGTAGAAAGTAGTTGTAAGAATACATTTTAAATACTGAGGTGAGCTGTTGTTGAGTATTTTTATCACAAGTGTGGCAACTTAGTACTTGTGCCACTGGTAGCTTTGAAATGTGCCGAGTTGATTTTCCTCTTTAAGTTACTTTTGAGTCCATTATGAAGCCATACTGGTGGACAGTAGTAAAGGATGCTGAAGTACTGACTTGTTATCACTTTTTTGAACTGTTCAACAGAAATTTGAATCTTAGTTTTTTCAGCACTGATAACTTGGAATTTCACTTGCCAATCAGACCCTTCACATGGGCCTCCCAGGTCTGTCCTGATTCAAAAGTCAGACCAAGGACCCTTATGGTGTTTGTTGTTTTGATCATTGTTTGTCCAATATTGATTTCTATTCCATTTTGCACCTTTTTTTCCAAAGATGACAGCTTCAGACTTGATCTTATTGACTTTCATTTCCAGGTTCTTTAATTTAGTAATGTGTTTCAGGCTAATCTCTTTAAGTCATCTTTTTACTTCATCTAAAGTATTGTCAATGATGACAACGTAACTTTCATCAGCATAGGATACAAAATGTACCTCAGCTACCAGATTACAGCAACTGTGTTTGATTGAAGTATAAGGGTGTCTGCATTGGGACATTTCGTTTGGATTTAGACATTGTTGATAAATCAGAAACTGACCTATGGCATGCCAAAAAACGATCTGGTGCATAGTAGTTAATGAAAAAAGTTTATTTCTTTAAGGATAATATTTTGTTTCTGTAGAGTATATTTTCTTCACACCAGATTTTCTTATATCCATAAAAAAAATAACAAATGTGGCAGACCCAAAAAAATGTTTGCAACTTTGTACCCAAAGAGCAGTTGTTATGAAGGCTTTAAAGCTCTGTTACTTGGAAAAGGATAAAAAGATCTAACTAATTAAAGCTAGGTGCCTTTGACCTCTGGTTGCTATGATATTGCCTAAATAAAAAGGTCTTAATAACTTTTCAATAATTTGTGATTTTTAATGGGAAAAACCTGGCAAGTTTTCTTTAAGCTGCTGTAAAAAAAGTAAAAAAGATAAATCTTCGAATGATGTTTACAATGTTTGTCTTTGAGAAAGTTCATTTGATGTTAGAAAAACATTTGAAAAAAAGATGAAAAAAATCAAAGAGACCTATGACACACCAAAAGTTTGCAGAACGCACAAAATAGAATATTTTATAACGTTTGAGAGTATTTTTCTGAGCTCTCACGTTCAATTCGAAAGCTTTTTGCTTTTAATTGTAGAAGCTTTCATTTGTTTATGATTCAGATATGGAAGATGTTGTAAATAAACACATTTTTAAACATGAATTCTCAGAAGTAATAGAAATATCTCAACTTTTCCTCTTTTTAGGCAAAAATTTTGATTTTGTTTATTTGTAAAAATTTTCAAATTACTTTGAGGTTGGTATGTTAGAAATGGTATGCTAAAAGATCACTCTGTTACACAACACAAGGACAGTGCTAGATGGATCATGTATGGTAAGTTTAAATAATTACTAAGTCACTCTATGTCACTAGCAAGAGTGCCCTGAAATTGGGCCTGCCAATCCACTCATAAATTGTTTGCTAACATTAAATATTGTGCTCTTTTTAGCTGAGGATAGAGACTATCATTTACAGAAAATGAAAATCTGAAGTGAAAGGAAGTGCACAACTTTTCAGTTGAAATGGGAAAATTTTTCAATTATCACTCAAAAATTTTTCAAAACAGAGTTATTTCTCTATTCTAAAACTTAACTTTTTGATGCAAAAAATCTCATTTTGATGACTTGAGTTCAATTTTGATTATTTTATTTTCAAATCAAATCTCTTCTTACCCCTAAGGTAATTTTTTGCTGATTTCGAAAGGGATGTCTGATGGCAAGACTTTTTCAGATTGATTCTTCCTTCTTCAAGTTGTGATGTAAGCATTCAGCTCATTAAGTGGAAATCTTCCACAGCAAGCTCAATAAATTCCTCTAAGTAGTCTTGTTCCTCTACCTCTCTCTGAAAGTTTCCAATCTGAGCTTTCATTTTATCTAAGACTTTTCAGTTGAGAAAAGCAAATAGAAATAAAGTTCTTTAGAAGGGACTCAATCAAGATTATTTCCAAATAATCAGATTGAACTAGTACTCAAATAGTTAATATAATGTATTGTTGATCAAAGGGTTTTAACAGTACACTGACGACCAACAAAAAATTTGTGTCAACTGTGCTGGTTCTAGCTTACCCTTACTATCACTTTCTCAACAAAAGCTTCAAACAAACGAGACTAATCTAATTTCAAAAACATTTATCAACTTTTAACTGGTCTTTGGTCATCTAAATTTATGTTTACCAATTCATCGCTCACACTTGAGCGCCTTGCAACCCTCCCTTTTGGACAATCTTTAACTCCCCATTCTCCATAACAGTTGTCGAACTCCATAAAGGTTGGCCCAGCCCAAAAGATATGAGTTACAGTCAGACAAATAAAACATCCTCTATTGGATGAGCTTAATATAATGCATAACCAAACACCCTAAGAGTCACAATGGCGTCATGTTGATTCTTACTGAATATGTACTGTAAAAATGCAAAATTTCAAACACACCCTTATAGAACAAAAACTTTATTAATTATTTTTTTTGCTAAACTCTTAAATAAAAATTCTTTTGCTTTATTTGGTCAGTTTCATGCACGTAATATTAAAGAAGTGCAACATTTATGCTGTATAAAAGCAGAACCTTTCCTAACTAAAGTCGTGCCTACAGTTGCAATATCCTTACAAAGGGGCAAGTTGGGGCAGCAGAGCATCTAAAAACTACTAATGATGCAATCAAAAGGGTCAGAGACTTTATTAAAAGAATAGATTTCTCAGCATTTTGCTACATTTTCTCACATCTTAGAGAAATTAATTGAGGTCAAAATATTTAATCTCTATAATTGGAAAGGGAAACATTTTGTTGAATACTTTCATAAATATCCCAATTTTACGACAGAAAGGCATAAATATTTTGATATTTGTACAAGCAATTGTTTTTCTAAAATAATTTAAAGGCACGGATATTATTGATTTTAAATTCATGTTTGCAAAAAAGTTATATAAAAACTCAAAATAAGCACTCATATAAAATTTATGTTCTAGTGATAACACACATTGACAGGATTGATTATGAGTTAGAAAGTAATGCAAAAGGGAAAAGCCAACCCGTGATGAGATTGTTGCTAGATATAAAATCTTACTTTACTGATTTGAACTTAATTTTAGTCCTTCTTTTTTGTTCTGAATTTTCCTAAAACTAGAAGAGTCTTTTTTGATTAAAGCTTAATCATACATCAAAAGGCAGTTTTTAGAATCTAACAAAGGAGTTCTTTTTAATCTTCTCAATTTCATCGGGGTGGCTTGGGTGTGTTCCCAAGGTTGGTTCATTGAGAAGAAAGTGAAAGATTACAGCTGCAATCCTCTATATCTGCACAACAGAGGGTGAGCTTGAGATAAGAAAATGCAATTAGAGCTCTGACAAAAAAGAGTTTCCTTTTGAGATGAGAGGAAGTTTCTTGGGATTAAATTGAGCCTTTTTCCTATTGAAAGGGGATTTTAACCTGTACATAAAAAGTTCAATCAGCTGGTTCCATTTTGTTGGAAAGTTAAAAATATTTGATAGAATTGGGAGATTAGTAAATAACTTCTTATTGTGCATTTGTTCTAAGTGATCTGTGATGTACTTTGGAAAAAGGCCCACCTTATAACTACAGATCATAGCTCCTGTTTAAAAAGAAGCTAGCTGAAGTAACTCTTCAAAGGCTATACAAAATTACAAATGATCTCTAAAGGATTTATTTTAGGGTTGAAAATTTAATTATGAAAATCTGGAGGCTGCAATCATAAATGATCATAAAGTATTCAGCTTGTCTTATATCATAGTACATGCTCATTTCTGTTTTATTTTGCATTACAATACTTTTCACTTTTGCAAGTTTCGAAGTCTTTCTGAACAGGCTACTGTTAGTTTGCCTTTCCTTCCCGTAAGTAAGTCATTCCAAACAGGCTGCTATTTTGTGGTCTCATTCCCGCTCTTACTCTAATTTTCTCACCATATCCATTTACCCTCTTAAATTTAGCCAGAAAGTTTCTTGAACAATTTTTTTTTATATAAAGCCCACATTTTCTTTCAATAAACAGTTAAGTATTGATTCTTTTCTTGATTGGGAAGGTCATCACTGGGTTTTGCCAACCGCATCATGTACATCTCTCGTCTCGGACACCTCCTACGCACCATACTCCCTTCTTACATTTGTATTAAAGGCTTTTATCAAATTTAAAGGTAAATTTATGAAACACTTGATTCCTTATCACAAACTAAGCAACAAATTAACACATAAAAGAATCATCAAAGGATGGTGAATCTAGATGAGAGATCATATATAGCTTCACAATGATATAAACAGACCACCAAAAAAAGTGCACCTTTAGTTAGCTAAAGACTCGCAAGGAGTACTAAAAAAATTACAAATAAAAGTTTCATACCGCGAAGCAACATTAAGGTCAACCCCATATTTTTCACTTTATAAGCAGATAAGGAGTTACATAAACTATGCAATGATGATGGTGAGTCACAAAGGGGTCTTGCCTAGGGAATCAAACAGGTACCAATAGTGGAAATCTAACTAATCCATCGACCTTAAATAGAAACTGGAGGGTGACAGAAAAGAGGTTCTGCAGATTGCCAAGTCTCATTTTTTCAGCAGTTCCAAAAATATAATCTTTCTTTCAAAACATTACAACAACAAAAATTAAGATATATCATCTTGTTTTTAGTGACTTTTAACTTGAAAACTGTTAGACACACTCTCAAACCTTCAGCTTTCTCTTTTCGATAGTAAAAACCCATAGATGGTACTATTCAAATTTTTAAATTCAATATCCTGAGTCGAAGGAAGCTGCCTTCGGTTCATATTGCTATCAAAAAGTAATTTTTTTTTATGAAATATGAATAGAAAAAAGATACAAATTAGAAAGATCAAAAATGGATTTTGAATGATTTTAAGGCATTTCAATCACATTTTTTCTCGCCAACTTTGGAAACATTCATTAATATTGGTATGTTCATAATTTTTACTAGTGTTAGAAGTTGACTGCAAAGTGGTTTGACTTCTTGATGGTAAAATCAGGGGTCGTTGTAGCAAACAAGTACCAAAAAGGAGTTGAGAATCAGTTGTGTGTTCGATTTACAGCTTAGGCAAAGCTTTGACCCTGAGCTGAGTTAACCATTAAGATGGGGATTCAATCAGGATTAATAGTTGCACAAATTGCTTGGTTGAACCAAAGATGTTTGATTGACATCACTCTAAGAAGTGATTCTGCGAATAGGAATTAAGTTTTACATGTAAGTAAGGACTTTTCATCTAAATTGATAATTGCTTATAACTTTTGCTTCTGTTTGAAATGATAATCTTTAAGATATTTAGTTTTCCATTATGTAAAAAGGAAGATAATTGTCGATTCACTACAATCTCCCTCATTGTCTCTATCAAATATATTTTTTTACTTCTGACCATGTAGTAATTGTTTGATGATGGAAAGGAATTCCAGCTCCTATGAATGCAATTAGTTATCAGCAAAAAACCAGATGGTCATTGCTTATTCCTCGCTCTTTTTGTATACTAATAAAGTCATTTGGCTATTAAATCACATTCTGGCTATGGAATATCTTGATAATCATCTCTTCTATTCCATTGAATTACTTACTACTCCGTGCTTCTTTCACGTTTACTACCAGGAAAGAAAATCCATCCTTTTGGAGGATATCTTTTATGGCTTTTAGCTTTAGCAATGGACACTTCAGCCTTCTAACTAGTGAAAAAAAGACAAAATATACTTGGTGCATTTTTCCATTGACCCTAAATTGCAAGTATTTACACAATATTATAGTAATGCAGTGTTGTTTATTTAAACAACTAGTGCAGAGGAAGTTTTATGCATAAAGTTTTAAGAGATGTAGATTTTTTCGGAATTGGTGTG
>Ga0194133_10010948_pt1 | contig 10124 bp, 10 predicted proteins | sample TA2KigOf40mmetaG_FD_155448 | JGI IMG/M metagenome (GOLD analysis project Ga0194133, IMG submission 155448) | Freshwater microbial communities from Lake Tanganyika, Tanzania - TA2015055 Kigoma Offshore 40m | ecosystem: Environmental > Aquatic > Freshwater > Lake | place: Tanzania: Lake... | reverse complement strand
CCGGGCGTCGCGAATTTCTCGTCCGGACCCTGCGCGAAGCGTCCCGGGTGGACGCTCGCCTCCCTCGACAAGGCCCTGCTGGGCCGCTCGCATCGCTCGAAGCCAGGCAAGCAGAAGCTCGCCGAGGTCATCGACCGTACCCGCGCCGTGCTCGGCATCCCCGAAAGCCACCGCATCGCCATCGTGCCGGCCTCGGACACGGGCGCCGTAGAGATGGCGCTGTGGTCGCTGCTCGGCGCGCGCGGCGTCGACGTGCTGGCCTGGGAGTCCTTCGGCGAGGCGTGGGCGATCGACGTTGCCAAGCAGCTGCGCCTGCCCGATGCGCGCGTGCTGAAGGCGCCCTATGGCGCGCTGCCGGACCTCGCGCAGGTCGATTTTTCGCGCGACGTGGTATTCGCCTGGAACGGCACGACCTCGGGCGTGCGGGTGCCGGGCGGCGACTGGATCGCCCCCGATCGCGCCGGCCTCGCGATCTGCGACGCGACCTCCGCGGCCTTCGCGATGCGCCTGCCCTGGGATCGCCTCGATGTCGCGACCTGGTCCTGGCAGAAGGTCCTCGGCGGCGAGGGCCAGCACGGCATGCTCGTGCTCGGGCCCCGCGCCGTGGAGCGGCTTGAGAGCCATGTCCCGGCGTGGCCCATGCCCAAGCTCTTCCGCATGACCTCCGGCGGCAAGCTGGTCGAGGGCCTCTTCAGGGGCGAGACGATCAATACGCCGTCGATGCTCGCGGTCGAGGACGCGATCGACGGACTGCGCTGGGCCGAAGGCATCGGCGGGCTCGATGCGCTGGTGGCGCGCAGCGAATCCAACCTCGCCGCGATCGAGGCCTGGGTCGCGCGCAGCCTCTGGGCCGGCTTCCTCGCGGCCGACAAGGCGACCCGCTCCTGCACCTCGGTGTGCCTGAGGATCGTGGATCCCGCGATCCTCGCGCTTCCCGCCGAGGCGCAGGCCGCCGTGCCGAAGACGATCGCTGCGCTGCTCGAGGCGGAGAAGGTCGCCTTCGACATCGACGCCTATCGCGACGCGCCGCCGGGGCTGCGCATCTGGGCCGGCGCGACGATCGAGCGCGCCGACCTCGAGGCGCTCTTCCCCTGGCTGGACTGGGCCTTCGACGAGGCCCGCGCCGCGCTCTCCCTCGCGGCCTGAGGCCGCCTTCCCCGCAGGCTCCGCGGATCGCGGCGCGGCATCCGTGCCGCGCGCGTCCCGCGCAAACGAACGGATACCGTCCATGCCCAAGGTCCTCATCAGCGACAACCTCTCGCCCCGCGCGGTCGAGATCTTCCAGCGCCGCGGCGTCGAGGTGGAGACGCGCACCGGCCTGAAGCCGGCCGAACTCGAGGCGATCATCGGCGACTACGACGGCCTCGCCATCCGCTCCGCGACCAAGGTCACGCCCGCGATCCTCGCGGCGGGCAAGCGCCTGAAGGTGGTCGGCCGCGCTGGCATCGGCGTCGACAACGTGGACGTCCCGGAGGCCACGCGGCGCGGCGTCGTCGTGATGAACACGCCCTTCGGCAACTCGATCACCACGGCCGAGCACGCGATCGCGCTGATGTTCTCGCTCGCGCGTCAGCTCCCCGCGGCTGACCGGTCGACCCAGGCCGGGAAGTGGGAGAAGAACCGCTTCATGGGCGTCGAGCTCACGGCGAAGACGCTGGGCATCATCGGCTGCGGCAACATCGGCGCGATCGTCGCCGAGCGCGCGCTCGGCCTGAAGATGAAGGTCGCGGCCTACGACCCGTACCTCACGCCGGAGCGCGCCGCCAAGCTGGGCGTGGAGAAGGTGGAACTAGACGAGCTGCTGGCGCGCGCCCACTTCATCTCTCTGCACACGCCGCTCACCGACGCGACGCGCGGCATCGTCGACGCCGCGGCCCTCGCGAAGTGCCGCCGCGGCGTGCGCATCGTCAACTGCGCGCGCGGCGGCCTCGTCGTCGAGGAGGACCTGCTCGCGGCGCTCGAGTCCGGCCAGGTCGCCGGCGCGGCGCTCGACGTCTTCCCGGTCGAGCCGGCGACGCGCAGCCCGCTCTTCGGCCGCGACGACGTGATCTGCACGCCCCATCTCGGCGCCTCGACCGCCGAGGCGCAGGAGAACGTTGCGCTGCAGGTGGCCGAGCAGATCTGCGACTTCCTGCTCGAGGGTGCGGTCGTCAACGCGATCAACATGCCCTCGGTCACCGCCGAGGATGCCAGGCAGCTCGGTCCCTACATGGCGCTCGGCGCGCGGCTCGGCACCTATCTCGGGCAGATCGCGGACGAGAACATCCGCGCCATCTCCGTCGAGTACGAGGGCGCGGCCGCGGAGATCAACCCGAAGCCGGTGACGGCCTGCGTGCTGGCGGGCCTGCTCTCGCAGCAGCTCGACAGCGTCAACACCGTGTCGGCGCCCGCGGTCGCGCGTTCGCGCAACATCGCGGTCACCGAGGCGCGCCACGACCGCCAGGTCGACTACCCGACGCTGCTGCGCGTCACCGTCGAGGCCGACGGCCATCGCCGGACGATCGCCGGCTCGCTCTTCGGCAACGGGCGCCCGCGCATCGTCGAGATCGCGGGCGTCGCGATCGAGGCCGAATTCGCCGCGCACATGCTCTACGTGCGCAACCAGGACAAGCCGGGCTTCATCGGCCAGCTCGGGCGCGTGCTCGGCGACGCCGGCATCAACATCGCGGCCTTCAACAACGGCCGCAGCCAGCCGGGCGCCGACGCGCTCTGCCTCGTGTCGACCGACGAGAAAGTGGACGAGGAGACGATGGCGCGGATCCGTGCCCTGCCGCAGGTGCTGCGGGTGCGCGCGCTCCGCTTCTGAGGCCGCGTGGTCAGGCCTGCTTCTGGCGCTCGGCGGCTGGATGCCGTGCAGTCCACTCGCTGACCAGCGAATAGCCGACGGCCAGCAGCGTCGGGCCGAGGAACAGGCCGAGGAAGCCGAAGGCGATCACGCCGCCGAGGATGCCGAGCAGCGTGACGACGATCGGCGTCGTGCCGCCGCGGCTGATCAGCAGCGGCCGCACGACGTTGTCCGCCATGCTGACGAGCCCGGCGCCCCAGGCCAGCATGAACACGGCCCAGCCCCATCCCGCCGTCGCGTAGAGCCAGGCCGCGGCGCCGAGCCAGACGATCGGCGGGCCGATCGGCAGCGGCGAGGTGATCCCGGTCACGAAGGCGAGCAGCACGGCGTTCGGCACGCCGGCGATCAGCAGGCCCACGAGCATGAGCATCGCCTGGATCAGGGCCGTGCCGAGCACGCCGTAGACCACCGACTTCACCGTGTTGCCGGCCACGGACAGCAGGCGCGGGCCGCTGTCGCCGAGCAGCCGCGACAGCCCGTCGCGCGCGCGCGCCGCGAGCGCGGCTCCGTCGCGGTAGAAGAAGAACGCGACGAACAGCGCCAGCGCCAGCTCGAGCGCGCCCTGCGCGAGCACGATCCCGACATTGACGCTCTTGTCGAGGCCCCAGCGGCCCATCGCGGCCGCGTAGGGCGCGAGCAGGACCTGGATGTCCTGCTCCTCGGTGGCCAGGTGCCGCCACTGCTCGTCGATCCGGGCCCCGGCGAACGGGATCGACGCGATCCAGTCCGGCGGGCCAGGCAGGCCGGCGGCAAGGATGTCCTTGCCGGCCTTGACCAGCTGCTTGGCGCCGTCCGCGACGTCTGCGACGACGAGGAAAAGTGGCGCGAGCATGACCAGGAATGCGGCGACGACCATGAGCAGCGCCGCCGCCGAGCGGCCCAGGCGCAGGCGCCTCTGCACGAGGCCGAAGACCGGCCAGGTCGCGAAGGCGAGGATGGCGCCCCAGAGGATCGCGGCGACGAAGGGCCGCAGCACGAAGAAGCAGCCGACCGCAAGCGCGAGGAGGAGCGCCGCCGCGACGCCGCGCTCGAGGCGGCTGGGGGGAAGTACCGATGGGGTCACGCACGAGTTATGCGTGGACGCGCGCGGCTCCACAAGGGGGAGGGGGCGGCGTGCTCACGAATCGGAAGCGCGCCCCTCCGCGGGGGGCTAGGATCGGTGGTCTCGTGCGTTACCTGCTCGATGCTTTTCTGGCTCCCGAAGATGAACACTCTTGCCCGACGCGCCCTGCTGCCTGCTTGCTTCGCCCACCCGCTTCCCCCGGAGGCTGGCTTCGAGGCCGCGACCGTCGAGCGCCTCATGGCCGCCTTCGCCGCCCAGGGCTATGTCCGCGTGAAGCCGCCGCTGCTGGAGTTCGAGGACGCGCTGCTGTCGGGCAGCGGCGCGGCGATGGCGCGGCACAGCTTCCGGCTCATGGATCCGGTTTCGCAGCGCATGCTGGCGCTGCGGCCCGACATGAGGCTCCAGGTCGCGCGCATCGCGGCGGTCCGGCTGCGCGGCGAGCCGCGGCCGCTGCGCCTCTGCTACGCCGGGCAGGTCGTGCGCGTCGTCGGCGACGCGCTGCGCCCGGCCCGCCAGTTCGGCCAGATCGGCTGCGAGCTGATCGGCGCGTCCTCCGTCGACGCCGACGCGGAGGCCGTGCTGCTCGCGGCGAGCGCGCTGCTCGACATCGGCACGCGCGGCCTATGCGTGGACGTGTCGTCGCCGACCCTCGCCGGCGCGGTGATCGATGCCGCCGGCCTGCGTCCCGAGCGGGCGGCCGAGCTGCGCGCCGCGCTCGACCGCAAGGACGCGGCCTCGGTGGCCGCGCTCGGCGGCGAGGCCGCGCATGCGCTGGGCGAGCTGCTGCGCGGCTCGGGCGACGTCGCGCGCGCGCTCGCGGCGCTCGGGCGCGTGGCGCTGCCCGGTCGCGCCGCCGAGGATGCCGCTCGGTTGCGCGAGGTGGTGGCCGCGCTGGGCGCCCGCCGGCCCGACCTGCCGCTCACGGTCGACCTCGTCGAGCATCGCGGCTTCAAGTACCACACGGGCCTGTGCTTCTCGCTCTTCGCGCGCGGCGTGAGGGGCGAGCTCGGTCGCGGCGGGCGCTACCTCGCGGGAGGCGACTTCACCGGCGAGGCGGGCGAGCCGGCGACCGGCTTCACGCTCTACACCGACACGATCCTGCGCGCGCTGCCGGCCGTCGGCCGTGCGCGGCGGATCTTCCTGCCGCTCGCGACGCCGCCGGCGCGCGGCGAGGCGCTGCGCAGGGACGGATGGACGACCGTGGCCGGGCTCGACCCGGTCGCAGACCACGCGGAGGAGGCGCGTCGCCTCGGCTGCAGCCATGCCTGGGTCGACGACGCGATCCTCGCCCTCGGAGGAGAGTGAGAACCAGATGAGCAACGTCACCGTTGTCGGGGCCCAGTGGGGCGACGAGGGCAAGGGCAAGATCGTCGACTGGCTCTCTGAGCGCGCCGAGATCGTCGTGCGATTCCAGGGCGGCCACAACGCCGGCCACACGCTCGTGGTCGGCGACAGCGTGTTCAAGCTCAGCCTCCTGCCCTCGGGCGTCGTTCGCCCGGGCAAGGTCTCCGTCATCGGCAACGGCGTCGTGGTCGACCCGTGGGCGCTGCTCGCGGAGATCGAGCGCGTGCGCAGCCAGGGCGTCGCGGTCACGCCGCGGACGCTGCGCGTGGCGGAGAACGTCGCGCTGATCCTGCCGCTGCATGGCGAGCTCGACCGCATGCGCGAGGAGGCGCGCGGCGAGCGCAAGCTCGGCACGACCGGCCGGGGCATCGGTCCCGCCTACGAGGACAAGGTCGCGCGGCGCGCGATCCGCCTCTGCGACCTCGCCGACGAGGCGTCGCTCGACTGGAAGCTCGACGAGCTGCTGCGCCACCACGACGCGCTGCGCCGCGGCATGGGCGCGCCGGCGATCGACCGCGCCTCGCTGCGCGCGCAGCTGGTCGAGGTCGCCCCCAGGGTGCTGGAGTTCTCGGAGCCTGTCTGGATGACGCTCGACGCCGCTCGCCGCGCCGGCAAGCGCATCCTCTTCGAGGGCGCGCAGGCGGCGATGCTCGACGTCGACCACGGGACCTATCCCTATGTCACATCGTCGAACACGGTGGCGGGGCAGGCGGCCACGGGATCCGGGCTCGGACCGCTCGCCACCGGCTACGTGCTCGGCATCTGCAAGGCCTACACGACGCGCGTGGGCTCCGGGCCCTTCCCGACGGAGCTGACCGACGCGACCGGACAGCTGCTCGGCGAACGCGGCAAGGAGTTCGGCACGGTGACGGGCCGCCGCCGCCGCTGCGGCTGGTTCGACGCGGTGATGGTGCGCCAGGCGCTGCGCGTCGGCGGCGCGCGCGGCATCGCGCTGACCAAGCTCGACGTGCTCGACGCGCTGCCGGAGATCCGCATCTCCACCGGCTATCGCCTCAATGGCCGCACGGTCGACCACGTGCCTGCCAACGCCGGCGCGCAGGCGCGGCTCGAGCCGGTCTACGAGACCGTCGCCGGCTGGAGCGACTCGACGCGCGGCGCGCGCAGTTGGGCGGAGCTGCCGGCCAACGCGATCAAGTACATCCGGCGCCTCGAGGAACTCGTCGGCGTGCCGGTTGCGCTGCTGTCGACCAGCCCGGAGCGCAACGACACGATCCTCGTGTCCGATCCCTTCGCGGACTGAGGGGCGGAACCCCGCGCATGCCCTGGTACGCGGGCCTCTACCTCGTGGGCCTTTGCGCGCTGGCGGTTGCGAGCTGGCAGTACGCGGCCCGGCTCGGCACCGTGCCGCGCTGGCTGCGCGACGGAGACGTGATGTCGACGGCGGCGCAGGTGATGCTCTGCGTCGCGTTCTGGAACGAGGATGTGCGCGAGGCGCTCGGCATCATCCCGGTCGCGTTGCTCGCGGGCGTAGTGGGCTGGATGGTCTACGCGATCGGCCCGGCGCTCGAGTCCGCGCGCGCGGCGCTGCCCGGGGCCCGCAGGACACTCGCTGGCCCTGCCCAGGGCTATGGCGTCGTCCTCCTTGCCCTGCTGGTCTCCGCGCCGGCGCTGTTCTGGGGGCTGCGCGTCTCGGTGGCGGCGATCTCCGGTCCTTGAGCGGCGTCATTGCCGCCGAGGCGGCGCGGTGGCACTCCTCGGGTCCCAACCAGGCACGAGGCGATGGCGGACACCGGCACCAGGCTTCCGGTCAGGACCGAGGCGAGGACGCAGGCCCGCGTGGCGCCGTGGCGTCCGTTCGAGACGCTGCGCCGCGAGGTCGACCGCCTGTTCGAGGATTTCGATCGCGGCTTCTGGCACCTGCCCTTCGGGCGCTCGGCGTTCGACATCTAGCCCTCCTAGCGCCGCGAGAGCGGCTGGGGCGCCTTGCCCGCCGCCGACATCGTCGAGACCGGCGACAGCTACGAGATCGCGATCGAGCTGCCCGGCATGGACGCGAAGTCCGTCGAGGTGGAGCTTGCCGACGGGACGCTGACTATCCGCGGCGAGAAGCAGGCCGAGAAGGGCGAGAAATCCGCCGATTTCTGCCTGCGCGAGCGCAATTTCGGCTCCTTCGAGCGGAGCTTCGCGCTGCCGGACGGCGTCGATGCCGCGGCGATCGAGGCGCGCTTCGCCCGGGGCGTGCTGGTGGTCAGGCTCCCGAAGAAGCCCGAGGCGCGCAAGCCGGAGCGCCGGATCGAGGTGAAGGCGGCCTGACGGGTGGGGGCCCGGGCCGTCCGCGCCGCGCTCAGCGCGCGGCGGACGGGCCCGGCAGCGCCCGGGAAGGGCCGGGGATGTGGGCGGAGATGGCGTCCTCGGCCGCGCGTGCCTCCTCGGCGGTCAGCGCGCGCACGGCCTTCTGCAGCTTCTCGAAGGCGCGGTTCTCGATCTGGCGCACGCGCTCGCGGCTGACATTGTAGCGGTGCGAGAGGTCCTCGAGCGTGGCCGGGTTCTCGGTCAGCCGGCGTTCCACGAGGATCTGGCGCTCGCGCTCGTTGAGCGTCTTCAGCGCCTCCTCCATCATCGCCTTGCGGCGGCCGAATTCCTGCGCGTCGGCGAGCCTGACCTCCTGGTCGGCGGTCTCGTCGACCAGCCAGTCCTGCCATTCAAGCTCGCCCTCGCCATCTCCGCGCAGCGGCGCGTTGAGCGAATGGTCGGGCGCGGCGAGGCGCTGGTTCATCTGGACGACGTCCTGCTCGGGAACGCCCAGGTCGGTGGCGATGCGCCTGACCTTCTCGGGCGTGAACTGGCGGTCGTCCATGACCTGCAGCTGGGCCTTGGCGCGGCGCAGGTTGAAGAACAGCTTCTTCTGCGCCGCCGTGGTGCCGAGCTTCACCAGCGACCAGGAATGCAGGATGTATTCCTGGATCGAGGCGCGGATCCACCACATCGCGTAGGTGGCGAGGCGAAAGCCCTTGTCGGGGTCGAAGCGCTTGACGGCCTGCATCATCCCGACATTGCCCTCGGAGATGAGTTCGGACACGGGCAGGCCATAGCCGCGATAGCCCATGGCGATCTTCGCCACGAGGCGCAGGTGGCTCGTCACCAGCCGGTGCGCGGCGTCGGCGTCGCCATGCTCGCGCCAGCGCTTGGCGAGCATGAACTCCTCGTCCGCGGCCAGCAGGGGGAACTTGCGGATCTCCTGCAGGTAGCGCGAGACGCCGCGCTCTCCGGAAAGGGCAGGAAGATTGCGGGTCATCTGTCTCCTGTGGGCGAATCGACGGCGTCGCGCGCCGATGGCCACAACGCAGCAGAGAATAGTGGCGGGAAGACGGCTTTCACAGACTCAACGCGCCTTGTCGAGGATCCGCAGCAGCGCCACTATGTCGCTGCGCAGCGGCCGCTCGAAGCGCAGCCGCCTGCCGCTGCGCGGATGCTTGAAGCCGAGCACGACGGCGTCGAGCGCCTGGCGCGGGAAGGCCGCGACCGCGGCCTCGGTCGTGGCGGGCAGCCGCCGCCGCCGCCCGGCGCTGCGGCCATAGGTCGGGTCGCCGACCAGGGGATGCCCGATGCTGGCGAGATGGACGCGGATCTGGTGGGTTCGCCCCGTCGCGAGGCGGCAGGCGATGCGCGCGAAGGCGCCGCCGCCGATCGACTGCACCACCTTGTAGCGCGTGAGCGCCTCCTTGCCGCCGCTGCGCAGGACGGCCATGCGCTTGCGGTCGCCGCGCGAGCGGCCGATGTTGCCGGCGATCTCGCCCTCGAGCGGCGAGGGCAGGCCCCAGGCGATGGCCTCGTATACTCGCTCGACGCTGTGCGCCGCGAATTGCCGCGACAGGCCGAGCAGGGCGATCTCCGTCTTCGCCGCGACCATCAGGCCGCTCGTGTCCTTGTCGAGGCGATGGACGATTCCCGGTCGTCCCGTGCCGCCGACCGCGCGCAGCGACTCGCCGCAATGCGCGAGCAGCGCGTTGACCAGCGTGCGGTCCGGATTGCCCGCCGCGGGATGGACGACGAGGCCGGGCGGCTTGTCGACGACCAGGAGGTCCTCGTCCTCGTGGAGGATGTCGAGGTCCATCGCCTGCGCCTCGACCGCGCCGCTCGACGGTGCCGGCAGGTCGAGCGCGAAGGCCTGGCCCTGTTTGACCCTCCGGGACGGCTCCGTTACCGTCTTTCCATCGAGGCGGACGAGCCGGTCCTCGATCATCGACTTGAGGCGCGAGCGCGTCAGGGCCGGATGCGCTGGCGCCAATTCGGCAGCCAGCGCGCGGTCGAGCCGCTCCCCCTCGGCGGGGGCGGCGAAGACGCCCTCGACGAGCCGCGCCGCGGTCATCGCCGAGGGTCCCGCATGCGCGCCTTGAAGGTCATCGTCGTCGTCCTCGGCATAGCCGTGCTGGCCGCCTTCGCGACCCTCGTAGCCGTGATCGTCAACCGCGCCGGCCGGGGCGGCGACGAAGCGGCCGGCGCGGGCGCGCGCCCGCCCATCCACGCCTCCTGGGGGCGGGTCATGCTCGACCAGCCCGCGGGGACCCGGATCCAGTCGGTGACGGCGAGCGGCAACCTCATCGTGCTCCAGCTTTACACCCTCTCGCCCGGGCAGGACGAGCGCCTGGTGGTCCTCGATCCCGCCACAGGCGCCGTGAACGGGATCTTCGTGCCCGGGCAACGCTGACGCGGGACGCATCCATGAACTTCGCTTCCGACAACACGACCGGCGTCCACCCGCGCATCATGGCCGCGATGGCAGCCGCCGCGGGCGGCCGGGCTATGCCCTATGGCGCCGACGACGTCTCGCGGCGCGTGGAGCAACTCTTCGCCGAGGTGTTCGAGCGCGAATGCGCCGTCTTCCTCGTCGCCACGGGTGCGGCTGCCAAT
>Ga0194133_10010947_pt1 | contig 10125 bp, 4 predicted proteins | sample TA2KigOf40mmetaG_FD_155448 | JGI IMG/M metagenome (GOLD analysis project Ga0194133, IMG submission 155448) | Freshwater microbial communities from Lake Tanganyika, Tanzania - TA2015055 Kigoma Offshore 40m | ecosystem: Environmental > Aquatic > Freshwater > Lake | place: Tanzania: Lake Tanganyika... | reverse complement strand
TCCTTTATTTCCCATTCAATTCCAACTCCTTTGTCCCCAAAAAATAAAAAGAAATATATGACAGAGGGGATTTGAATTGGATAAAGTGTGAGTAGAGTAAGGAGAGGTGGGGGGGGAGAGTATCTGGGATGGCCGGAGTCAAAATATTTGACAATGAGAACATACATAGTGTTTTAGTCTTATTTATGGAAACGCTGGTTTTCTTTTTTCCTCCTCATCTGCCTATAACCTAACCTTCAGAGTTGAAAATGATGTGAGAGACAATAGGAATACAATCTAGCTCTATATCTAATCCTGGTTAAATTATTGCCTTATGTTCAAACCATATTTTGTTTATGCTAAAACATTGGTTTCGTGTCTTAGTGATATAAACTTAGAGCCTGAGGATTCGATCATAACTTGAGGTGCAAAAAGCAACAGAAATCAGCCCTTTTGACATTTAAGAGATTCAAAGATGGTTTTGAGAATGATGCAAATTGAAAAAAAATTGTCTATACGATTTTATGTGTTTTAAGATTCGCTTACCATCTGATCTGAGTTTAATGAAATGTGATCTTTGTGTCAGGCTACGACACTGATGTGCAAAGACAATGTTATTAAAATCTTCATTTGTATGCTAATTTTTCACATTAAAAATACATCAGAAAAGAGGGGCTTGAAAAAAGTAACAGGTTATGGTGCTCAAGAAATGTTAAATTCTTTAATTCGATATTAAGTTTTACAATAAATCGATTTGAAAATCAAAACAACGCAATTAATTGCAACAATACTCATGAATGCAAATTGTTCATGTCAAATATTTTGAAGTTGGAGAATCTAGATTTGTGGTTGGAAAAAGTTCTGTTTTTTTAAAAATATGTTGTAATTGTGAGATGAAAAGAAAAAAGAAGGGAGAAAGGTTTAACAGCCTCAAATAAGCTTCGTCAAATCTATTGATCAAGTATTTTCCTAGGAAAATAAAATCCCAAAATAGTCCGTCACTTAAAAGCTTAAACAAGCCAGACACCCTTTACTCATTGTCATAAATCTGCCAGATTCGATATTCCTCAAGATTTTCACTCCTCGTTAAAGCATCCTTTTATGGCAGGGTTCAAACTTTTCAGTCTGCACCGAATAAGTTAGTTTCGTTTTGGTTTTGTTGGACAATCATGTGGAAAAAAAGAAAATTAAAGCAGAAATATCTATGAGGAGTTAATGTCTGAATGTTAACGTTTAGAATCGTGATGTGAAATTTCTGTGGTAGAAGCCATGCCTTGTTTTGGTTAAGACTGTTATGTTTAGGAGCCCCTAAAGTTAAAATCTTTCCAATGTCTTTTCCAACCGTAAAATAAAATAATTGGAGACGTGTAGCCTTTGCCAACTACTTTATCTGATTATTTTTCACTTTAAGTTTGTTTAAGAGTACCTTGTGCCCCAATTGTGACAGTTTATCACGTGAACTTAGCTAGCACTCATTGTGTTTTTACTTTTTTAAACAACGTTTAGACAAATGATTGAGTTTTCAAAATAAAAATTCAGGTGGCAATAAAAGGGCTTGGAGTATGGTCAATAAAAATATTTATGCTGGCTTGGTTGTGCTACACTCAGATTTTCTAGCATTATACTTGTTTGAAACTTGTGAAAACCTGATGTGTACAACATAAAAATCCTTAACTCTTGAACTAATTTCAAATTGTAAAAAGTCCTATGTCTGAAACTGATGCCAAAACCAACAAAAACCACGTGCCAAAAGGAACGTAGGGAGAGGGTTCGATGGAAGATTTTTATTAGTTTTGGGCTGCACTCATTTCAATCATAAAAAGTTTGGCTTATGTTTAAAAAAATAATACCGACAGACATGTCTTGGTAAAAAATATGTCTTTACCATGGCTCTTATTAACCCAAATTCATGAATTTTGAACAAGATATACCAGAGTGTAACATCTGGGTTAACTTCGACAAAAAAAGAATAGGAATATCCTATTATAAAGAAAGCAAAACTTTACCTCCATGTACGGTATGGAAAATCATTTTTGACTCCCAAAGAGCTTCAATATTTTTACCAACGGCATCAACTTTTGCTGCAGGAATCACTTAAACCGATACGATATTTTCCACCCTTGGCTGATGATGTCTATGACAATAAAAGTCTGTGCAGGTATAATAATAAATGAAAAGCCACTCAAAAATTATTTACACTTTCCGACCAAAGAAATTGCTTCAAATCAAACTCTGACGAGATGTAGAGTAAACTATATGCACAGGCAAATCGAATTTGGTAGAGAAAAATTTATCTCGGTGGTCCTTTTAAAACTTCTTGAGACATAAAATATGAGCGAATCCAGGTTTTCAGGGTCTCACCCCTGACCATTTTCACCTTGCTGAAAATATTTAATTTCTCTTTGCTTGTCACAGACTGTTTTAAAAAACTTCAATAAAAATTTTTTTAGCTACTTTATAAAGGTTCTTTGTTGAAGTTGTTTGGAACATTTTTTTATATTAAACTTGGCTGGTTGAGAAATGAATTCGTGGTGGCAACATGAAATTCCTTCTAAATGTTTTGACAATTTGTTGTTACTATATTTTAGTAAAAAAAAGCCCTTTCCAACAGTTGGTATGTTAAAAGGGTAGTGAAATAAAATGCCACGCCAAAGCAAAAGGATTGTTCCACACAGACTTTTGCACACATAAAATACGTATTTTCATTCCCTTGAACAGCTCGTCTTAAAAGTCTTAAATTCAAACATATCTTCAGCGCAACCGTCAAGAAGAAGAAAATTTCGGACCATAAATGCTCAAAGGTCAAGATGGAGATGAAAGGTTATCTGAATCTTACGGTTAAAACTTCTCCGGTTTCAATACAATTTCCAGTTAGTTGATAAAATGACAAAGTTTGACCGTCACAATCAAAGCGACAGTTGATTTATTTTTTGCTCTAAACCGATACAGAATTTATATCTGAGAGGTTCGCAAGGTTTAAATTAGTGAGCGAAAGAGTTCGTAAATTTGAGGTAAATCGACAATTTCCTGGTCTGAAACAGACTATCTTCTTGGACTTAATCAGCAGTCCAATTAGACTCAAAATTCGACTGCGAGTAGTGAAGAAACGTTCCTCTCTATCCCAAAGAGTTGAATCACAAAAGAAGCATTGAAGATATTAAGATTAGATAGTGGGCTCCAGGTAAAGAGAGTCCTAACTCTGGATTGGCAACAAAGTCGTAAAATTTCAACCCCGATTTCTTGTCTGCATCTTTTGTAACTTGAAGATATTACATTGAGCCTGTTGACTAGAATTGACTAGAACAAAGATACCGAAATTTTAGTCAGTCTGAGATCCTTCCCGTCGTAAAGGTCTCATTTTAAGACGCCTAACTTTGCTGAGCCGGTTGCAAATTCCAGACTATCAAAGTTCTGAGATACGATTTGCTTATTGAGAGACTAGTTCAGCATTTTGAGCCAATTAACATTCTCTGGGCTTCTCAATCTTTTATAAGGTCTCCGTTTCGAAACAATGCATCAAAGAAGTTGTCAGGCTTGCAAACATTTTATTATATTTTTGGACACAGGTTTTGGCTTTTTGAGAACAAAAATACCTTCTTAATGGCAAAAACTTCAAAGACCGCGGTGACCCACCAACATCTTGTCAACCACTTTTGGGTACAAATATGAAGCTTGTGCCACACAAAAACAGAGTAGAATATTTTATTTCGAGAGTGAAAAAAGTTTTATTTTATTTCAAAAAAAAAATGTTTTGCCTAAATGTAAAACCTTACGTCTTTCAGAAGAACGAAAAGTCTTATTCTGTCTCCTTAATTAATTCGACTCCAAACTTTTGTTCCAGGTTTTCAAAGTTTGCAATAAAAACTATACGCAAAAAATCTCACTCGTCTCTCAATAAAATGGCACTTAAAAGTTAAACATGAAGTCTAAGTAAGTCGGCTTATTCAGACTGAAGAGTTGATTGATCCAGATAAGGCTGGTAATTAAAGCAAGACTTAACTTACATTTTCGTCGACAATCAATTAAACTGAATGACTTTTGTCTTTAGCAATAGAAAGGGGAAAATAAAAAGGGGTTTTATCTTTATCTTTGCCAGTTTTTGAGTCCTACCTTAAAGGGGACCATTTTTGCAGTTGTGTTAAAGTTAACAGCGGGGCCGTGTCTACTTTTATTGACTCTTTACTCTTGTCTACCAAGACCTATTGGCAAAAAAGTGTTGATTGAAATGGGCGTGTTTGCAACTTAAAAGAAAAAAAAGATCCTTATCTAGAATTGCCACAAAAAGGCACAGTACAAGCCGAACAAGCCTCAAATTTTACCGAAAAAAAAGACTTTATTTATGAATGAAGAAACATCCTTTTCTCTTTAGGTTTGACAGCAAGAAGGGTTTCTTTCGAAGGGTACACTTAAATCAGACTGGGATCTTTTCTTTACTTTAAAAGGTGGTTAGCTGTTAGTAATTAAGGATTTGAGTGCAAATAGTAAAAACGGGGGTATTGCTTATTACTTCTTTTTCTTTACACGAAATAGTGCCCCCTGAATTTTTGCAAAAAGAAATTTCAGCCTTTGAACGTAATAAGCACAACCAGTGATTACCTATTTTACTTTACAAATTGTACAGAAAGTTATAGCCAAGGAGTTTCTCTGCTTAGAGCTTGCATTTAAATTTGCATTCAAAGTGATTACGGCCTTATCATCACTAATTTTTTCCTTCAAAGAATAAGGACTTAATAAAGCATGAAAAACCAGTCGAGAAATAGCTTGTAGCAAAAAAGTGTGAAAAGTCAACGTTCAGTATTCAAAGCACGACTTGAGTTACGATAACCCTTCAATAAAGACTCACCACTCATAAAAAACTTCGCTATACCCTTAAATAAATAGATGAAAAAAGAAGAAACACAAAGGCTTGAGAGGGAGAGAAGCCACAAAAAAATCATCTCAAAGGTTTTGTAGTCATCAGCATAAAAATGTTTCGTGAGATTGAGAAGATAGACAGTCTCGGTATTGATCAATTTTTTCAAAGATTCGACTTGCTTTTATGTTCTTTTGGCAAAAGAAAGATCCAATCTTGGTGGGATGAAACTATCATGAATATGACATGGTTGAAAAATTTTTCTGCTATGATTGTGCACTTTCCGAACGTAAATTTCATTACGCAAGGTTTGCTTTGAGAAACCTTTGGGGCCTTTGAGTGGCATCAGGACGTGTGTTGTTCCATTGCCTAGCCAAATAGACTCTAATAAAACCAGAGGGCCATCTTTACAACTTAACCGTCACAATTTGATAAGCTAAATCACATAAAACCTGTGAACAGATAAGAAACGAGCGAATTGAAGCCGCCAATCAAGCAACTTTGCTGTCTTCGTTTCTAAACGACTTAGTTATACTTTAAAGTTGTCGTTTGTAGTACTTCGATTCATCAAACATTATAGAGGATGGTTAGAGGCAAAAAAAATAATAAGTTGTAGTAACAATTACCGTGGCCAAAATCCGGTAAAAAGCTAATGGAGAAGAATTTTGGCATCACTCTCTGGAAAGTCTAACCCCGCATACAAATGACCACCTTTTTTGCTTCACTTTGAATAACACCTCCTTGGCTATTTATTCTATAATGCACGTAGGGCTGTGCAAAATTGAGTAAAAATGAAAAGAGAAGGGTAAAAGAAGTGGAAAAAGATAATACCCTTTTTTGTTTGCCGAAATTGGCAGTGTGAAAACTGCAAAAAAATGCGCTGTTTCGAACAAACCCAATTGTCAATGCTTCACCAAAACTATACAAAGGTTTTTTTTGTTTCTTCTTTGACCTAGCAGAGGTTTTTTTCCAAGGAAAAAAAAGATTTGAATACGACACTAATTGGACAATGAACGTGTAGCAATTTCAAACGTCTTCATTTGACCTGACTTGAAATAACTAACCGACAAATCAAGCCGGATCGGGCTACCCTTGAAAAAGAAAGAGGGAGAGTAGCTTCAAAAATTTGGTAATTCTAGAAGATAGAAAAGAACTCGTTCAATCATCGGCTTACAAATAGATCTTGTCAATAACATATTTTAAGGTTCTCAAGTTTCTCCTTCGTTTGTTGCGTTTTTGAGAGTCTTTCCTCACCCCTTCCCCATTTGTTATTCACTATCTTTGTTGATGCCTAAATTTGTGATGGTACATTACACAGCAAAAATATGGAGTCCATTCAATGTTCGTTAGCTGTATATAGTCTCTAGATGTCGAAAACGTGCTTTACTCCTTCAATTTTACCTTTTCACTCATTACCTGTAACAAAAAAATTTTCATACTAAAATTTTCCATAACTAAAACCAAAACATTTCTTTTCAAACCTTACTTTTTCAAGCCAAAACAGTGTCTAAGTATATCCAGATCAGTTGGTAATACAAAACCCTATCAGTTGTAGGGTAGCGTCCAACGCCAACCCACCCAAAAATGATTGTCTATTCAGCAAGAATGAAAAAGATTTGATCTACCAGCCTGAGAAAACCAACCCCCGCAAGACCAATAATCTATTTTAATCTAGGCTTAATGTGTTGCCCAATCTATATCTCACATACTTTAGGTGACATTTACGGACGTGAATGGATTAGATGCCGGCTAGAGAGTCCGGATAAGCCAAGAAACAATGTTAGATAAAATGATTACGAACAGGCTCGGCACGCTGGTTAACCCAAACTGGTAGGGAGTTGAACGATTTGCGACATTTTTGGTCACTGGCAAGAGCTGAACTGATTTCAACTGAAATGTGAATGAAATTGTCAAAAAAAGAGCCAACTGCATGTGGTCTCATGAGACAAAAAGATTATCTCAAATTAAATGAAAAGAAATCTGCAAAAAAAACACCTACAGTTACCCAACCCAAGAAGTATTTCGCCTTTGACTTTTCATTTAAGCTTGGACAAATCGTTTCATGGCTTGATACAACTTAATCTGGCGTGTTGAAGACCAGCGTTCCGAACTACCAACATTAATCAGTCGACTTCACCTCACTCTGAAAGTGAATTTACATTACAAAGTTAAGCTGTGTCGTCTGAGCGAAAGAGGGAAAAAAAGTTTTCTAAAACAGTGAGGGAAAATACATTCATTTCAGATAAAGGTTGAAAAAAACGTTTAAATTTTGCGAGCAAAACAGCTGCTGCTTTGCTTGGCCTTACAGCAATTGTTGTGACGACCAGAAAAATATGACTTCCACATGACTTGTTTACTGTTGCGGCTTAGTATTTACGACAGGGGGGTTGAACCTCAACACTAGTTCACCCCCTTGGAACAACACGTACCTCCCACACGTTCAATTGTTTTCATTGTAGATTTCAACATTGCAGACACACACTATGCAATTACCAAGGGAGCTATCCTCTTAATGGCCATGATCTGTTCTTAAATTAAGTCTAGACATATTTTGATGTTAAGGGGGATGAGAAGCTATGCTTGACATCACCACGAGTCGACGCAGTCACAATGTGTTGAGTCTAAAATTCTACCAATTTTCATAGTGCTGAAGATATGGCAGAAAAGAAATATCTATGAAAATCAATTCTCATCTGGTGTTGAAATAAGAGATAAAAATCTGATCTTCGATGGCAAAACCTCGACGTCGGTGCAAGAATAAAATCGTAAAAAATTGCAACAAAGAGCCAAGATAGTCAGTTTCCTGTCACCAAAAAGTTTTTCCATGTGCACAAAACTTTGACTTGGATTCTCATAAATTTAACCAAAAGGATGCAATCTACTTTATTTCATCTCTCCAGTGCTATTTTTGCGAGCCAGGACCAGCATGAAGCTTCAGACACCTTTGAATTAACCACAGGGGATAAAATTCTTAAGCTTGTTATTTTTAAGTATACATAACAACTCAAATTGAGTTGAGGTGTTATCCCTCCTGAGCGAAGCTAGGGGGAAGTTAAGATTTTCATTATGGTTCGCAGGAAAACGGCGTGACGTCATGTGTCGGTCTGTCACATCATTTTCTGCCCATACAAGTGGAGCTAGAGGGCTGAAATTTGGCAGGAATAATTGTCATATTGGTGGCTCAAAGTTTACCGACCAGATTTTGATATCTTGTCTAGAAGCTGAGATATTTAAGTTCAAAGTTATATAGTGAATTTAGCTATAGAAACCCCCCCTAGTTTTTTTCACATTATAAGCTCGGAAGGGTTAGGTAGTTTTCCTCGCACAAAAAATACCCATCTACCTGGTTATATTATTAGATAAAAATGATTTAGTTTGAATAAAAAACTTTTCCTTTGCATATTGTGGCAAAGTTTTCAGACATTAAACGAATAGACCAAAAAAAGTTGACTTGTTTCTTTTGGAGACAATTCATTTGTCAATCTTTTTTTTAATCCGCCTTGAGGTATCTCTCACGAAAATTTGTCTTGTAAAGGAGATTTTTTCAGTGACAACCGCAAGAACTTGGACTGTTGGACCGAATATGGCCTTGACACTAATTCATGTAGACAGTCTGATGGTGGTGGTAACTTGTCTATATGATCCGGGCGACAACTTGCAATGTTTGAACACTACCGACTTACATTGCAGAAAGAAGACACGTTTTACGTATGATCTAGAATAGAGAGTTCTGGTTTGGCCAGATGTATGGAAAAACCAGACTCATTCATTAAAGTTCGTCTTGAAATAATTGTCTCTAGTCTGCAGACATGTCATTTATCTTGTCCACATAAGATTCTGCTGGTGGGTGACTAAGCTAAAACAAAGAACACAGACTTATGATTGCTTTAATTGGGGCCAGTACAACTTTTGATAAAATGAATATTTCCTGTTGCTAATGATTGGCATGTTGAGAGGAAAGAAAGTTCTCTTCTTTTGAAAATTGACTCACAGCTTCACATTTGGTGACATTCATTTTGGCCTCAGCAAAGATTTTTTAGTGGCTCACTTAAAACATTCCACAATATTAGTTGGAAACTGATTAAAAAAAAATAAGGCATCTTGAAGACTTTCTAACTTTCATCTCTGATTTCAAAACAAGTCCTAACTAAAGAAGAGTAATTTATGTTTGGTTATGACTAGTTCAATTTGTAATCAATTAGAAATTTAGTAATTTAGATTACGTGAGGCGGCTCCACTTTAAAATTTACCTCAGAGGCACATTTACTTTTAGAAAAAGATCTGGGCATTCCTCTTGGTTGCATAAATTTCTGTCTAAATAATTCAATTCTCACTTAGGTGTGAATTGGAAGAAGCTGATCGGATTGGTAACAAAATTTACAGTATTAAAATGATTATTGTCTTTTTCTATTTCCAGATAGATTGAGAAGAAAAACCTCAAGATTTGCACAACCATAATCCTTAAGGTCTGACATGGTGCAAAAATCGTTGCTAGAGTCTTAAAACCAGATTTAGTGCAAACTTTATTGGTGTTTTAAGAATGTAGTTATGATTTGATGCTGCTCAACATAGCGTATGAAGACGTTGTAGCGATAACCAACTTGAAAAATAAGAAGAAAGAAAAGGACCCAGTTTACAAACACATTTTCTGAATGGAAAACTTTGTGCTAAAAACGAGAACTTTGTGTGTGTTCTCTAAAGACAAGAAGACAATGTGTTTGTTCTTTTTATGAGCAAGCCAAAATGGGATGCTATTAATGGAATAACGAGGGGAAGGCCAAAGGGTTGACATAGCTCGGGTAAAACACTTCAGACGAAAAGCTAAATAGTTTAGAAGATGACCGTCAAGATGTGAGAAAATACTCAGAAACAAATATTGTAATTTAACAACAACTTTTAGGTTGTTTGTTGCAGTAGAGCAAAATGGAATAGATCATCTTGCTCATTAAGTGAATTCCGTCACACTTCACTTACTTTTCATTTAACCAGTTGTTGTTCCATTTATTAGTTAATTGGTTCTTGGTCTCGGCTTGGGTAGAAAACACACATCTGTCCGGTTGAGGTGAGATAATCCTTTCATCTTTGGGTGTTGTAGAGTTTTGTGTCAAGATAGAGACGCATTTTTTTGTAGCTTGGATGGGGATGGTGGATAGAATAGAATAGAATATTGTTTATTTTCCTTAGGCAAATTAATGCATTAATAGGAAAAAATGATTCGACAATAAATTGAGGAATGAAAATAAAAGAAACAGTGCCTGGAGACTCTTCACATCAACCCTTATGTTTTTGGAGTA
>Ga0194133_10010946_pt1 | contig 10127 bp, 6 predicted proteins | sample TA2KigOf40mmetaG_FD_155448 | JGI IMG/M metagenome (GOLD analysis project Ga0194133, IMG submission 155448) | Freshwater microbial communities from Lake Tanganyika, Tanzania - TA2015055 Kigoma Offshore 40m | ecosystem: Environmental > Aquatic > Freshwater > Lake | place: Tanzania: Lake Tanganyika... | reverse complement strand
ACCTGCGGTTCATTCAAGATGCGGCCAATCAAACCTGGAGCCCCGCCGCGGGCACTTTCCCCGGTTGGCCGAGAACGGCTCGGGAAATCACCTTTCTCGACCCGTGCATGGGCAGCGGGCACTTCTTGGTGTTTGGATTGCCGCTGTTGGCAAGGCTGCGGATGGAGGAAGAGGGCCTCGGCGCGGCCGAAGCCGTGGTGGCCACGCTGAACGACAACATCCATGGCCTGGAACTCGATGAACGCTGCGCGCAGATCGCCGCGTTCAATGTGGCCCTGGCGGCGTGGAAGCTGGCGGGGTTCCAGCCCTTGCCGGACCTGCACCTGGCCTGCTCGGGCCTGGCCCCCCATGCCACGGTGGAGGAATGGACGGCGTTGGCCCAGGGCGATTTGAAACTGGTGAATGGCATGACCCATTTGCACGGGTTGTTTCGAGATGCCCCGGTGCTGGGAAGTCTGATCAATCCACGCGCCGATGACGGCCACTTGCTGGTGGCCCGCTTCCATGAGCTTGAGCCGCTACTTAACCGAGCGTTGGCAAGGGAAAGCAATGATATGGCTCACGAACAGGCCATTGCCACGCAGGGGTTGGCCAAGGCGGCCGAGCTATTAGGCCGGGAGTTCACCTTGGTGGCCACGAATGTGCCGTACCTGGGCCGGGGCAAGCAGGGCGAAGTGCTGAAACAGTACATCGAGACGCACTACTCCATCGCGAAGGCTGACTTGGCCACAGTGTTTGTACAGCGGTGCCTGGAACTGTGCCAGGCAAGTGGCAGTACCGCCCTGGTGACTCCACAAAACTGGTTGTTCCTCACGAGCTACAAGAAGCTGCGCGAGGAATTGCTGAAAACGCGGGAATGGGATTTTGTTGCCAGGCTGGGTGCTCGTGCTTTCGAAACCATTGGCGGGGAGGTGGTGAATGTGGCTTTACTGGTGATGGGTGCTTTCAATCCAGTAAAAGACCACTCCATGGCTGGTTTGGATGTGAGTGAGGCGAAGAGTCCCGCCGAAAAAGCGAACCGCCTTGCCAATCATGTCCCAACTTCTGTGAAAGTATTGGAGCAGGCGGGACAGCTTGGAAACCCGGATGCGAGGATTGGAATCGATCATAATGCATCCGCGACCCTACTCTCTAACTTTGTGAACATATTCAATGGTATCTGCAGCGGAGATTATCCGCGTTTTGGCCGTTTCTTTTGGGAAATATCCTTGCAACAAGGCGACTGGCGATTTCAGCAGTCCACTTCCGATTCTTTGGCCCCTTATTCTGGCCGAGAGAACGTTTTCTGGTGGCAGAACGGACGGGGTGACTTTTACAATTTTGTAAAAGAACGGCTTGGTGAATCACAGGTGTATTCTTGGATTCGTGGGGCAGAAGCATGGGGAAAACAGGGGGTGTTAATCAGTGCAATGCGGCTTTCGGCCTCTATTTATACTGGCGATCTTTATGATGACAATACAGTAACACTTATCCCTCATGACGAATCACATTTGGCTGCCCTTTGGTGTTTCTGCACCTCGGACACCTTTGCTTCGATGGTGCGAGAGGTTGAGCCAGCATTAAAAGTGCGTGGCTCAATTGTAAAAATTCCTTTCGACCTAACACACTGGCAGGCAGTCGCAACCGAGAAGTACCCCAAAGGTCTACCCGAACCATATTCAAATGAGCCAACACAGTGGCTGTTTAAAGGGGAAATTTCAACTAGCACAAATCCTTTGCAAGTGGCAGTAGTTCGGCTCTTGGGTTATCGTTGGTCCGATCAGTCCAAAGATAGCCTATTAATCGATCCTTTTGCTGACAGCGATGGTATCGTCTGCCTGTCCTCCATTCACCGTGAACAACCTGCTGCTTACCGCCTGCGCCAACTGCTAAGTTCCGCTCTAGGCACCTACGACGAAAAAAAGCTAATCCAGCAAGCTAGTCCAAAAGGGTCCAAAACGACTTCCTTGGAAGACTGGCTCCGTGACGAGTTCTTCGAGCACCACTGTGCCTTGTTCCACCACCGCCCGTTCATTTGGCATCTGTGGGATGGTCGCAAGGATGGTTTCAGCGCCCTGGTGAACTACCACAAGCTCGATTATTCAAAACTGCAAAAGCTCACCCACACCTACCTGGGCGAGTGGATTGGCGTGCAGCGGGCCGACGCTAAAGCCGATAAGCCAGGCGCCGGGGAGCGGCTGGCCGCGGCCGAGCGGTTGCAGCATCAACTGGAAGCCATTTTGGTGGGCGAGGCCCCGCTCGATATTTTTGTGCGCTGGAAGCCAATCAAGGAGCAGGCCCTGGGCTGGCACCCCGACCTGAACAATGGCGTTCGCCTGAACATTCGCCCATTCATGCTGGCAGAAGATGTCGGCAAGAAAGGTGCTGGGATTCTTCGAGCCAAGCCCAACATCAAATGGGATAAGGACAGAGGCAAGGAGCCAGAAAGGCCCAAGGCCGCCTATCCCTGGCTCTGGTGCGCCGATGAGCCGGTGAAAACTGATCCGCAACCAGGCGATGAATTCACCGGCCACCGCTGGAACCAGGTTCATTTGAGCCTACAGGCGAAACGCTAAGCGCGCGGGTAGGCGAAGACCAAGGAGCCAGGGCATGTGGCATATCAGCAGAAAGGGAAAAAGCTTTGGCCCCTTGTTGCCTGAGAAACTAGCTGCATTGATCCGCGCCGGTAAAGTGGACGGCACCGATTTGGTATGGATGGAAGGGATGGAGGCTTGGATACCTGCCAACACTTGCCCACCCTGGGCTAAGTTGTTCGCTTCTACTCAAGATATGGCGCCAATGGAATCTGTCGCCGAGCCAGTGCAGGCACAGGTTTGGCAAGAGCCATCGGTTCGTGCGGTTTACAAGGACCCCGACCCCGATCCGATCGTTAATCCGCTAAAAAGATCGATATATGTGATCCGTTGTGCGTGGGCCTTGAGCTTGGTGATGTTTGTGATCTTTTGGGCCATCATGCCGCCAGGCGATGGCGATTTTATTAATCAGCATGCGTTATCGATCAAGTTACAAGGCGAAATCGGCTGGGGCATTCTGTTGATGCTGTGCACGGCCGATATTCTCGTGTTTCATGTCATTGAAACGCTAATTCACTTGAACGCCAACATTGCGATCGCCGGGAAGACTGACGAGGGGTGACCACATGACAAGCCAAAGCGCCCAAACCAGCTTGCGATTGCAGGACCGTTTGGTGGAAGCCGTTCGCAAGCAGGCGGAATACAATCGCAACGCCGACCAGAAGCCGCGTGCGATTGTTTGGACCGATAAAGAGCGGTTTTGGCAAACACTGATGCCAATGCTTTCGACCCACATGCCGGAATTGATGGTGGGCACCAAGCCCGGCGAAGCTGTTCCCGCGGATTGCCAAGGCGGACCGGCCTGCACGGTCAGGTATAACATCGACCGGTATTCGGGCGACCATGTGCCCGTGGTCTACCTGCCCGGGGTGGACCGGGCCGATTTCCGCAGCCCTGAGACATTTCCCAAGGAGTACCGGCACCTGTATCCAATGCGGCACTTGGGTGCATTTTTCTGTACGGCCGGCGACAGGGATTGGAACCCGGTGAACTTCCTCAGCTCGAAGGAAACCGCCCTGGGCTTGGAAGTGAGGGCCGACGACAAAACCAAGGCCGTGGTGCAAGGCAATCTGCCTGAACTGTTTTCCAAACCTTTGGCGGAGCTGCGGGGCAAGGCGCTTGATAGCGGAGCTCTTCAGGCGTTGCTGGTGCCCGATGTGACACGCAACATGCTCGAATGGCTGAGCCAGGGAGACGGCATTGCCAAGGTATGGGGCGAGGCAAAATGGAATCTGTTTCAACAGGTGGCTCACAACCAATTCAAGATTCAACCGGCGCGCGATGGAGTTTTGACGGCCGCTGAAAAGCTGGTGGAAGGCGGCGGAGCCTGGGACAAGGTTTGGGAACGGTTCTGCGAAGCGCCGCTGCAGTACAAGGGAATTCAATCTCGGTTGAGCCAGGTTGTTCCCAAATCGTTGACCTTCGATAGCAAGGTGAGAGACCGACTGCCCCAGCACAATCTGGAACGCGAAAAAGACACCGCTGCGGCGTTGGTAGCCTTGGCGGACGGCGTACCCTCTCAGGAAGCCCGCCAAAGGCTGGGCGAACTGGCCAAGCAGGAAAGCGACCGGGTCCAAGGTCCCTGGGCCACCCTCGGTATGGCGCCATTGGCCAAGGCTTTGGTGCCGCTGGGGGCCATGGTGGAGGCGATGTCGGCGACGATCGATCCCTCGAATTGGGATTCATTGGCCCAAGGCTACTGTGAAAAGGCCTGGAAGGTGGATCAGGCAGCCCGACAAGCCTTTGCCTCGTGCCCCGACGCGATCAACCAGAAGTTGGTGGGCCAGGCGCTGCAAGCGGTGTACAAGCCCTGGCTGGAGCAGTGGGCCGAAAAGGCCTGGCAATTGACGGCCAAGGCCCCTTACCCGATGTCGGAACCGGCCAAGGCTATTGCCGTTTCCAACGAACCGGGATCGTTGGCGTTGTTTGTGGATGGCTTGCGCGCCGATGTGGCGCTTCAACTGGCTGAGGAACTGAGGAGCCGGGGCCAAACCGTGGCCACAACAACCGCCTGGGCGGCATTGCCCACGGTGACGGCAACGGCCAAGCGAGCCGTTTCACCCGTGGCGGAAAGCCTGACGGGCGGAAACATCTCCGACGCGTTCGAGCCGATGGTGGCAGGCAAGGGTAAGCCATGCAAGCACGATGATTTTCGCGCCATTTTGAAAAAGAACGGGATTGAGGCGCTCTCCAAGGACGATCGGGGCGACATCAACAAAGCCGGGTGGCTCGAAATCGGCAACCTCGACTCGATGGGGCACAGCAACCAGGCCAAGCTGGCCCAGATGGTGGACCAGGAGGTTCGCGACCTGGCCGATACCATCGCGATCTTGGTGGACTACGGCTGGAGCCGAATTCAGGTGATCACCGACCATGGCTGGCTTTGGCTGCCAGGTGGCTTGCCGCATGTGGAGTTGCCGGGGCACCTGACGGCCAGCAAATGGGGGCGGTGCGCCCTGGCCAAAGAAGGATCCAAGCACGGCCTGAAAGAGGTGAATTGGTTTTGGGACCGGAATGTGCCGGTGGTGCTGGCACCGGGGATTGGCGCTTTTCATCAAGGCACGGAATACGCCCATGGGGGGCTGAGCCTGCAGGAATGCTTGCGCGTGCACCTGATGATTGAGGGGGCGGGCCCGCCAGCGGCGCCCGTCAGCATTTCCTCGATCAAATGGACAGGGTTGCGGCTGAAAGTGGCCATTGAAGGCACCAGGTCGGGGCTGTTACTCGATATTCGGCTCAAAGCGGCGGACGCCAGCAGCAGTGTTTTGCTGGAAGGAAAGCCGGTGGAGCCCAACCCTAGGGGCCAGGGGGCGTTATCGGCGGATGATGCCCATGAGGGCGCCGCGGCTTTTCTTGTGGTGTTGGAAAACGGGCAGGTGATTGCCAAGCAAACCTTGACGGTGGGAGAAAACTAACATGGCGCTCGACGAACTCGACCAAATTGCCGCGACGGCCTTTGAGGGCTACATCGTTCGCAAGGACCTGGCGCGCAAGTTCAAGGGCCTGTATCCGGTTCCCAATTATGTGGCTGAGTTTTTGTTGGGCCGCTACTGCGGCAGCACCGATCCCAATGAGATCAACGAGGGGTTGGAGATTGTTCAAAAGCAGATGGAAAGCCGCACGGTGCGCGCGGGCACAGAGGAGCTTTTCAAAGCCAAGGCCAAAAGTGAAGGCCGGGTGAAGCTGATCGACATCATTCGGGCCAAACTCGATGCTTCCAACGGCTGGTACGACGCGGAAATCCCAAGCCTGGAACTCGATGATGTCCGTATTGACGATGATCTGGTTCACAAGCATGAGCGCATGCTCACGGGCGGATTTTACGCCGAAATTGAGCTCACCTACGACCGCACCATTTCCGAGGAAAGCGACGGTAGGCCGTTCGGCATCACCGGCCTGAGGGAGATTCAGGTCAGCAAGGGCGATGCCCTGGGTACGCTCATTGAAGGACGCAAGGCATTCACCTTCGACCAATGGAAAGATTTTTTGATCCGCAGCATCGGGATGGAGCCTTCGGTGCTGGAGGACCGGGTGAAAAATGTTTTGCTGTTGCGCATGATCCCGTTTGTGGAAACGAATTTCAATTCGGTGGAACTGGGGCCCCGCGGCACCGGCAAGAGCCATATCTACCAGCAAATTTCACCCTATTCGCATTTGGTTTCGGGCGGCAAGGCATCGGTCGCGAGGATGTTTGTGAATAACGTCTCGGGGGCTAGGGGACTGGTCTGCCAATACGATGTCGTGTGCTTCGACGAAGTGTCCGGCATTTCGTTCGACAGCAAGGACGGCGTCAACATCATGAAGGGCTACATGGAGAGTGGTGAATTCTCCAGGGGCAAGGATAGCATTCGCGGCTTCGGCAGCATGGTGATGGTGGGTAACTTCGATGTCGATGTGACGCATCAGCAGCGCGTCAGCCACCTGTTTGGCCCCATGCCCAAGGAAATGCGTGATGACGCCGCGTTCATGGATCGGCTGCATTGCTATTTGCCCGGTTGGGACATGCCCAAGATGCACAAGGATTTGCTCACCGACCACTTTGGTTTGGTGAGCGATTTTCTGGCCCTGTGCTGGAACAGCCTGCGCCAGCACAACCGCAAGCAGAAATTCGGCCAACGCATTCATCTGGGCAACGCGCTGAGCGGCCGCGACACCAACGCGGTGGAAAAAACCATGAACGGTTTGCTGAAACTGATGTTCCCCGACGGCAACGCCGAGCTACCCGACGAGGCGATTGAGTGGGCCGCCCGGCTGGCACTGGAATGCCGGAGGCGGGTGAAAGAACAACAGAAGCGTGTTGTGCCCTCGGAGTACCGCAACACGCAATTCAGCTACCACATGAACGATGCCGGTGTGGAGAAGTTTGTGGGCACGCCCGAACTTCACCAGGAAAACAGCATTGGCGACGATCCGTTGCCGCCAGGCCAGGTCTGGGTGATGTCACCCGGGGGCACCGACGAGGCGCCCGGGTTGTTTCGGATTGATGTGACGGTGGGGCCGGGCTCGGCGGTGAAGCTCCTGAACCAGCCGGCACCTCCAGCTTTGAAGGAGTGCGTCCGTTGCGCGGAACAGAACCTGTATGCCCGGGCCAAGGAGCTGGTGGGGGACCGCGATCCGCGCTCGCACGAGTTTTCGGTTCAGGGCAGGGCATTTGACGGGAACAAGTCTGGCTCGGGCACGGGGCTGGGCATTTTGTTGGGCCTGTGCTCAGGCCTTTTGGAAAAGAACCTCAAGGGTGGCATGGTGGTGGTGGGCGGACTCAACCTCGGCGGCTCGATTGAGACCATCTTCAACCCCGTGGCGGTGGTGGAAGCGGCAGCCGACAAAGGTGCGAAGGTGATCCTGATGCCTATTTCCACCCGCCGCCAGTTGGTGGATCTGCCCGACGAGGTTGCCACGCGGGTCGTCATCAGCCATTACAGCGACACAAGGGACGCGCTACTCAAGGCTCTGGGGTAAATCTTAGTGAATGTGAACGACGAAAAAATGCTCAGGGACGAGCTTTCCAACTTTGCCTGCGAGGGCGCATACCGCGAGGGGTTGTCCCGCATTCTCGATGGCTTTTTGGGCAACCTCGGCAGCGATCAAAAATCGGTTTGGGTGAGTGGCTTTTACGGCTCGGGCAAAAGCCACCTTGTGAAGGTGCTTCGCTACCTGTGGACCGATACACCATTCGCCGACGGCTCCACAGCCCGCTCTCTGGCTCACCTGCCAGAAGACATCAGCAACAAACTCAAGGAGCTCAGCAACCAGGCAAGAAGACTCCAAGTGCCCCTGGTGGCCGCTGGTGGCATCTTGGGTCCAGCTACTGGAACGGTGCCTATTCGGCTTCTCAAGATCGTGTTCCATTCGCTGGGGATTCCAGGGGATATTTCATCCGCCAGACTCTGGCTCGATCTGCGCCACGACGGCAAGCTCGATCAAGTATTGGAATCGATCAAATCCACTAAAAAAGATCCAGAAGAGCAATTCGATAAAATCTACATCTCTAGTTCCTTGCACAAAGCCTATCAGCAAGCCTATCCCGAAGCTGGTAGCTTTGAGACTATTAAATACTCACTGCGGGCTCAATATCCGCCCCAAATCGAAGACATTTCCATTCCCGACATGATCAAGCTTCTCCGGCGAGCGCTGTCTGAAGACCCGAAGGAGCTACCGCTTACTGTGATCGTTCTTGACGAGGTCCAGAACTACATCAACAGCAATGCCGATATCGCCAATGAGGTGCAAGAGACCGTCGAAGCCTGCTCCAAAGACATGGATGGTCGAGTGCTATTTGTGGGCACGGGCCAGTCGGCGTTGTGCGAAACGCCCTATATGCTAAAGCTAATGGGTCATTTCACGATCAAGGTGCGGCTATAGGAAACCGATGTTCTAACCTTAGTCACTGAGAGTATTACAAAAACTAGAGAAGTAACAAAGATAATCAATCGGAAGTAATATTCAAAAGAAGGTTTTTTCAGACAACCATATTAGATCGAGCTTTAAATAGATGAAATGGATTGATCATCCCGATAAAAATGCAAATCGAGTCTATATTAATAAGCCCCACTTACTTCGGCTCCACTGGGGCTCTTTTGTTTCTGCCATGGCTCCTGGTGTTGTTCCTTGATCGACTCGCCCCTCTCTTCGTTCAGGGCTCCTAAGCGATGAACGGATCTCAATGTGAAGGCCAGACAAAGGCTGACGATGCTTAGGAGCCCTGAACGAAGTGAGGGGCCCTCGCGGACATTCAACAATCTGGCGCCACAGTTCAGAGGTCACTCGCGCCAATCGACGCTTTAGCGACATGAAAGGACTAACGGAATGATGGCGGGTGCCGGGGTCTTGAGCAGGTCAGTTATTTGAAGTTAGCTCTAATGAGCAAGGGAATGCGGCCCGTAATCCGTTCCGCGCCATCGCATCCCATCCCTGCGCGGACGCCTTCTCGAACGCCCGCAGCAGGGCATCACGCCGGGTCTGGATTCGCAAAATATCTCATGAATCGATAGCCCCTTGGCCTTCAGCTTCAGGCCCTCAACCGCAAGCCTTTCGTAATCGATCAGGATCCGCCGCAGGTTCTGCATTGGGATCGGCTTCTTGTAGCGCTATCGATCGAGTTCAGTTAGCTTGTCCACGCACGGGAGGCTGATTCACTCCCGGATGCGTATCTGGTTTTCTTCAACAATCCAAAGCCGCCCAGTTAATGGTTCCGATGCCAACAAGGCCATTGCCTGTTGAGCCAAGCGCACAATAGCTGAAACATGTTGTGTTACAGGGCGAAGCACAATCAAGCCTTGGTACTCGGCCGGTGGAAAGGTTCGGATATCCGCAAAATCCAGATCAAGCGTGATCAGGCTCCGTTTTTCAGTCAGGCAAGCGTCGGCAATTCGTGAGTCTGGCTGACCTCCCAATGCCTCATCAAGAACCGTGTGCATGTCATGCCCGGCTTGCCGAAAAAGTTCGGCCACTTCCAAGTGGCAAATTTTCATCCGCCTTGAATCGCATCAGACAGCTACCGGCACGGGCACGAACCGCTCCCGGGCCAAATCCGCCGCACAGGCCAACGCCGCTGAAATGTCACTTTCCTGCAGGCTTGGGTAGCTTCGCAGGATCGATTGTGGGGCTTCACCGGCAGCGAGATTGTCCAGAATGGCCGACACCATCACTCGTGTGCCCTTGATGCATGCTTTGCCGTGGCAAACCAGCGGATCCGCTTGGATTCGGTCGCGCCAATTCATGATCTGTTACTCCACATTGAACTCATGATATCGGTAGACCTTGTTCCTTTAAACCAGTTGTTGCCAACCGCAAGACCCAGCCAGCCCGTTGCCTGGCTGGCCGGGTTCGCTTCTTTCAAGCCGCTCCTAGGCGGACTCACCCTGCTGCCGCGCCACCGCATCCCATCCCTGCGCGGGCGCCATCTCGAACGCCCGCAGCAGGGCATCACGCCGGGTCTTGAGCTCGCCTCCATCAGGCGGGAAGCGGAGGCGGCGAACGGCGAGATCCACTGGGGCGACGAGATGGGCTTGAGATCGGACCACCAGGCCGGAACCTCGTATGGCAGGCGGGGCA
>Ga0194133_10010945_pt1 | contig 10127 bp, 8 predicted proteins | sample TA2KigOf40mmetaG_FD_155448 | JGI IMG/M metagenome (GOLD analysis project Ga0194133, IMG submission 155448) | Freshwater microbial communities from Lake Tanganyika, Tanzania - TA2015055 Kigoma Offshore 40m | ecosystem: Environmental > Aquatic > Freshwater > Lake | place: Tanzania: Lake Tanganyika... | reverse complement strand
AGTGAGTGTTGTTCCTGATGCGGTGAGATTTTACTTTAGCGTCACCTCACTTAGCGATAAGAGTGCAAGTGCGCTATCTAGCGCATCAAAAGCTGCTTCTAGCGCTCGGGCAGCGCTAAAGTCAGAGAATATTGCCTCCAAAGATATTAAGAGTTCAAACCTCTCGGTCTATCCAGAATACAACTACACCCAAGAAAAGGGCTCAGTAATTATTGGATATCGAGCTACTCAATCATTTACGGTAGTAATTCGAAAAGCTGAGAGCGCTGGAAAAGTAGTTGAATCAGTGGTTAATGCAGGCAATGAAAGTGTTGCCATTAATGGCATTTCGCCATTTATCTCTAAAGGATCTGTAGCAATGCAGGAAGCTAGAGCTGCAGCAGTTGCTGATGCAAAATCTAAAGCCTCTTCCTATGCCAAGTTTCTTGGAACCTCATTGGGCAAAGTTGTTTCACTACAAGAAAACTCTGCTCCTTCATATTCATTCCCAATGCTTGGAGTCGCTAAGGCAGAGGATGCCTCAACTCCTGTAATTGATCTTGGTGAAGAGGAAGTCTCTATCTCTATCACCGTGAAATGGGTCTTAAACTAAGAGCACTTGTGGTGGGTAGTGGATTTGAACCACTGAAGGCTAAGCCGGCGGATTTACAGTCCGCTCCCATTGGCCACTCGGGCAACCCACCCTTTAGCACTTGATTGCGCAAGGCTAGCAACTCGCCCTCGCGCTCACAAATTACTAATTATTACTTGATTGAGGCCTCATAAATGCTCTGAATTGTTGCATTCAGCATCGCATCAAAATCAGTATCGCTTTGTTGAGCGCTTAGCCCCTCAGCGAGCGCCCTTGAGAAAGAGGCAATAACGCCAGTATTTTCAGCAAGCATTTGATTAGCAACTTCTCTTGAATATCCACCAGAGAGAGCAACGACTCTAACAACGCGAGGGTGATCTACTAGCTCTTTATAGAGATTGGCTTTTGTTGGAAGAGAGAGCTTAAGCATGATGTTTTGATCGCCGCTTAGGCTATTTGCTTGCTCTATTAATTGCTTCTTTAGAATTTCTTCAGCTTCTGCCTTCTCTGCGCTCTTGATATTTACCTCAGGCTCAATGATTGGAACAAGGCCGCCTGCGATAATCTCCTTACCAACTTCAAACTGCTGCTTAACAATTTCATCAATTCCTGATGGGTTTGCCATATTAATTACTGAGCGCATCTTGGTGCCAAAGACTCCATGCTTATTTGCAGCGGCAATTCTTGCGCCAAGTTCAGGAATTGGCTTCATTAATTGAACGTTATTTGCCTCATCTGCTAGTCCGTTATCAACTTTAAGGAATGGGACGACTCTCTTTTTATTCCATAAGAATTCAGCAGAGCCCATGCCATCAATAGTGCGCTCCATGGTCATTTCAAAAAGAATTGCGCCAATCACACGCTCGCCATTAAATACTGGTGACTTGATTAGGCGTGAGCGCATCTCATGCATGCGATCAAACATCTCAGCTTCATTGGAATACGCAGATTCAGTAACGCCATAGAGCGCTAGGGTCTTTGGCGTGCTGCCACCTGATTGATCAAGGGCTGCAATAAAGCCTTTGCCAGATTTAACTTGGGCAAACATTTCGCTATTCATCGATACTCCTTAAGAGCTGTTTATTGGGCTAGAAATCTCCGATTGCCTCGCATACAACGCTGAATCCGAGAAGGCTCTAATTCTAATAGGTCAGCAGAGCTTCAAATAACCAGCGATTTCTCGCTCAAAATCCTCTCGCGATACGGTATGACCATGGCTGATAGCAGTTTTGATGTCGTTTCCAAAGTTGATCGGATGGAGCTAGATAACGCTCTAAACCAGGCTTCTCGCGAGGTTGCCACCCGATTTGATTTTAAAAACACCGGAGTAAAGATAGAGATGTCTGGTGAAAAAATCTTAGTTGAGGCTGAAACGGAAGAGCGAGTGAAAGCGGCCCTAGATGTCCTAAAAGAGAAGATGATCAAAAGAGCAGTATCACTAAAGCATCTTGATATTGCAGAGCCAGCTCAGAGCGGCAAAGTCTTTCGAATCTTCTGCTCGATACAAGAGGGAATCTCTCAAGAAAATGCTAAGAAAATCACAAAGCTTTTAAAGGATGAGGGGCCTAAATCTGTAAGAGCACAGATTCAAGGAGAGGAACTTAGAGTTTCAAGTAAGAGCCGAGATGATTTGCAGAGCGCTATTGCGCTAATTAAGGGAGCTAAACTGGACTTTGCTGTTCAGTTCACTAACTATCGATGACCAAATTTAATAAAGGTCTACTTTTTGGCATCTCCGCCTACATCATCTGGGGACTACTGCCACTTTATTGGAAGCTAGTTGAAGAAGCCGGCGCATATGAAATTTTGGCTCACCGTGGAATCTGGTCACTTCTAATCTGTATTTCACTGCTTGCTTTAAGAAAACAATTAAAGAGCGCATATCTGATGGTTCGCAGCTCGCGCACCCTTTCTCTTTTGTTTTTAGCCTCAGGTTTATTGACAATTAATTGGGGTGTTTACATCTGGTCAGTAACTGTGAATCGAGTAGTTGAGGCAGCACTTGGCTATTACATAACTCCGCTAATTAACGTCACCTTCGGAGTTCTACTGCTTCGCGAGAAATTAAGGCCAGCGCAGTGGATTGCTGTGGCCCTGGCGGCTGTGGGAGTAGTGATTCTTACCCTTGGATATGGCTCACTTCCTTGGATTGCGCTGGTTTTGGCGATCTCTTGGGGCAGTTATAGCTTGATTAAGAAGTCCTTAAATCTTGGAGCTCTTGAGACTTTATCTTTAGAAACACTATTTGCTTTTCTACCTAACTTGGTTTTTCTGCTTATTATCGAAAGTAAAGGCAGCGCTGAATTTGGTTCAACTTGGACCATATCCTTACTGCTATTTGGAGCTGGCGCAGCAACTGTTATTCCCCTATTGCTATTTAATGGATCAACTACCAGATTGCCACTAAGCACTGTTGGACTCTTGCAATATATAACTCCGACAATCATGTTTTTCATTGGTATCTTTATAAATAATGAAGATATCTCGATGACTAAAGTTTTTGGGTTCGCTTTTATCTGGCTTGCTCTTGCAGTACTAAGTCGAGACCTTTATCGATCAAGCCGTCCGCTTGATGACGGCATCGCAAAGGCCCTCTAGAGCGCTGCGAGCAGGTATTGCTGGAAGTGGTTCAAGAAGTTGTTTAGCTTCTCGCGATAAATTGTGAAGATAGCTCTTTGCATCCTTAAGCGCTCTGTGCTGGCGAAGCTTGGTAAGCACTTCTGCGATTTTCTCTTCAGGTATTGGGTTGTGTAGCAACTGCCTTAGTTCTTGATCTTCATCTAACTTAGAACTAATAATCTGCAGAGTAACAAGAGTTGGTATTCCCTCTTTTAGATCTGTCCCTGGAACTTTGCCTGATTGAGATGCATCACTGCTGATATCAATTACATCATCCGCTAATTGAAAAGCAATGCCGATTTTTTCTCCAAATCTAGTTAGCGTTTCAACAATCTCTCTATCGGCTCCTGAAAGCATTGCTCCAAATCGAGCGCTAGTTGCAATAAGAGATCCGGTCTTATCTGAGACAACTTGAAGATAATGCTTAAGTGCATCATCTCCGCTCTTTGCTCCTTGAGTCTCTTGAATCTGGCCAATTACAAGCCTTTCAAAGGTCTTTGCCTGCAAGCGGACCGCTTCTGGCCCAAGATCTGCCAATAGATCTGAGGCTTTTGAGAAGAGGTAATCTCCGGTAAGGATTGCAACAGTGTTGCTCCAACGACTATTTGCGCTACTTACTCCGCGTCTTAACTTAGCTTCATCCATGACATCATCGTGATAAAGCGTTGCAACATGGGTGAGCTCACAGACAACTGCTGCTGCAATAACTGGATTGCTCTGACCCTTACCAAAGTGCGAGGCAAGAAGAGTAATTAGGGGGCGAAAGCGTTTTCCTCCTGCTTCGACTAAATGGCGAGAGGTTTCAATTAGTAACGGGTAATCACCTTGAATATGGCTACTTAATAGCGCTTCGACTTGATCAAGGCCAGTCAAAAGCTCTCTTTCAAGATCTTTATCGAGATTGGCAATTCCTAGGCTAGCCATAATTAGCGTGTGAAGGTTGCAAAGGTTGCAATTAAATCAAGAAACGGCGCAGGAAATATTCCTAGAGCTAGAGTTGCAATAGCTGCAATCCAGATTGTTAAGTTGGTATAGAGCGATGGAATTGTCACAGTCACAGTATCTTCTGCTGGATCACTAAAGAAAATCATGACAATTACTCTGATATAGAAGAAAGCAGCGATTGCACTTGATAAAACACCTGCAACTACCACTGCAATATTTCCACTTTCATAGGCGGCAGTAAAGATTGTGAATTTGCCAATAAAGCCAGCAGTAAGTGGAATTCCAGCAAAGGAGAGAAGAAATAGCGAAAAGATTAAAGCTATAGCTGGCGAGCGTTTAGCAAGTCCCACCCAACGGTTTAGATCTCCAACTTCGCCAGATGAATCTCTAACTAAAGTCACCAGAGCAAAAGCCCCGATAGTGGCAATTCCATAGCTAGCTAAATAAAAGAGCGATGCCTTTAGGCCCTCTTGATTAAGAGCGATAACTCCAGTGAGCAGAAAACCAGCGTGGGCTATTGAGGAATAGGCCAACATTCGCTTGATATCTCTCTGCGCAATAGCGATAACTGAGCCAACAACCATGGTCAGGATTGCAATGGCAGTAAAGATCGGCTTCCAGCTATAGACCGCCCCGCCAAGTGAGACGTAGAAAATCCGAAGCATCGCGCCAAATGCTGCAACCTTTGTGGCTGCTGCCATAAAGGCAGTAATTGGAGTAGGCGCTCCTTGATAAACATCAGGGGTCCAAGAATGAAAAGGAGCCGCGCCGACTTTAAATAGCAGACCAACACTTAGTGAAACCATACCAATAATTAGGAAGACATCATTTCCTGGACCACCTGAGACAGCGCTTCTAATTCCTGCAAGTGAAACATCGCCGGCAAATCCATAGAGAAATGCTGCGCCGAATAGGAAGAAGGCAGATGAATACGCCCCTAGTAAGAAGTATTTAAGAGCTGCCTCCTGAGACAAGAGTCTGCGTCTTCTTGAAAGTCCTGCCATTAAATAAAGTGGTAGAGAAAGAACTTCTAGCGCAACAAATAATGTGATTAAATCATGGGCCGCTGGAAATAGCATCATGCCGCCGATTGCAAAGAGGGTTAGGGGATAGACCTCAGTTTGAATCTTTCCAGATTCAAGAGCTCTTGCTTCTTCATTAGAACCTGGCACAGCAGAGGCCTGTGCAGCAAAAGCATCAATATCTGCAATCAGTAAAAATGCAAAAAGCGAGAGAATTAAAATTGTTCCTTGCATAAATAAGACTGGGCCATCAATGACTACGGAATTAACAGCTGCCGTTGTCGTAGCGCTACCTCTAAGGCGCCAAACTTGAGAAAGGCTTAGGACAACAGCGCCTAGCGATATTGCCAGTTGAATCGGTGCGCGAACTTTTGCCGATAGGAAAGCTTCAACAATTACCCCAATAATCGCTACGCCAAAGATAATTAGCATTGGCGCTAAAGCGCCATATTCCAGAGCTGGTGATTGAAAACCCATTATTTATCGCCTCCTACCAGGGGCTGCGGATCGCTATAGCCCACCTTAGTAATTGTTACTTGGGCAGCAGGATTAATAATTTCAAGGGCTGGTTTAGGATAAAAACCAAGAGCAACAATTAGCGCAATGACTGGCGCAATTGCTGCAATCTCACGTCTATTAAGATCTGGAAGATTTTCATTCCCAGCAGTAGTTGGACCATGAAGAGCTTTCTGCACAGGAATTAAAATGTAGAGAGCTGCCAGAATAATTCCGAAGGTGGCAATCACTGCAGCTAATGGATACCTAGTGTAGGTACCAACCAGAACTAAGAATTCACTGACAAAGCTTGATAGACCTGGAAGCGCTAAAGACGACAATCCTGCAATAAAGAAAGACCAGGCAAGAATAGGAGTGACTCTCTGCAAGCCTCCGAAGTCAGCAATTGTCGAGGAGCCGCGTCGAGAAATCATCCAACCAGCAATTAAGAAGAGAGCTGCGGTTGAGATTCCATGATTAAACATATAGAGCGTTGCTCCAGAGTTTGATTGAGACGTCATTGCAAAGATTCCTAGAGTGATAAAACCAAAATGCGAAATTGATGTGAAGGCAATGAGTGATTTAATATCCTTCTGACCAATTGCAAGAAATGCTCCATAGATTATTGAAATCACAGCTTGAGTAATTATTAAAGGCGTAAAAGTCCTAGAGGCCTCTGGAAATAGCTCAACGCAGTAGCGAATCATTCCAAACGTTCCCACTTTATCCAGCACGCCAAGTAGGAGTACTGAAGTTCCAGGAGTTGCTGACTTTGCTGCATCTGGAAGCCAGGTATGAAGTGGCCAGAGCGGTGCTTTAATGGCAAAGGCAATAAAGAATCCTAGGAATAAGAAGTTCTGAGTAGTTGCATCTATCTCAAGAGTTGAAAGCGCGGTGATATCAAAAGTTCTACCTATTTGATTCCCAGAAATCACAAATATGCCAATAATTGATGCAAGCATTAAAAGACCGCCAAAGAGGCTGTAAAGCAAGAACTTTACCGCTGCTGCTTGTCTTGCCCCGCTGCCATAACCACCTATGAGGAAGTAGACCGGGACGAGCATCGCTTCAAAGAAAACATAAAAGAGGAATAAGTCTGTTGCTGCAAAGACACCAATCATCATGGTTTCAAGAACTAGGATCAGAATATAGAAGGTCTTGACGCTAAATCGACCACCCTCTGATTCATTCCATCCCGCTAGGATCACAATTGGTACTAATAGCACTGATAGCAAAATCAGAATTAGTGATATTCCATCGACTCCAAGTTGATAGCTAATTCCAAGGGATGGAATCCATGAATATCGCTCAACATATTGAAAGCCTGTTACGCCTCTATCAAATCCAATTGTCATGGTGATTCCAAGAAATGCAACTAAAACAGATACAAGCAAAGCGCTTTGCTTGACTAATTTTGCATTAGTTGCAGGAAGCAGGGCGATTAAACCAACTCCAATTAGAGGTAGTAATCCCATACTTGTTAAAAGGTTCATAGCGTCACCACCAAAGCGGCGAATAGAGCAACGAGTGCGCCTATAAGAATTAGTAGAGCGTAATTACGAACATATCCTGTTTGCAGTTTGCGCATCCCTCTAGCACTTCCTAGCGCGCTGGAGCCAACTGCTCTAACTGCTCCATCAATAACACTCTCGTCGGTTCTAACTAATAGTTGAGTTAACTTCTGACCAGGGCGCATAAAGAGGAACTCATTGGCATCATCTTGGAGAAGATCTCGTCGAGTTACGCGAGTAAAGATGCTTACCTCACTTGGCGCTCTCTCTGATAACTCTCCGCGATACTTAATAAAGGCAATAGAAACTCCGATTATCACTGCAACTACTGCAAGAGTTGTGACAACTATTGGGGGCAAAAACTCTGCATGTTCGTGATGATCCTTATCAACAACTGGGGCTAGCCACTTAACAATGGCCTTGCCGCTATAGAGAAGGTAGCCAGAGGCGATTGAACCAACAGCCAAAACTGCCATAGGGGCCCACATCAAAAATGGTGATTCGTGAGGCTCGCTTCCCTGCGCCCAGCGCTTATTACCAAAGAAAGTCATGAGCATTAGGCGAGTCATATAAAAGGCTGTGATCACCGCTCCTAATAGAGCTGCAGAACCAAAGAGAACGCCTTGCACGCCTCCTGCATTAAATGCAGTTTCAATTATTTTATCTTTTGAATAAAACCCTGCAAATGGCGGAACGCCAATAATTGCTAAGTATCCAAGACCAAAAGTAATTGAAGTTATCGGCATAAATTTAGCGAGTCCGCCATAGCGTCGCATATTTACTTCATCATTCATGCCATGCATGACTGAGCCTGCACCTAGGAACATTCCAGCTTTAAAGAAACCATGAGTTAGAAGATGCATGATTGCAAATGCATATCCAGCAGGACCAAAACCTGAGGCCATGATCATGTAGCCAATTTGTGACATAGTTGAGGCAGCAAGTGCCTTCTTAATATCATCTTTTGCCATACCAATGATTGCGCCAAAGAGTAAGGTGATAGTTCCAACTATTACTACTGCTAGTTGCGCAGTTGGTGCATTATCAAATACAAAGTTAGATCGAGTAATTAAATAAACTCCAGCTGTCACCATTGTTGCGGCATGGATTAAAGCTGAAACGGGGGTTGGACCAGCCATCGCATCTCCAAGCCAGGCTTGAAGTGGGAATTGTGCTGACTTACCCGCTGCTGCCAGTAGCAGCATCAGACCCATTGCAGTAAGAGCGGCTTCACTTGCTCCGCCAACTTTCTCTTCAATTCCAATAAATGAAACAGCGCCAAAGTTTGCAAAAGCAATCATTACTGCAACTGATAATCCAAAGTCACCAACACGGTTGGCCACAAATGCTTTCTTGGCAGCAGTTGCATATTCAGGTTTCTGATTCCAGAAGCCAATAAGCAGGTAGGAAGCAAGGCCAACGCCCTCCCAGCCCACATAGAGATTCAGGTAAGAGTCCCCAAGAACTAGTAAGAGCATTGCTGCGATAAAGAAGTTCAAATACGCGAAAAAACGCCTTCTATCCCTGTCATGGGACATATAGGCAATGGAGTAAACGTGAATCAGAGTTCCAACTCCAGTAATGAGTAGAACGAAGGCTATGGATAACTGATCGAGCAAGAGCCCAGCATCTACATTAAAGGTCCCTACGGAGATCCAAGTAAATAACTTCTGGGTCACAGCCCGTGATGCCTCTGGGCGATCTATCATTGCAAAGAATTCCATCGCGCCAACTACAAAAGTGCTTGCAGAGATCAAGGTTGCAAATACATGCCCCCACCTATCAGCTTTTCGACCAAGAAGCATCAAAAGCGCTGCGCTAAAAAGCGGCAGAGCGATTAAATAAACTAAGTTCTCTGAAGTCATTTATCGATTCAACAAACTTGCATCATCAACGGATGCAGATCGACGAGAACGGAATATTGTCACAATAATTGCAAGGCCCACGACAACTTCGCATGCCGCTACAACCATGGTGAAAAAGGCCATAACTTGGCCTTCTAGATTTCCATTAATTTTAGCGAACGTAACAAAAGCTAGATTGGCAGCATTAAGCATAAGTTCAATACACATGAAAACAACAATTGCATTCTTTCTAACAATAACTCCAACAGCTCCTATTGAAAATAGAATTGCTGAGAGATAGAGATAATTTGTTGGATTCATTACTTGTTGCCCTCATCATCGATCTTTGGCAATCCTTCTAATTCATAGCTCTTAGATTCAGCTACATCACCTCTGCGATGGAGCACTTCTGCGATTGAAAGATCAGATGGTTTTCCATCCGGCAATAAGGCTGGAAGATCTAGCGCGTTATTTCTGGCATAAACACCAGAGCCTGGAAGACCTGCTGCTGTTGCAATCGATTTTCCACGAAAGCGAGCAATAGATCTTGATTTTTGAGAAGTTCTAGCAACATCGCTCTTCTCTGAGTGAGCAAGAACCATTGCACCAAGGGCTGCGGTAATGAGAAGGGCTGAAATGACCTCAAAAGCCCAGACATAATCGCTAAATAGGTATTGAGCCAAGCCCTCGACATTTCCACCGCTATTTGCTTCCTCTAAGCCAACGCTAGGCCTTCCAAGCTCTGCGCGAGCGATGAAGGTAATTAGTGTTAGCGAAAAGGCTAGAGCTGTAAAGATTGCAACAGAGCGAATCCCTTTAATCTTTTCAACTAGCGAGTCTGATGAATCCACTCCGACTAACATCAAGATAAATAAGAAGAGCATCATTACCGCTCCGGTATAGACCACAATTTGAACAATTCCAAGAAATGGTGCTTCGAGAGCGATATAGAAAATTGCTAAGGTAACCATCACCCAAGCAAGCAGAATTGCAGAGTGAACAGCTTTTTTCATAAATAACATAGCAACCGATGCCAAAACGGCAAGAGGAGCTAGTACCCAGAATAAAGCTGATTCACCGCTCATTACTTCTCTCCACCTGCCTTTATATCTTGCGATGG
>Ga0194133_10010944_pt1 | contig 10128 bp, 7 predicted proteins | sample TA2KigOf40mmetaG_FD_155448 | JGI IMG/M metagenome (GOLD analysis project Ga0194133, IMG submission 155448) | Freshwater microbial communities from Lake Tanganyika, Tanzania - TA2015055 Kigoma Offshore 40m | ecosystem: Environmental > Aquatic > Freshwater > Lake | place: Tanzania: Lake Tanganyika... | reverse complement strand
AAGCGCGGCTGCCAATTATATAAGAGATTCTTCTTTTAAGGTTTGATATGTGTGTCTTCCATGACAAGTCTTTATCAATTTGAATCCCTAGTGCCTTGATGCAGTCTTTCAATTCAACGGGAGACCCTTTTACATTAATCAGAACTTTGTTCTGCTCTTTGCCAAACACGATCACTTCAGTTTTAGCATGGTTCACTTTTATTTCAATCATCTTGAGGTTTTTAATATGTGTATCCAGGATGGTAACCATACTTGATTCATCTCCTGACCCTAGACTACAGTATTGTAATTGTGGTAAAATACTGTAGATTAAAACCACTATTTCCATTATATTATATAGTATCATAATACTCTTTCCTCTGAATTTTAAGTTCAAAATTTGTATGCTAAAGGCCTTTTTATCTTCCATGCTTTGTTCAATCAGTGCCTTCAGGATTGACATTTTGGAGGCTATCTATTTTTAGAAGTTCTACTTAATTATTGACATTTTTTCTACACTTCATGAGAGACTATAGTGAGGTAAAATTAAATTAATTTTGGTACAAAACTAGACTTTTTACAAATATCTTGAAAAGTTCAGGTTTAATTTTTCTTCAAAAAAAACCTTTGATATTGACATCTATTGATCCATTGGCCAATATCAGATTGAGGGATCACAATTCAAAAAGTACATCAATCAATTGATTTTTTGTAGACTGAATATTTTGCACTTTTGAAATGCTTGATGAGCTCCTATCTTCTTTTATTCCTCCTCATTTTGCAACATCCTATCCATTAGAATGAGGAAATAGCTCCTCTTGTTGCTTGCATGAGTTTACAACAAAACTCAGAGAAAGCCACCAACCATTATTGTGTTCAAAACCTTAACCAACATGATCAATATCAGTGTGGCTTGTTGGATGTATAATATGATCTCAAGAGAGGATCAGATGGAAATGGAAAAAAAATCTTATAAAGATACATTAAAACCAAATAATTTAAAGATTGTGGAACATTTTTATAATAGCTGACTGGCAAAATATTAACTTAAATGGAGATTAATCTTAGAAAGGCCTTAAGCCTCTACCTGTGCCTCTACTTTCCTGGATTAACATTGCTTTTCAAAGGGCTCACCAAAGTGACTATTCATTAGAAAATACCTTCAATTCAAGCCAATGGAGGAAAAAAAACATCCTTTTGTTATTGGGTTCTATTTTGGAATAAAAAGTCTGAAAACTCACATGGAAGTCTTACACAAATTATTGTTGAAGAGCAACAATTGAACCAAATTTTGATTTTTTGTACAACCAAAAACATAAAATTACTTTTCCCTTGTCTTTACCTTGAGAACTTTGAACAAATCCAGATTACTGACATCTTTGCTGAGATAGAAAAAACTTGGAATTTTCAATTTGGTCCCTTTGAAGGGGTATAAAAGAGAAGAATGTAATTTGTTTTTGGTTAAAATTGTATTCACTCCATGTCTGGAGAGTGTATTTATGTAACTGAAAGTACCACATGATAAACTTTTTTCACCACTTACATTAAATATTAACTTCCTACTGAAATTCACCCTTTGAAAAATGATTTTTATAGAAAGAGAGGTGCTCTGAAAATTGAGCAAGCAAAGTATCCTAGATAATGGTGACACTTCCCAATCAAGTCATTGATATTGATATATTGACTCTTTCTTAATCATCAAAATAACATTTAATTTTAAGAGTCATAAAAAGTACATTTTCATGATTTTTCAGCTTTAATTATGGGGATGATGACGGTGGTACCATAGGAGACTTAGTACGCACATGCCACCACTGAGAGGGAAAAATCCGGATTTTTTATTTATTTCCAGTCTAACATCAGATCTTACATGCTCCATCAGGGGTAAAAACCTCAAACATGTGCGCAATGGTTATCGCTGGTGGACAGGGTAGAGATGGGGCAGAATACAAGTTTTGATTCCGTTACAAATTTCTTTTCTACTTAAAATCAGCCAATCAAACTTAAGCATTCTAGCAACTTGCGACTCTCTGTTTTTAAAGCATTGCTTTCCAATTTTACGTATACATGAATCAATAGGGTAGCCCTTAAGTACAAAGGTCAGGCAGGGGTGTTCTTGTTTGAGGTAAGAACCAGAAAAGGACGCTGAAGATAGTATGATTTTGGTTGATTGATTTTAGGGTACTGTCATAATGTAAAAAACAATGTTGGAAATGGTTGAAATAACTTTGAAGGAAAATCTGATTAAACTGAATATTTGCCTAGAAAAGATTGTGAAAATAAAAAGTTTAAAATGAATGTCAGAACTACTAAAGACTATTTAAGTAACTTTAGTACTTGTTTTTCTTCATCAATCTTGCATTTTCCAAATGTAAAAGATGTTGTAGCAAAGTGATTCATTTCCTAAGACTTTTAAAGGTTGGGTACTTGAGGGGAACAACTATTATAATAAATGGGCAGGAAAAAAAGTAGGTTCATTCAAGTAAAAACCCCAATTCATTTTGGACATCAAAGGAAATGAAGAAATGTATTTTGTGATGAAAAGCTAAAGGTTACAAATCAAACAAGGACTTCAAGATTACAATTCCAGTAATGGGGAAAGAACTTAATGGATTATTTAACTTGAGGTTTTATGAATAGTTTCAAAATTTATTGGTTGCTGACATTTTCAAAATGAGGTCTGTTTGTTGTTTCCATAGGAAAAAGTAAATAATCCACATACTTTTCTTCCTTTATGGTCCTGCTGTGGAAGTAAACTTGATCTCATGTCATAAACTGGCCACTACAGCAAAGATCCATGTCATGCTTTTTCATATTATTATACTCAGTCCATGACAGAAGATAACTGGAAAATCGATTTTTTCCCTTTTCCTTACATCCTCTGTTGCTATTTTTACATGAAAAAACATCTCATCTAACCAATTTTTGAAAAAATGTTTAACTATAGAAAATCAATAAATTGATAAATGGATTCCGGAAGTTTGTCACAACGTGGTTTCCACGTGGTCAGCTGTGTATGGAAAAATACTTTCAAACAAGCATTATTAGTAAGAAAAAGTTTACTCTCACAAATTGGTTTTGTTTGTTTTTGATCATTGCCCCAAACCTGGTTTACCCTGGTCAGGGCACAGGCTACATGCTTGTTGCAAGTTTTATCATCAGTGATGGGGGGCTTTTGAGAATGTTGCATCAACTGACTTCTATAGATGGTACTAGGAATTTAAGAGCTACTAAGCTGCCCCCTCCCTCTCCTCGTGCCATGCCCACCGGGCACTCTTCCTTCTGCGCCCACCACTCGCTCCTCCATCCACACCCACCGCTCACTCCTCCTTCCAGGCCCTCGCGTGACAGGGCAGACATTGGGGTTTTATATATATTTATTTTTATGGATTGACTGGTTTCTGTGATCTCACTTTTTCCCCCATTTTGTTTGTCTCAGTTCTGGCAGGGCAGGACTAAAACAGATCAAATGCCTGGATTGGGTCCAATGGGGTTGGTATGGCAATTCATGGCACCCATCCTCAAACCTTACTCGCCTGAGATAGGCCCACAGTAAGGGCGGCTTCCACAGCAGACATGACTGCTTTTGCTGGGTGTCTCAAACCAAACTCCACGAATTGGTGTTTTGAAAGTTGTTTGTTGTCATTGTCACATGGGTTGTCTCAGAACCTAATTCAAACCTCTGAAGTCTCGTACCTGCCCCGCAATAATGGCCCCGCCAGTCGGATGATCCACCGTGAAATGAGCATCGACATCATTGATGATAGCTACTCATCGTCCATCATCATGGCAGACACTGCCAATGAAGAAAGTCAGGTGAGATAAACTTTCACATTTTCAGTGTTTTTTTAAATTGTCATATCTTGATTAAAAAAATGGAGTTAAAAAGCGTGCAAGATGATATTATCCGCAGTGGTCTCCATGACTGAGAGGTTAAAGGCACCTTTTGGAGAACTAAGATCTATGGTTGTGGGTTTGATCCCCAGCCGTGATTGCAATTTTTACACTGACATGAAAAAAGAATCAACGAAGCACGCTCAGTCTGGGGTGTTAATGATCTGAGTGACTCCGATAAAGATGATTACTGTGAGTAATTCATTGCCTGAGTCTTTGCTGCATTTGACTATTATTATAGATGGATTGTGTTCACTTCTATAATTTCTTTATTTATTATGCAAATCCCTTTGGGGTTGCAGTTAATCTCATACAGGATTGGAATAAATAAAATACATTAAAAAGATTTATGGAGGATCATATCAATCACAAGGTCAACTTATCTATTCTTGTCTAAAAATAAATTTCATTTTATCTCTGCACATATATTTGCATAAATTAGAGAGATAAAAATAAAGGTTGAAAAATAGAATAGATTAGTGATGGGAAAAAGCTGAGCCAGATTGCAAGCTGGCTTTGGCTGGATATTTTTTGTCACCTAAACTCGGCTCAGAGCAGCTGGCCTCTCACCTTCCATTAACTCAAGTATTGGCAATCTTTTTTTGTTCAAAAGTTTATAGATATCAATGATTAATACCATCAGAAATATTCTCAAACACAAATTTTCAAGTATTTTTTTGGTTAATTGAACTGCAAATTAGAGATGGGCCCTGACCCGACCCGAGCTTACTTTTGACCCGCAGTAAATAAGAGGCCGACCCGCCTCCGACCCGGGTACTTTCTGACCCGACCCAAAGAGATTTTTTTTGACCGGAAATTTTCCAAATTCAAACCCAAACCATAAATGGCTGACCCGACCCAACCCGAGCCACAAAAAATTGACCCGACCCCAGTCAAAAATTTTTGACCCGGATCCATCACTACTGCAAAGTAAAGTTTATCAGCCTAGCTCTTCGAACACATTTGGTTTGGTTGGAAGTTGTTTGGCTCGATCCGGCTTGAAGCTTACCCAATTTGGGTTGACCCGGCACACTTCTTTTCACTGATAGCTCTGCTTCACTAGGGTCCATAAAATTTGGCTTGGATCCATTACTATTTCTATACTTTCATGTCAAATTGAAATTTATTACCCACAGGTTGCTGTGGCTGTTGTGATAGGTGTGGATCCCAGTGATGATGAAGATGCAACAACAGTTCATGGTTGTGATGATGAAGAAGATTACGAAGAACTTTTGCCATTGGAAACTGAACTTTTGCCAGAAATATCAAACAAAGGGGTATGAAAGATAACATTTTGCTATTGTTATTCAGGCTTTCTCATAACATGCCAGCCTTTCGTGTTTACAAATTAGGCCCTGACAATGGATTTGACCTAAAAATTAAGTCCTAATTAATCAGTCAGATTTCCCTCTTTCTCTTCTGCATAATAAAATTATCATTTATAGGAATGAAAAATTACAGTTTGGTTTTGAAAAAAAAGAATAATCAGCACTATTTCCATTCAATCTGTTTTTTTTGTCTTTTGGAAAATAAGGTCTGTGTAAATTTAAAAAAAAAGTTTTGTTTTATTGCATTGTTGGGAGAGAATGAAAGCAGGAACCTTTTTTTTATATTTTGCTTCTGCTTTCTATTGATCTGATGAGAAAAATAAAATGTAAAAAGTATGAAGTTTCATGTCAAAAAAAAATCGAATTTTTTTACTGCAAAAGTTGAAGTGAATTGCAAGTCTTTTTTTTCACCTCCTTGAAACTGAATATAACTTTTGAATTTTCCCTTATATGTATGAAAAAAGTTTTTGATTTTTAATTCTCATATAGGCCAGAGTGAAATTTGATTTTGTGGATGAGACAACAAATCGTGGTGTTCAACTCCAACGTGAACTTTACCTACAAGAAATACATAAGGCTCTCAGAAAAGAAAGTGACAGAATCAATCAGGTAATCAACACTTTAGTGGAAATTAAAAAGATCGAAAGCATGTGAAATCGTCGAATAGCAGAAATCACCCAATGCAAATTCACCCAACACAAAATCGCCCACCTACTAAATCATCCACCAGTAGATAAGATGACCAATTTGTCCACCACATTTTTTTGAAAAAAAATTGACTACCCCCTAACGTCTTTGATAGCTCCCACAATTTTTAAGTTGAACAAGTCATGTTTCCCCCTTCTAACCTAAAAGGGCATGTTTCCCCCTCATTTATCCCAAACAACCCTGCCTTTTAACAAAAAGGGCATTTATTGCTAACCTAACCTGACCCAACCAACCCCCCCAAAGCATGTTTCCACCTTCCTAACCCTGCGGGGCATGTTTCCCCCTCATTTATCCCAAACCACGCCCCTTTTAACAAAAGGGCATCTATTGCAAACCTAACCTAACCTGACCCAATCAAACCTCTAAAGCATGTTTCCCCCTCATTTATTTCAACCAACCCCCCTTTTAACCGAAAGGGCATTTATTGGTAACCTAACCTAACGTGACCCAACCAATCAATGCCTTGTTTATGTTATGAAGGGCGATTTTGTAGGTGGGCAATTTGATCATTTTACATTATGGTAGGTGATTCGGTCATCTTATGTTATGGTGGGCAATTTTGTTGGCGATTTTGTCATCTTATGTACTGTGGGTGATTTGGTCTTTTTATGTACTGGTGGGCAATTCCTCATTGGGTGAATTGGGGATGGGCAATTTTGCATTGGGCGATTCATCATGTTCCCCTATCTATCAAGATGGATAAAACAGACTTCCTTTACCTATGTCCTTTTATTACGCAGGAACCGTTGGAACAAACTCCACCAAATTTTGTACATACCTCAGGGCAGACTCGAGGAAAGGTTCTTAACATAAGTATGAGCCTATCAAACAGTCCCCTGGGTCTCCCAACTCCAAAACCTTAACATATCATGAGAGTAAAATTATCATGTTTCTTCTTAAAAAAGTAAAAAAAGGGGGAGCCTTAATATTTCCTTACTGCTTCGATTTTTGACCCCAGCCACATGGATGTTATTAAAGGTAGGTATAAAACAGGCATGGCTAGGTAGTTGCTCATATAATGGTGATATAAAGATTATAATAATCACTATTTGTCGAATCGATTGTTGACCAAATTTATAATTTGTCAAATGACATTTTTTAACAAAATCACAATTCATCAAATCACTATTCGTCGATTCATCAAATGGCATTTTTTACCAATTTACGATTAGTCAAATAACTATTTGTCGAATGACATTTTTTACCTTGGGTTAGGTTCGCTTAGGCTAGGTTAACGATAAAATGTATGGTTAGGAAAGCAATAAAATATCATTGCTAACCTTATTGTGTGCTACAGTTATAAATGATTGAAGCAAACAATTTTTCTCATAGTTAATTTATTTTAGGATCTTCTTGATTTGGGCCTTTTTTCCCATGATCCTCCTGAAGATGCTCTCCTCTTGAGCAGAGTTTGTGATCTTGTGCCCAACCATATTGAAGGGGTCAATCAGACAACCAAAGCCTGGAGACCACTGGCAGCTTTCAGGCCCCATAGTTACAGTGATAGTGACCTGAAAGCAACAAGGTGAGAGAAGTTTTGTAACCCAATGCCACCAATTTTGAACATTTTTTTAAATTTTTTTAGAGCAAGACAACAAAGGAAGAGGCTGTTGAGAAGGAAAGAGTCTTCTTGCAGCTTTCATCCTCAACCTCAAACTTCCTCAAAAAGTTTACCTTCCTCTCCTGGTTGTAGCAATGACCAGAAGAGGTCTGTAAGTGACCTCTTAACTCGGCCAGGCTGTTCCCAACAAACAACAATTGATCAGGCAGAGCAACCCCTTTTTGATACTCAGATAAATAGGGAGCTCATGTTTCTGGATGGACTTATTCTTGACCCCAAAAGGCTGTTTGGAAGAAGGCATTCTATTTTATCGGTAAGATAAAATCAATTAATGTTAATCATAACATTTACATTTTTTGCCTTTCAGGTCTAGAATTATTACAAAACTTTACATTTAATCAAAAAGTATTTTTTGTGAAGTAACATAAAGTATATGCAACAATAGAAACAATTGAAATTTATGAGAATGCATTAAAGTTAATGACCTTGATGGATCCACTGTAGTTATAAGAGATAAACTATTTGGTCTATTTTGACTAGCTCAACCCAATCTTATTTAATTTTATTACAATAAATTATCCAAATTTAAGAGAAAATAGTATATAATGAACCCCAAAAGGAACAAGTTCAAACTAAACAAATACTTGAAAGATCAAGTAGTATTAGACAAATACTACAAAGTGGAAAGTGTTATCTAAAAGATGAAGGTGATGGGCCTGCTGTTAGGTATATGTGTGTTTCATATTAGTTGTTTGCCCCTCAAGTTTCTTCTATTAACATATATGAATGACTTATGATGCTACGCCATTGCTATTATCTGACGTTACATCATTGCAGTAATGTGATGCTACATCATCTATTTTTTCAAAAATTAAGTTGACATGCATTTTTTGTATGATGAAAAATGAAGATCCTTGAATGAGCTGCTGAAATTTTGTATACAGACTCCTCACATAGATGCCCAAGCGTGTGCGTGCTGGCTTTGCCTAGCCTAGTCTAGAAAAACCCTCATATCTCAGCCCACAGAAAAGATTTCAAAAATTTGGCTAGTAGTCTTTTTGGCCTTAAAATGAGGAGTCTACGGGCAAAATTTCAGCTCTGTAGCTTTAAAGCTGAGGGTAGAGTTTGAGGATGGACAACACGTGTAAAAAATTTGACCCGTATTGTTTTTTCTTACTGTCCTTTCGCTTGCTTCACTCGCTTGTGGAGGATTAAAAACAAACAACAAATACAGGTGGCAACTTAGCTGCTCTTGGACAGCTAGTAACAGATAATTAGATTAAAAAGTAAGACCATAATCACATTTTGAGCATTCTTAAACAATTTAAGTAAATGTTTAAATGTAAGTAACTGATAATTGACAGTGCCTACCAACATCTTTAGTTATTTGGAATAATAAATGACTTCTGCTTCCTGTCTGGTTCAGTAAAACTTGTCATTTTTCATCTTCCAACCCATTTGATGTGAGATTAATGGTACATCAAAAGAGCTGGGGCAAATGTCAGAAAAACAGCATCTACTTTACACAGAACAATCACTCTGTTTTGTAACCTACATATCTATCCAACTCCTGTTTGTTAAATTGAATATTCTCTGGAGTGAAGTGAATTTAAGCACTTTTCATTTCAATGGGTTTTTTTACATAACCATACTTCATATGCCTATTAATGCACCACTGTATAAACAACAAATTCTGTTGCAGAGTTAATACAAGAACACAAGAGCAAACAAGGTATTATATTAGGTCATAATACTTTTTATTGTGCAACTTTAGCACACAATTTCCTGTATCCATGCATGAAAACAATGCACAAATTAATTATATGTGATCTTTATTGCTTTAGCCATCTGTTTGCTACTAATCTTGCTTTGAAGCTCCTGATCTTTTTTCTTAATTTTGTTACACCTTTCATCAGGATGGCAGTCACTTCCCTAGGCATTTCTAGCCCTCTAGAGATTGCTCTGAGAACACATACTGAAAGCAATAAAGGTTGAAAAGCATTTTTTTTAAATAACTGTGATTGCCTAAATGTGGGTTCAACAAAAAATCATGAATTTATGAACAAAAAAGGCCCCTTTTTTCTCCAGACAAAATTAATCTAATCTTTTTAAGGTCAGTTTTGTGATTTCCCCCTCCATTTTCAGCTTTTCAGTCTCTATTTTGAGGTAGTCAATATCATCTGATGTCTTTGATCAATCATTCCACTCTGGCAGATCTCATACTTCATTTGTAAGGTTATCACTCAACTCAATACCTTTCTAGAAGTAAAAAAATAATTGACCTCATTAATCCACACTTTCTACAAAATCAACAAATATGACAAAATAGCCATCCGGGGCCCGGCGCTGCCGGGGAAAGTTTTTGTGATATTTAGTCACCCATCTGGACATTTTTTGTAAAGCAAAGTTTTTTCTCCCGTGATCTACCCTTCCTGATATCCCAGAGAGATCAACCCTTTTTTATAGTCAAGATACACTATCCATTCCTTTGAGGTTGGCTCTGCTGAGAATGAAGAACTATTAACATCCTTGATCAAAGTGACATTAATTAAACAGGAATACAACCTTTCGTCATACACCAATTTGCCGTATGCTAGTTCACCATACGACGACTGGGTTAGGTTACGTTTGGTTAGGTTAGGTTAGGTTAGGTTAGGT
>Ga0194133_10010940_pt1 | contig 10130 bp, 3 predicted proteins | sample TA2KigOf40mmetaG_FD_155448 | JGI IMG/M metagenome (GOLD analysis project Ga0194133, IMG submission 155448) | Freshwater microbial communities from Lake Tanganyika, Tanzania - TA2015055 Kigoma Offshore 40m | ecosystem: Environmental > Aquatic > Freshwater > Lake | place: Tanzania: Lake Tanganyika... | reverse complement strand
TCAATTAAAAAATGGTGATTCGGTCAATCTTCATAGCACCATAACATGAACCTGATCGCAAGGCAAATTTAACAATTTCTTAGATCTTAGTTTTGGTTAGATACCTTTTGGCAAAAATCAAAGGCACATATTTTTGTTGTCAAGATATATTTAGCCCATAGGGATCTCGAGACTTTTTACTATTTTGGATGCAATATTATTTTGAGCACCCAACCTTTTTATCCACGTTAGATTCTCTAGTACACTTGATCACCGTGCTCCTGTTTCCAATGTTGATAAATAGGCTTGCGTACCTATCCACATCAACAAGTTATATTTCATCATGAAAGATTTTGTAGGATAATTACGCCCTTAGTTTTAAGTTTAGAATGCAAATTTATATTTTTAATAAATTTCATCGAGCTTTTACTCTCTATTTTTTTTAGTTAGACCGTCACATAAGTGGCATGTGAAATTATATTGGGTCAGAGCTATTCCGTTTACGTAACAGCATAATTGTATGCGCTCCCAGGAATAGTCTACATATATTGTTCAACTTGGTACTTAGAAGGAAATCACTTTTATTAAAAACTATTATTTCAAATTTAAATAGCTTACCTCAGTCTGATCAGCCTCTGAGCTTTTCTTCTTCATCATGGTCAGAAATTCCTGATGGTATTGATAGTTAAATTTTTCATATCATCTTCAAAAATAGAGTAGATAACTTACATCAAAATCTATGGTTCCATCACCATTCAAGTCAGACTCCATAACAAGTTCTAGAATTTCATCTTCAGTGGGATTCTGACCAATAGATCTCATGACTTGCAAAAGCTCTTTGGTAGATATGGTTCCACTACCATCCTAAATAGTACATGATTAAATCAGATTTAGAGAGCACAGCATTAGTTTTGGGATCTTCGGATAGTTGTGTCAGACCTTGTTATAGGAGTGAAATAAAAAAACCGTTGGTTTTCAATATCATTTGTTGACTCGGTTCTTGACATATTTCATCGTCTTTTATATTCTAACAGAGAGGGAGCGTGTATCAAAGCAAAAGAGGATACAGCAGCTGAACTAAGAGGTGCAGTGACACGAGGCCTCTTTATGAACATGGATTAAAGGCACGAAAGCTGGTTCAAACCCCATAGACTTTGGTTCACTCAATAAACTCGCAAAGATTATATCTAAGAAAGTTATCCCAGACTAACGCTTCTTTCCTTGTAAAAGGCTTGAATAGACTGAGTTATTTTATCCTAAAAGTACAGTAATTTCATGGGTGCTGCTGGACATCCTCTTGGCCAATGTTGACTGATCATGCAACACATCAGCTGTGGCCTAAATGTGTCATGATATCTGGCTTGGTATCTCAGGGTCAGGGTTCAAATCCCGTCACCTCCAGCAACCTTTGATCCCAGGTTACTAAAAAATTCCGTAAAAAATATTCCCTGCCAGGATTAATAACATCTGTCATGATTGATTTTGCTAGACGCACAAGTGAAAAAAACCAACAAACATTTTGATTTAAAGAGGCGAATGAGGCAACTAACAAATGAGTAAGTAAGAGGTGGTTCTTAGAAACCACCTCATACTGAGTGTACTTTCAAACATCTTGTTGGATGACTCAACATACATAGACTGAGCCTCACTGCCCACGCTGCAGGAAAGATTTACATCGTAGTAATTTTGGGTTTAGCAACAACTGAATCCCGGTAGCTCAGGTTGCGTCAGCTGTTGGTAAACCCTTACATAATCCCAAAATTGATTTTTGTGACCCTTTCTCCCAATATTTATCCTATCTCTATGCTCATGGACAGTAAGCTTCACAAATGTGCAAAAATAGAGCATATGTGACATCACAGGTATGAATTACATTTCTGTCAATTAAAAGAGCATTCTTGACATTTGAAAGCTATAATATCCTTCCTAAATGGCCATTTGAAATCTGTTCCAATTACAGCCTTAGCTAAAGAATTTTTGTCAGGGCAAAAATTTCTAAATCTGCAGTAGGTAGGTTATGTGGAAAAATGTAAGGAAAGATTAAAAATCTTTATTGCATGAAATAGTGTTAAAGCATTTAAAGTGTAAATTTTGTTTCTTTGACCAGTTTCAAAATTTTCTCATTTTTTTTCATGAATCTCATGTTAGTTTTGATTTTCTTTTCTATTCACAAGGAATCCTTATCACAGTATCTCAAAATCCTATCTTTCTCTCTTTAGAGGACTTTTAAGCTGCATCCCTTCTAACATTGCAATTTCTGATTGAAGAGAAACTGCCATTATAATTGTAATGTTTATTGAGAGTCAGTTAAGAAATATAATTCATTGCAAACACACGTGATTTTTGTTTCGTGGTGGGCATTGTTTAAAGTACATACTCTAAAAGTTCAATTAAAATTCTTTCTGGTGTAAATTTATGTAGATAGCCCTAATAGGATCTCAGAAATTTATCATTTATTGTCACAGAACCTATCTATCCACATCTGATTCCCGAGCACACTTGATCACTGCGCTCCTGGTTCCGATATCGATAAATAGGCTGGGGCAACTAAAGATGAAAACTAGTTATTTTTCACTATTCTTAGACCTAAGATTGTGCAGGTTAATTATTGGCCTTTGTTTTAATGTTAGAATGCAAGTTTTTACCCTTTTATTTTACAATAAAATACTTTGAGCAATTACTCAAACTTGTTCTCTTTAAAGTTTACCGTCAGCAAGTGGCACGTTTGATAATAAAGGATCAATGTTGTTTTGTTATCGAGATCACCAAAGGTTCGGTCTCAGGGATAGTCTACATTTATAGGCACATCAATAAAATGTAATAGTACTCTTTAAAAATCCTTTTATAAATTTTCTGTCTTATTTAAAAAAAGTATTTTCAAATATTCATACAAACCTTCAAATCCGTTTATAGCAATCATTTATGTGTATTATCTATCGCTATCCTATTCTTAATAGTGTCGGGTATAAAAGAGTCTATAGTGTTAACATATGGTAAGGTTGAATAAAGATTCAAAACCAGCGACGTTGTTTCTCTTACGATCAAGGTCTGATTTATCCATTTATTTCTCCTCCATGATAACTTGTACAGTTTATTTGATTTATCTCAATAATCGGTTACAATACTCTGCAAAGTGTCAAATCTGCCGCAGCTAAAACAATGTTGATCATTACACCCTCTTTTTAAGAAGATAAATAGCCTTATAATGTTACTGTGCATATTTACAGACCAGATGTCTGTCCATCTGTCTGTGTGTGTTTAGCAATATAAAAATTTGAGTGTGAAACAAACAGACAGATGAAAAACAAATAAATGCAATACAAATTTTCCGGAAAGCACATGGCCTGGGTGGCCAATAAAGTACTAAAGTAAGATGCATACCTTGTCAAACTCATCAAAGGCCTCTTTAAATTCAGCATGTTGAAGCTCAGACAATAGATCCATTTTTTCTTTTCAAGTCCTTTCTTCTTAACTACAAGAGAAACAGTTTACATTGAGTAATAAGTTTTATTGACCTCATTCACACATTTATTAAAGAAATCAATATATTTTACAAAAGCTGTAACAAATTTTACAATTTTAACATAATTTTATCTTCTACAAACAATTTTTTCTGGTATAGTTAACATCTTGAGATGATCAACTACTTCTTAGTTGCTCAAGTTTCCTTAAAATGCAGCCAATCCGTTTCAGCAAATATACCAAAATTTTGGTTGTTTACATATTGGGTGAGTCACACAACCTATGTGCCTACAAGTTTTTTCAGGGCGCAAGTTAACTTTTTTACAAACTACTTTTTCGGCACGATGTGTACAATTGTTTACTACTAGACACTTTGTGTGACTTTGCGAAAGAATTGGATTACAAGTTATTTTCAAACTCTGCTTCATCGCGGACCATGTACACGTCTATTTTTTTTCTCAAGGTATTTACAGATTCTGTGACTACTGACATTTTTTTGGGACAGTTTACATGCTTTTAACGGAACCTCTACAGATTTTTTTCTGTGAAGAGTGCACATATTTGTTTTGATTTTTAGTTGTGGGACTTGACATCAAAACAAATTTGTAGAAAATCAACCAATCAGGGAGCCGCTCTTCAAAATCAAAACAAATTGTCAAGTTCCACAACTAAACATCAAAACAAATTTGCACACTTTTTACAGGAAAAAAACTGATAATTAATGCTGAAAAATTTTAGAGGTTGCGTGAAAAAAAATGTTAACAGTCACAGAATCTGTAAATACCTCCAGAAAAAAACGGTCGTGTATTTGGTCTGAAGAGTTAAAGTAACAAGTGTTCATAGACCAGTACCCCTTTCTCTGCACTTTAAAACAGAACTCTTGCATAACTCTGGTGTCAAATGACTTCTACCTTCACAATAGATTATTGTTGTAAAAGCACTGAGTCAGTATTGAAATACATTTATTCAAAGAAACATGTGGCTTTGATTTTAGGTCCTAACATTCACTATAGAGTCATTTGATAGTTTAATGATATATGTAGTTATATTGTATAGTCTCTATAAAAATCAAGAATTAGTTTTTTGCAAGTTAGAATAAACTTATATTGCGTTACATTTTATAACGTACTATACATATGTGTTCCGTTCCATAAACAATCTTATGCTACTTGTATGATTGACTTTAAAATCATGGGTTCCAAACACTATATAAAAGAGTTTGCTCATTTTAATAAACATATCAGTCTCTCTTTGTCCTTTATTTGGGCAAGTGTTTGCCTAGCCCTATCCTAACTTGATGTTATGACTCTTTGAGGATAAAAATCTGGAAAAATACAAAAAAATTGGGAGATTGTGTTTGGGAAAACCATGTTTGAGAAATCTTTGTTTGGGAAAAACTCTGAGCACCCATTCTCCTCCAAGAGCGGAATGAGTGGAGAAGTTTAGAACTTTCAATATGGTAGAATTGTGTCACTCACGCCTGCTTTTATAAGGGATCTGTCGGTCCGTCCATCTGTAGCCTCAAACTCCTATCTCAGTTTTAAAGTTAGAGAGCTGAAATTTTACATATTAATTCCAAGAAAGTTAGCAAATATTTTGTCTTTGGGCTGAGTTAGGGTGTTTTTCTAAGGACGGATGGACGGATTGACAGACAGATGACATATGCCGCTTCCCTACACAACATGTTTGTCTGCGCCTTAGTTTGTTAAATGGCTGCAGCCTTAAATGTCATTTTTTTCATTAGTTTGAAAATGGTTTGTGGAGGATTCTGAATTGTTCAGCACATCCACTTCATTTGTTTTGTTTTCAACAGATTAATTTTTACCAAACAATAACAAGTTTGTTGTTAAAAATATACCTACTTAAGAGTCCAAAAATTGTTATAATGCTGACAAATCTCACTGCCAAGTTTATCTTGTCAAGATAAAAAAAATCTGGAAAATTAATGAAAACCAAAAAACTTTAAGAAGATTATAAGCCTTTAGATTAAGAAAACCTTCTTACCAAAAATATAAACTTTGTTTTTCTTTAAACTGTGTAAGATTTCACAACTTTGTTAGCAAAACTTACACTTGAAAAGTCTTTTGTCTACCTTGAATTTGATGTGAATGTTTACTGGCCAAAAAAATAAAGCTTAGAGAGGAGAATCAGGCTTAAGACACATTTTTCAAATGAAAAAAAAATGTTTCTTTCTTCTTTTACTTTATTCTTTTTTAAGCTGAAAAGTATCCTGAAACAAAGCAAAGATTCTAGAAATTTAAAAAGAAAGCAACAATTTCTTGTGTCAATGTTTGATTTAAACTGTTTTTTTAATGAATGACACAGAAAAAAAATCAGTTGGTTTCTTTTATCATCATTATTTGTTTTTAAAATATAACAATTAAATTAAAGTTCAATTGAGAGTTTAATTTAAAAAAATTGTTGCAAAATTTACTTCCTTCTTTGTTTGTATTTTATTTCACAGTTAAAAATTTCACTGACCACAGATATTTGGGCTTTAACTCAATATCCCAGGCTAAAAGCCAATTTGTTCATTTTCAGATTCAGAAATAAGAGATATTTTTTTTCTTAAGAAAGTGGCCAAAATTACCTTTGATTTTTTGAATTGAAAAAAAAAGAATTTTCTTCTGCTTAACTCTTGCCAAATAACTTAAGACTTTTAAGACCCAGCTTTGATGTTTGTTTGACCATCACAAGAAATAATGAATAGCTTTAAGCTTATGCATCTGTCTCATATTAAATAAAGAAAGTTGAGTTGTGCACTACATTAAGAAAAAAATACATTGTTAATGTATGCAACACATATCAGATGACTCTAGCGACTACCCCTGAGATCAAATACGAGCAAACCTTATTTGATTTCAAATACGGAATAACATCAAACTAGAATAATCACACATTTTGCTTAGCCGGTCAGAAAGAGAACTTCCAAGGGAAATACTTTAGCGTCATGAGTGTAAAAAATGTAAAAATATGTAGAAATGTAAACTCACACACCAAAACAATGCAAATGTGTGTAGACTAACAATGAGATTGAAGATGAGCCAACCTCATTTGATTTCAATTACGGAATAACATAGAACTATAATAATCACACATTTTGCTTAGCTGGTCAGGAAGGAGAACTTCAATGGGAAATACTTTATCGCCATGAGTGTAAAAAATGTAAAAATATGTAGAAATGTAAACTTACACACTAAAGCAATTCAAATGTGTGTAGACTAACCATAAGATTGAAAATGAGGATATTTTCAATTAAAAAATTAAATTCAATCTCTTTAACAAAATTGTCTTTCAGATACAATAACTTGCTTTCTTGTGGTGCAGTTCTCTGTCTATTGACTTAGCCTAGACTTTTGTCTTGTTTCAACTTGTCAAGTCATCAAGAGATCAAGTGATAACTGTCCCCTGCAGAGTTTGTCCATACACATTCTTTGTAACAATAGCATTGATTGATGACTTAATTTTGAATTTTGGGAAGAATAGACTGGATTAATGTAAAGAGTAAGTGTTATCTGAAATTAGTTTGTCTTAGATTTGGATAATGCTTGTTGATGTAAATTGTGTGGTTACAAATGATGATCTGCCAATCGGCTTTGTTCTGCGATAGAGTATAGGTAATAAAAAAATAATCATTTGTTGTATAGACTCCACCGCAATGAATTACTCAGTGTAATCACCTTCATAAGAGTCACTGCAGATTACTAGATGTGTAGATAGCCCATAAGGTTCTCAGTACTTTTACTGTTTTATCTCGTAACCTCTTTATCCACATTTGAATCCTGAGCGTAATTGATCACTGAACACGTGCTTCACATGACTGAATCTGATTCCTGAGCACACTTGATCAGTGAGCTCTCTCTTCCGATGTTGATAAATAGGCTTGGTCGCCTAACCATTTCAAAGTGTTATTTTTTGCTTTTCTTAAATATTAGATTCTGCAGGATAATCAGGCCCTTAGATTTAAGTTTGGTACGTAAGTTTTTGTCCTTTTATTTTTACAATGAAGTACTTTGAGCATTTTCTCAGATTTTTACTTCATAAGATTATCATCATAGTGCCATGTGGAATTATACTGGGTCAACCCTATTCCACTTACGAGAGTGCATAAGGTTTGATCGTATACTTTCTCAGGGATAGTTACCAAGCTGAGTGTTGATTTTTTTCAGTCCAGGGTTGAAAAATTGTTGGCGCGGTTGTGGATTAAACCCACAACTTTGGACCTTGATTTCCTGTCAGGTGATTTTGACCACTCGTCCTCGGACAGTGCTGCTTCCCTAAGAATCTCACTTGTTGGAGTTTCCAAGTTTTGAAGCTGCTCCTTTAGATCTCCTTGGATGACACCTCATTTTTTCCATGGAAAAGTTAAGTGTTGTTATTTTGTTTGCTGTCTGTTGGAATGTTTGTCAGACATGCTTCACCTTTTTAAAGATTTTTGTTTTTACTCCTCAGTGTATATTTATCTCTTATTAGTAGTGCTGACATTGTGACACATTGGATTCTACCTGGACTCTGAAATCAGAGTCAAAAAACTATCCAGAGATCTCAACTCCTAACAATTCAGTAAGGGGAAATCAAGCCTGGAAAGCTCCTTTGTTTCAGGTCTTTTGTCTAAGTAAGATTGTGGGTTCAATCCCAGTCATGCCATTTGTTGATAGAGCAGCAGCCCTTTAAATAGAAGAGACTCGAATCAAGGAACATACCAACACACTTCTTATCACCTATGCTTTATTAAGGCACTACACCACCTATTGTGTATGGTTGATCTTTGACTCATTATATCTTCAATTGCAAACACAAAAGAACCTCGATCCCTTTCAATTTTTATTGTAAGTCATTGCGACACTTGGTCATAGAAAATAACGTAAACTTTGATAGTACTGTAAGTTTTCTTGTTTTCTTTGGGGTCTTTCCGTTCTGTGATTTCCCTTTCATGCTCAGAATGAATGCCTAAATGACTTTCATTTCAGGTGCGCTTAAACTCAAAAAACAGCCGTATTGTAAAAAGCTTGAACTACTCGGAGCGCAGCAAGCACGTGAGTGTAGCTGAGAAGTTGACTGATATCAACTGCAGATCTAGAGACCTGTGGGTAGTAGTAGATTAGTAGAGATCTGTTGTTGTTGTTGATAATCATTCAGGATTGCAGTTTCGTAGCGAGCAAAGCATTCGTCGGAGCCTATCTCTCTGAGTAGATCGATAGTTGTCGAGATGTGAAAGTTAGTTACAAATAGAATTCTAAAGCAAAACAGCTAGCAAGATGCTATGACCTTTCGACAAGGGAGATTTTATTCGGAAAGTAATTTAGATGGGCATGGATTTTTATATCTGTGAGTACCAATCTCAAGAAAATGTTAGTGCAATTGTGAAAAACCCTAATGGGAATCAATGCCTTTCTAATCACTCAACCTCTTAATAATATATAAGTGTATTAAAAAACCATGGAGAAGTACAAAGAAACAGAAAACATAATTTTGGTCAAGGTGTCTCGTCGAGTTATTGAGATGTAAGGCTCTGGGGTCTAATCCTTAAGTCCGCAACTATCCTTCTTTTAGGCCCTGATGATAAGCCCGGCAGGGTTTGGCCCAGAATCTTAGGTTAGGTTAGCAATAAAATAATCTGGGCCTATTTCAAAACCTAATCTTCAGGGCCTAACCCTGAGGGCCTTTTTCATCGGGGCTGAGAAATAGGCCAGGCCGGGAGAAATGTGTTCGGTCAAATTACATTTGGGAAACTTTTTTTGAGAAAACTTCAGCGGGAGAGGTGCATTTGGGAAAACCTCATTCCAAAAAAACTCCTTACCCCAATTAGCTCCTTTTTTTGCATCAGTCAGGATTGCAAGTACTGAGGTATCTCAATCCAAAATAGTGATTTTTGGGAGCATTCACTAGCTACCATTAGGCCAAAACCTTAAAAGATATTAACCAATCCTTGCTTTTTAAAAAGTTGGAAAACAAAACAAAAAAAAGACCTTCACTATATTTTGTTTAATTTATTTGATACTAGCCAACCGGGAGCCCGGCATTTCCTGGGAAAAATTTAATGCATTTTTTTGTAAAGCAAAGTTTTTTCTCAAGTGATCTGTTTAGGTTTTGGAGTTTGGGGTATCCCTAGGTCAGGAGATTGAGTTGGCAGGGTCGAACTTGTGTTAAGAACCTTCCCTGAGTCGGTGCCGAGGTCTGTGCAAAATTTGGCGAAGATTGGTCCAATGGTTTGTGTCGTGAAAGAGGGACACAGGTACAAACAGAGTTTCGCCTACTGTCATTTCGCATACGTCGTTTTGCCTAATGCGCGTGTGTGTACGCGCGCGCACTTGACGAGCGAAAAAAAAATATTGCTAACCTAACCTAACCCTGCGGGGCTGCGCGAGCGCGCGCGCTCTCGTCATACGAGCACGTGCATTAGGCGAAACGACATAGTATACGAAAAGGCATTAGGCGAATCAACGTAGTAGGCAAAACGACAGTAGGCGAAATGACAGTAGGCGAAATGATGTATTCCCGTACAAACAGTCTGTAGACTGTAGATGTTACAGGTTATTCCAACACTGTTATTAAAAAATACTGCAAAGTGTTATTTATAATCAGCTACGTTTGTGGTGACAATGACGTCCAAGGGGGGTGGCCATATTTGGCACTAACGTAACCGAGCCTAGAAAAAACCCCATATCTCAGCTTCCAGATAAAATTTC